>Ga0209477_1001293_pt1 | contig 15378 bp, 12 predicted proteins | sample KloWWTupernatant_FD_187180 | JGI IMG/M metagenome (GOLD analysis project Ga0209477, IMG submission 187180) | Active sludge microbial communities from Klosterneuburg, Austria, studying microevolution and ecology of nitrifiers - Klosterneuburg... | ecosystem: Engineered > WWTP > Aerobic digester >... | reverse complement strand
ATGGGTTTGCTCGGGTCCTGGAAGGCGGGGTCGTTCTCGTCGACGATGACCTGCGTGATCAAGGTCGCCACCGGCACCTGCAAGCCGCGGTTGAGCAGTTCTTCGCGTAGCGTGTTCTGCAGGTCGTAGCCGATGTAGCCCTGGCTGAGCGCCACGCACACCGACATCGGCAGGTGCGGCGTGTGCGCTTCGGTCATCGCGGCGGCTTCGACCTGGTTCGTGGCCCACCAGCTCCGCCGGTTCCGCCGCGACGGCTGGGTGACCCGCTTCGTCTGAGCCCCGCTCCGTCGGATCACCCGTTCGGGGCGACGACGACCGCCGGCCGACCTCCGTAGGCTGCACCGGTACCGCGGCGGGCACCCGCCGGCGGACCGACGGAACGGAGCTCCCAATGGCGATCGACACCTTCTACGCCTACCTCGGCGTCTACGACGACCCCGCCGACGCCCTCGCCGACTACGAGGCGGTCCACGCCCTCCACACCGAGGCGGGCCTGATCGACGCCTACGACGCCGCCGTGGTCGAGAAGCGCGACGACGGCAAGGTCAAGATCGTCAAGAAGCACGAGACGCCCACCCGGGTCGGCGGCGTGCTCGGCGGTGGCGTCGGACTGGCCACCGGTCTGGTGATCGCCCTCTTCCCGGCGGCCGCCATCGGCACCGGACTGCTGGTCGGCACCACCGCCGGCGGAGCACTGCTGGGGTCGCTCGCCGGGCACGCGGCCGCGGGCATGAGCCGCAAGGACCTCAAGGAGGCCGGCGAGCAGCTCGACGAGGGCACCGCCGGGCTGGTCGTGGTCGCGGTGGCCGACATGCAGTCCAAGGTCGAACACGCCATGAAGAAGGCCCGCAAGGTCGAGGAGAAGCAGCTGAAGGCCGACTCCGAGGCGATCGAGGCCGAGGCCACCGAGAAGTCCTGACCCCGGAGCGGGCCCTCGGTCAGCGGGGCACAGCACTCAGCGGGGCACAGCACTCAGCGGGGGCAGAGCACCCAGAGGTCCAGGTCCAACAGCACGTGCGGCAGGTACTTGCCGTCGTCACCCTTGAGCATCATCGACTCGTCGCGGCCCTTCGTGGCCACCAGCCGCAGACGCAGCGCCCCGACGCCGGGGGCATCGAGCTCGGCCTTGTCGAGCACCTCTGACCACGCATAGACGGTGTCGCCGGCGAAGGCCGGGTTGGTGTGCGCGCCCGCGTTGATCGCCGCGATCAGCTGGGCGTTGGCCAGCCCGTTGAACGACAGGGCCCGCGCCATCGATATGACGTGGCCGCCGTAGATCAGGCGGCGGCCGTCGTCGCGGGCCTCGGTGTTGAAGTGGACCTTGGCCGTGTTCTGCCACAGCCGGGTCGCCATCATGTGCTCGGCCTCCGACAGGGTGACGCCGTCGACGTGGTCGATCTTCTCGCCCACCTCGTAGTCGTCGAATCGGAACGGCGAACCGGCCGCCACCGCGTCGTAGGCGGTGAGGTCGAGTCCGTCGGGCACGATCAGGGCGGCCGGCTCCACGAACGGCGCCAGGTCGGGCACGACGGCCTCGGGGGCGGGGGCCGACTCGTCCCGCTTGCGGACCATGACCCAACGGGCCCAGTCGATGGCGGTGCGACCGTGCTGGTCGGTGGCGGTCGACCGCACCCACACGACACCGGTGCGACCGTTGGAGTTCTCCTTGAGCCCGATCACCTCAGAGCTCGACCGCAGCGTGTCGCCGGGGCGCACCGGCCGATGGAAGCGGCACTCGGCGTAGCCCAGGTTGGCCACCGCGTTGAGCGAGATGTCCGGCACCGTCTTGCCGAACGCGATGTGGAAGCCGATCAGCTCCTCGACCGGCGCCGGGCTGAGTCCGCACGCGGCCGCGAACTCGTCGGAGGACGGCAGAGCGAACCGCGTCGGATACAGGGCGCCGTACAGCGCCCGGTCACCGGCGGTGACGGTGCGGGGGGTGGCGTGGTCGATCCGCTGCCCGAGGGTGAAGTCCTCGAAGAAGTTGCCCGGGTTGGTCTTGGTCGCTGCGTCCATCGGCGCTCACGGTACCCGGGGTCCCGCCGCCGCCATCAAGCTGCCGTCGAGCCGCCGTCGTCACGCGGTCGCCGAGGCCGAGGCGGCCTCCTCCTCGCGGCGCAGGTCGCGCTTGAGGAACTTGCCGGCCGCGTTGCGCGGCAGCAGCTCGGGCCGGATCCGCAGTCGGGTCGGCACCTTGAACGGCGCCAGGCGTTCAGCCAGGAAGTCGACCAGTTCGGTCTCGGTCACCGACGCGCCGACCCTGGGCACGACGACCGCCGCGACCTCCTCACCCAGGCGGTCGTGGGGCACGCCGAAGACCGCCACCTCGTGGACGGCGGGGTGCTCGTGGATCGCGGCCTCGACCTCGGCGCAGTACACGTTCTCGCCGCCTCGCAGCACCATGTCCTTGATCCGGTCCTCGACGTAGACGAAGCCCTCCGCGTCGAGTCGGCCGACGTCGCCGCTGCGCAGCCACCCGTCGACGAGCACCTCGGCGGTGGCGTCGGGTCGGTTCCAGTAGCCACGGATCAGGTTCGGTCCGTTGAACCAGATCTCGCCGACCTCGCCGACGGGGACCGGAACGCCGTTCGGGTCGCGGATCTCGACCGCCATGATCGGCGTCGTCCGCCCGGCGCTGGTCGGGTGCGTCAGATAGTCGGCCCCGCCGTTCTGGGGTCCGTAGGCGTTGGTCTCGGTCATCCCGTAGCCGATGCCCGGCGCGGCCTTGGCGTAGGTGGTCGCGATGCGCTGCACCAGCTCCGGCGGGGCCGGCGCTCCCCCGCCCCCGACGCTGCGCAGGCTCGAGGTGTCGTAGCGCTCGAACGCCTCGCAGTTCAGCATGTCGAAGTTCTGGGTGGGGACGCCGACGAAGTTCGAGATCTCCTCCCGCTCGATCAGCTGCAACGCCCGCTCGGGATCCCACCGGTAGACCATCACCAGCTTCAGCCCGCCGAGCATGCAGCTGAGCATGACCGGGACGCAGCCGGTCACGTGGAACAGCGGGACGACCAGGATGAACGACGGAGCGGCCAGTCCGCCCTGACGGTCGGGGTCACGCGCCTTGTCCAGCGCGGAGCGGCACGCGTAGCCCATCAGCGCCTGCACGACGGCACGGTGGGTGGAGACCGCGCCCTTGGGGTTGCCCGTCGTGCCCGACGTGTACAGGATCGTGGCGTCGTCGTCGGGGTCGATCACCACGTCGGGCAGGGCGACGGTCGGATCGGTGGCCCGGGCTCCCACGACGTCGGGCCACTGGGCGACCGGCGCGGCGGGGCTGCCGAGGGCGGCCGCGTCCGGGGCGCGCACGGCGAGGGTCGGAACCCCCAGTCGCTCACACGTGGCCCGGCTGCGCTCGATCCGCTCGGCGTCCGCGATCAGCACCGACGCCCCGCAGTCGGACAGGGCGAAGTCCATCTCCTCGGCGGTCCACCAGGCGTTGAAGCTGACCGAGATCGCCCCGACCGACACCGCGGCGGCGAAGGACACGACCCACTCGGGGTAGTTGCGCATGGCGATCGCCACCCGGTCGCCGCGTCCGATGCCGTACTGCTCCACCAGGGCCGTCCCGAGGGCCGCGACCTCGCGTCCGAAGCGCTCGAAGCCCCACCGTTCGTCCTCGTAGACCAGGAAGGTGACGTCGTCGCTGCGAGCGGACGCGGCGACGACGATGTCGCGCAGGCTGTTCGGAGCGTTGCGGAACAACGTGCGTGGCACTCCCATCACGTCCTGCTGCATGGTCTCGAACGGCATCCCGGCCGCGGTCACCTGCCGGGCCGCCTCGTCGTAGCTGAGCATCCCGAGAGCTTCGCAGATGCTTCGGACCCCGCGACGTCTCGAGCACCCACGGGTGCTCGCTCACCGCTGACCGGATCCGGTCCCGGGCGGCCCGAGCGGCCGTGCCCCGGCTCGTCAGGGGTGGGCCAATTGCCCGCCACCCACCTTGTTCTCGGACCCGTTCCTGAACTATCGTTCAAGGACTCCTGAACCCGGCTCAGGAGGGTCCGTTGCGAACGTGGGGGCTTCCCCGCGCCGACGAGGGAGAACCCCGCCATGAACCGCTCTGTCCGGCTGCGCCGCGTCGCCGCCCTGATCGCCGTCCCTGTGGTCGCCGTGCTGGTGGCGGCGTCCTGCTCGACCCCTCCGGGGACTCCCGCGCCCAACTACGGGTTCAAGTTCCGGGCCAGCAAGGTCACCGTGGTCAACCACAACGACACGTTCTTCTACGGCACCCGCGACGAGCCGTTCGTCTACAACCTGTGGTTCCGGGTCAAGGTCGGCGTCCCCGGATCCGCTCAGGTCGGCATCGTCGGCGACCGCGCCCAGGCCTTCGATGACCTGGGCGACGGTCAGTCCCACGTCCTGGTCGGCGGCGAGCGCGCCGAGGTCGACTTCCCCAACGTGCAGCTGCTCGACGTGTTGGACCTGGCCAACCCGGTCAACGGCCTCGAGATCGTCGGGACCTGGACGTGGGCGATGGAGCAGGACGACGTGACCGTGCTGCCGGTCGCGCAGGCCGCCGCCGGCGTCATGGAGAACGCCCTCGACGCCACCGTCGCGGCCGGAACCGTGCCCAGCGACCCCAACGCCCTGATCTCCCAGCTCTTCGACGACTTCGGCCAGGCGTTCACCCTGATCGCCGGCGGCCTGTTCGACTCGATTCCCGGCATCCCCGACGACGCCATCGGCTCCCGCTTCTACATCGGGGTGGCGGCCAAGGGCTCCCTCGCCGGGGTCATCAACGGCGCCAACGTGAGCTTCCCGACCGTCGACATCCCCGTCGTGACGGTCCCGCCGAACATCGACGGCGGCATGATCTTCGCCCTCGACGGCGGCCGCAACATCGGCGGCCAGCAGTTCTCCTCGAGCGGCGCCCGCCACGACTACGACCTGCAGGTGATCAACACCGCCACCCTGAACAAGCCGCCGGTCGCCTCGGCCACCGCGTCGGTGACCTCGGGCAACGCGCCGCTGGCGGTGGCGTTCAACGGGGCCGGCTCGAGCGACCCGGACGGCACCGTCGTCGCCTACGACTGGAACTTCGGCGACTTCACCACCGGTTCCGGGGCGATCACCAGCCACACCTTCACCCAGCCCGGCACCTACCCGGTGACCCTCACCGTCACCGACAACCGCGGCGACGCCACCTCGACCACCGTGACCGTCACCGTCACCGGCGCCCCGACCGTCGCCCCCACCAACCTGCAGAAGGTGGGCTCAGGCTGCTGCGACACCTACGGAGACTTCGCCTGGACCCCGGTGCCCGGCGCCGACGGCTACGAGGTCTTCATGGACGGCGTGTTCGGCCAGGGCTGCTTCACCGACCACGGTGCGGTGATCAACGGCCAGACGAACCATGGGCGGGTCCAGGCCGTTGGCCTCTGCCTCGGTTCCGACTACGAGGTGAAGATCCGGGCTCGGGCCAACGGCCAGTGGGGTCCGTGGTCCCCGATCGTCTACGTCAACAACCTCTGACGCCGTCGAACCGACTCGGCACCCGCCCACCCCACACGACACATCGTTCATCCCTGGAGGGAGATCCATGAAGCACCGCAACCTGCTCGCCGTCGGCCTGATCGCGGCCGTCGCCCTGTTCGCCGGAGCGTGCTCCGGTGACCCCGGCGGACCGGCCACCCCGGCCAACACCCCGCCGGTGGCGAACATCGACACCGGGGGCGTGACCACGGGTCTGGCGCCGCTGACGATCGCCTTCGACGCCACCGGCTCGGTCGACACCGACGGCACCATCGTCAACTACTACTGGGACTTCGGCGACAGCCACACCCAGAACGGCGACGTCGTGAGCCACACCTTCGCCCCCGGGACGTGGACGGTGCAGCTGAAGGTCACCGACGACAAGGGCGCGATCGGCACCACGGCGACCACCATCGTGGCCACCAACAACGCCCCGACCGCCGACTTCTCGATCTCACCGGCGACCGGGACGGCCCCGCTGAACGCCACCTTCGACGCCTCGACCCTGTCGGGCGACATCGACGGCACGATCGTGAGCTACGCCTGGGACTTCCAGGAGCTCGGCACCGAGTCCGGCGCGACGGTCGTCAAGACGATCCCCGCCGGGACCATCGACGTGACCCTGACCGTCACCGACAACAACGGCGCCACCGCCACCAAGACCCGTTCGGTCACCGCGACCGGCGCCCCGGCGACCGCCCCGACCAACCTGCAGAAGACCGGTTCGGGATGCTGCAACACCTATGGCGACTTCTCCTGGACCCCGGTGCCCGGCGCCGACGGCTACGAGATCTTCATGAACAACGTCCCCCTCGGCGGCTGCGTCGTCGATGCCAGCGCCGTGATCAACGGCCAGACCGACCACGGCCGAGTCCAGGACGGGTGGCTGTGCCTCGGGTCCAGCTACGACGTGTCGATCCGGGCCCGAGCAAACGGTTCGTGGGGTCCATGGTCGGGCTCCATCCGAATCACCCTCTGACCCGTCGCGTCGAAACCGACATCGCCATGCGGTGGCCGCACTCCTGTGGGGTGCGGCCACCGCCGCGTCCGGGCCAACATCGACCCGCCCCGTCGCAGCCCAGGCCACTTCCCGGGACACGACGTGACACGATGAGCCCCCGACGGCCGAACCGGCCGGCGGATCACCCGAGGGGGCACAGTTGCGGTTCACCTACGCCGAGGCGCTGACCGACCCGAGCTACATGGCACCGCTGGCCCAAGCCGCGGACGCCGCGGGCTACGACGCCTTCCTGGTCCCCGACTCGGTCGCCTACCCCGAGGTGTCGGACTCGATCTATCCGTTCACCCCCGACGGCTCCCGCGAGTTCCTCGAGGACAAGCCGATGCTCGAGCCGTTCGCGCTCATCAGCGCCCTGGCCATGGTCACCGAGCGCATCCGCTTCACCGTCTCGGTGCTCAAGCTGCCGGTGCGCCACCCGCTGCACACCGCCAAGCTCGCCTCGACCGCCGCGGTGCTGTCGGGCAACCGGCTCAACCTCGGCGTCGGCGTCAGCCCCTGGCCCGAGGACTACGAGATGACCGGAACTCCGTGGGAGGGTCGCGGCCGCCGCATGGACGAGTGCATCGACATCGTGTCGAGCCTGCTCGACGGCGGCTACCACGAGCACCACGGCGAGTTCTTCGACCTGCCGTCGCTGAAGATCTGCCCGGTCCCCACCGAGAAGGTGCCGATCCTGGTCGGCGGCCACTCCGGTCCCGCGCTCCGTCGCGCCGCCCGCCTCGACGGCTGGATCCACGGCGGCGGCACCGACGACCTCGACGAGCTGATCGAGCGTGTGAAGCAGCTGCGCCGCGAGTCGGATCGGGCCGACGAGCCGTTCCAGATCCAGGTGATCAGCGCCGAGGGCTTCAGCGTCGACGGCGTCCGTCGCCTGGAGGACAAGGGCGTCACCGACGTGATCGTCGGCTTCCGCTGGCCGTACGTCGTCGGCGCGGACACCGAGTCACTGGCCGACAAGATCGGCGCACTCGAGCGGTTCGCCGAGACCACGATCGCCGCCTGCCGCTGACCCCCGTTCTGTAGTGCGAGATCCAGGCGAACGCCTGGATCTCGCACTACAGAACGGGAGGGGATCCTGAATCGGATTCGGGATGTGGCCGGCGGGACGCGTAGCCTGGTCGCTCAGGCGAAGAGCGGGAGTCGAGATGCTGGGTCGAAGGCAGTTCCTGGTCGCGGGCGGCGCGGCGGTGGGAGCCGCCGCGCTGGGAGCGACGAGTGCGTGCAGCCCGGCCGGCGGTCCGGTTCCCGGCGTCTTCGGCCTGGGCGTCGCCTCGGGCCTGCACTCCCCGACCGAGGTGGTCCTGTGGACCCGCGTCGAGCTGGCCAACGCTCCCGGCACCACCACGGTCGACTGGGAGCTGGCCGACACAGCCTCGCTCGAGCACGTCGTCGCCACCGGCACCGCCGCTGTCAGCGCCGCGTCCGACGGGTGCGTCAAGGCGCTGGTCGACGGCCTGGACCCCGACCGCTCCTACTGGTTCCGCTTCCGCTCAGCCGGGACGACCTCGACGGTCGGGCGGGCCCGCACGCTGCCCGCCGCCGGATCCTCACCGACGTCGCTGCGTCTGGCGTTCGCCGCGTGCCAGTCCTACGCCAGCGGCTTCTACGGGGCGTGGCGCGACATCGCCGCCCAGGACGTCGACGCGGTGCTGTTCCTCGGCGACTACATCTACGAGTCGTTCCCGATCCAGCTGCAACGCCGTCTGCGCGACGAGTACGTCGAGGACGCCGACACCCTCGAGCGCTACCGCCAGCGCTACCGCCTGTACCGCAGCGACCCCGACCTGCAGGCCGCACACGCCGCACATCCGATCGTCCCGACGTGGGACGACCACGAGGTGGCCAACGACCACGACCGGGCGTTCCTGGCCGAGTTCCCCGAACGCGGCGCCGCGGCGCACCAGGCCTGGTTCGAGTACATGCCGGTGTGGCCGATCGACGGCAGCCGGGTGTTCCGGGATCTGCGTTGGGGCGACCTGGCCCAGCTGTTCGTCCTCGACTGCCGCCAGTACCGCGACGAGCACCTCGGCACGGCGATGCTCGGGCTGCTGGGCGGGACGGTCATGAGCGACGACCTCCAGGCGGTCGGTCGGACGATGCTGGGCGCACCGCAGAGGCAGTGGCTGCTCGACGGCCTGAGCACCGCCCAGGCCGCGGGGGTGCGCTGGAAGCTGGTCGGCAACCCCGTGATGATCGCCCCGGTCCGCCTCGTCGACATGGACACGCCGGAGATGCGCGCCCTGGACCCGTCGCTGCCCCGTCACGCCGGCCTGTACCTGGGCACCGACTCGTGGGACGGCTTCGGCTGGGAGCGCGACCTGGTGCTCGGCCACCTGCGCGACCACTCGATCACCGACGTGGCGTTCCTCACCGGGGACCAGCACACGTTCATGGCCGCACCGCTCAGCACCGACTTCGACGACCCCGCGGCGCCGACCGTCGCCTACGAGTACACCGGCGGGTCGATCTCCTCACCGTGCGGCATCACCGAGGAGCTGCTCTCGGGCGGCCTCGAGCGGTACAGCACGAGCCCGCCGTTCGACTTCATGGACATCCACCGAAACGGGTACGGCCTCGTCGAGCTGACCCCGGACGCGATGTCGGTCACGTTCCGGGCGCTCGACGCGTCGGCCCCGGCCGCGACGCCGGTTCCCTCGGTCCGCTTCGACACGCTGGCGGGCGACCCGCAGCCTCAGGTCACGCGTTACTGAGCTCAGCGACCACCCGCCGATCGGCCCGCACGCGGCCGCCGCTCAGGAGTCGGGAACCCAGTTCCCGTGGAACCCGAACGGAACCCGCACCGGCAGGTGCACCGTGGCGACGGGGCCGTCGGTGAGGGACTGGGCGTGGCGGATCTCCAGCCGGCTCGTGTCGGAGTCAGCGCCGTAGGTGAGGCACAGCACCCAGCCGTCGTCCTCGTCGGCGTCGGGTGATGCGGGGACGAACACCGCCTCGTTCTGGCCGGCGCCGACACCGAGGTCGAGCACCTCGACGGTGCCGTCGCGCAGATCGTGGCGGGCGATCCCGCCGTGCGCCACCCCGCCCGACCCCGCCAGGTTCACCGCGGTGTAGCCGAACCGGCACGGTCGACCGATCCGCCGCTCGTCCACCCGGGGGAACTCCAGGTCGAGGTCGCTCAGCGGAGCCGCGCTCACCGTCCGCCGCACCAGGTCGACCGTCCAGCGCACCAGCTCGGGGCGACCGCTCTCGAACGGGCCCTGGTGCCCGCTGTCGAACATGCGGCCCCACCGCACGACATCGAGCACGACCGACTCGACCCGACCGTCGGCGCCGAGAACGTCGTGGGCGTTCATCGGGTGGAACACGAAGCACGGGTCGACGTCGACCCACACCACGTCGCCCGCCGCATCCACCGTGTCGGCTCGGGGGACGAAACCGATCCGAGGCGGGTAGTCGTCGGACCAGTTGTACGGGAGGGTCGATCCCGCCATCGCGGCGTCGAGGTCGAACACGACCGGAAGGTCGTAGACCACGGCGAACCGCTCGGTCAGGGACATGTCGTGCACCATCGGGCTCCCGGTCGTCTCCACCGGCCGGCGGTGCGTCACCCGACCGGACCCGTCGAGCACCGTCACCTCCACACGGTTCCCCCAGGCCCAGTGGTAGGCGACCGCGTGCAGCTCCCCGGTGAGCGGATCGCGCTTGGGGTGCGCGGTGTAGGCGCCGTCGAGGGTGCCGTCGAAGTCGGCCGGTCCGACCGTGTCGAGCTCGTCGGTGAGCTCGTAGGGAACGGGTCCCGACTCGACCAGGGCGAAGGTGCGCCCGGCGTGGCCGATCACGTTGGTGTTCGGGCCGAAGTCGTCGGGCCGATCCGCGGCGCGGGGTTCACCGAGGGCGTCGAGCACGCCGGTGCTGCGGATCCAACGGTTCCGGTACCAGCGGGCGCGGCCACCGTCGAGGCGCAGGCCGTGGACCATCCCGTCGCCCGAGAACCAGTGGTAGGTCGCCGGATCGGGCGCGACCACCGGGTTTGGACCGTTGCGCAGGTAGCGACCGGTGAGCTCCTCGGGGATCGACCCCGTGACCTCGAGGTCGGCGACGGTCACCTCCTCGGTCACCGGAGCGAAGTTGCCTGCCAGGTACGGATTGCTCACGATCGGACCTCCGCGGCATCGACGTCTGAGGACCGGGCGCCCCTCGCGGGCCCCGGGTCGATCAGCTCAACGTAGCGACCCCACCGCGCCGACATCGGCGCGTACGCCCGGGCTGCTCGCGGCAGGTTTCGGGTCCGGTACGGTTCGGGCCATGTTCGTCCTCATCCACGGGGCCTGGCAGGGGGCCTGGTGTTGGAGCCGCCTCCAGGTCTCCCTTCGGGGCCTCGGTGCGCTCAGCATCGCCGTCGACCTCCCGGGCCACGGCGAGGACCGCACACCGATCGCGGGGCTCACCCTGTCCGATTACGCCGACCGGGTGATCGAGGTCCTCGACGGCATCGACGAGCCGGTCACCCTGGTGGGCCACAGCCTGGGTGGCGCCACCATCAGCACCATCGCCGAACGACGTCCCGAGCGCATCGCCGGGCTCGTCTACCTCTGCGCACTCCTGCAACCGTCGGGCGCCACCCCCGCCGACCTCCACCGCCACGATCCCGACAGCGCGCTGGTCGCGGCGATCGAGATGGCTCCCGACGGCTCCGCGACCTCGATCCGGCCCGACGCAGCGGCCGAGCTGTTCTACGGCGACTGCCGGCCCGAGGACGTCCGGACGGCGATCGAGCACCTGGTCCCCGAACCGATCGGCCCGGCGATGTCCACCATCGACACCAGCGCCGAGCGCTGGGGTTCGGTGCCTCGGGCCTACGTGCGATGCGATCGGGACCGGGCCATCGTCCCCGCCGAGCAGGATCGGATGATCGCGGAGGTCGGCGTGGACGTGGTGGTGGAGATGGTGTCGTCGCACTCGCCGTTCCTGTCCCAGCCCGACGCGCTGGCCGCCGCGCTGGTCGAGATCCGCGACGGGACGGCATGACCGCCGGCTCGCCACCGACCCCGCACGACGGGACGGACGAGGCGGACAGGACCGACGGAACGGACGATGCGGTCGCTGCGACCCGCACCGACCTGATCGGCAACGACGGCCTCAGGCTGGCGGCGGACGTGGCGGGGCCCGACGACGGCCCGACCGTCGTGCTGCTCCACGGAGGTGGCCAGACCCGACACTCCTGGGCCGGCACCTGGCGCTACCTCGCCGATCACGGCTGGCGGGCCTGGACGGTGGACCTGCGCGGCCACGGCGACAGCGAGTGGTCCGGCGACGGCGACTACCAGCTCCAGGCCTTCGCCGCCGACACGACCGCGGTCGCCGGTGCGGTCACCGCCGCGACCGGACGACCTCCGGTGCTGGTCGGAGCGTCGCTCGGCGGGCTGTCGGCCCTGGTCGCCGTCGCCGAGGCGGACCCGCAGGACGGCCTGGCCCGGGCGTTGGTCCTCGTCGACGTCGCCCATCGCCTGGAGTCGACCGGTACCGACCGGATCGGCGCGTTCATGACCGGCAACCTCGACGGGTTCGCGTCACTCGACGAGGCGGCCGACGTGATCGCGGCGTACAACCCTCACCGTCCCCGCCCCACCAACCTCGACGGCCTGGCCAAGAACCTCCGTCAGGGGCCCGACGGTCGGTGGCGCTGGCACTGGGATCCGCGGTTCGTGTCCGGCAAGTTCGGAGCTGCTGACGAGACCCGGGCCACGATCGTCGGCCCCGACCTCCTGGAGCGGTCCGCGGATGCGCTCCGCGTCCCGACCCTGTTGGTCAGGGGTCGGTCCAGCGACCTCCTGAGCGAGGAAGGGGCGCGGGACTTCCTCGCCCGGGTGCCGCACGCCGAGTTCGCGGACGTGGCCGGAGCCGGGCACATGGTGGTCGGCGACCGCAACGAGGTGTTCAACAGCGCGGTGCTGGAGTTCCTCGACCGCCACCGCGACTGACCCCCGGTCGAGAGCGGCTCCCAGCGGGCTCTCAGGAAACCTTCAGGTGGCCGGAGCCGCCGCCGATAGCGCAGTGATGTCGCTCGGATCGACCGAAACCGACCTGGCCGATCTCGACGGGCCCGAAGATCTCGTGCGTCGCCTGCTCGAGGTGGCCCGCACGCGCACCGAGATGGACATGGTGTGGGTGTCGCGCATCAACGGCGACGTCCTGTCGCTGGCCATCATCAGCGGAGCCCTCGGCGACAGCACCATCCTCGAAGGCTCGACGATCCCGCTCAAGGACTCCTTCTGCGCCCAGGTCATCGGTGGTCGGATCGCCAGCTGGGTCCCCGACGTCCGGGCACTCCCCGAGACCCGGGACCTGCCGATGGCGGCGCAGTTGGGCATCCGTGCGTTCGTGAGCGTGCCGATCAAGGCGGCGACCGGCAGCGTCATCGGCATGCTGACCGCGGTGTCCACGGACCCCTGCGACGTCGACGAGCGGACCCGCGACTTCCTCCAGGTGCTGGCCGACTCCGCCAGCGACCTGCTCCGCGACGTCCCGATCGACGGCGACGACCGACGCCGGCTCCGCGACCGGATCGGACGCGTGATCGACCACGACCTCCTCACGATCGCGTTCCAGCCGATCGTCGACCTGGAGCACCGTCGTGTCGCGGGCTACGAGGCGCTGTCACGGTTCCCCGGAGAGCCGGCCCGCCCGGACCAGTGGTTCGCGGACGCGGCCGCGGTCGGCCTCGGTGTGGCCCTCGAGCTGCACGCCGCCCGCACCGCCGTCTCCGCGCTGACGAACCTGCCGCCGGACACCTACCTGAGCATCAACCTGTCGCCCGCGGCACTCGTGTCGGTCGAACCGTCGGAGCTGATGCCGACCGATCCGACCCGGCTCGTCCTGGAGCTGACCGAGCACGCCCGCGTCGGCGACTACGAGCAGCTGCGTCATGCCCTGGATCGCTTCCGCGGCGCTGGCGTGCGCATCGCCGTCGACGATGCCGGTGCGGGCTTCGCCAGCTTCCGCCACATCCTCGAGCTCGAGCCCGACATCGTGAAGGTCGACCTGGCCATCAGCCAGGGGATCCACCGCGACCCGGCCCGTCAGGCTCTCGTCGGCGGCATCAGCGAGCTCGCCCGTCACTCGGGTGCGACCCTGGTCGCCGAAGGGGTCGAGGAGCCTGCCGACCTCGACCGCCTCGCAACCCTCGGGGTCTCGATCTTCCAGGGCTACCTGTTCGGGCGTCCGGCTCCGCTGCCGACGAGCGGTCTGCCCCAGGCGGCGATCCCGGCCCACACCATCGGCACGCCCGCTCACCGGTCCCAACGCGTGATGGAGACCCGGTTCGAGACCGCGGTCCTCAGCGCGGCGGTGCCGACCGCGATCGTCGACCTCGACGGGACCATGCGCTCGGTCAGCGACCGCTTCGCCGCATTCCTCGGGCGGACGACCGCCGAGATGACCGGCCGCCGCTTCCAGGAGCTCACCCACCCCGAGGACCTCCACGCCGACATCGAGCACCTCCGGGCCTGCCTCGAGGGTCGAGCCGACGGCTACCGGATGACCAAGCGGTACCTGCGTCCGGACGGATCGCCGGTCTCCACCGACCTCATCGCGACGGTCGTCCGCGACCGCGACGGCGCACCGCTGTACTTCGTGTCGCACATCCTCCCGCTCTGAGCGTTCAACCGATGACGGCGCTGAACGCGTCGATCGTCGACGGCGGGGCGAAGTCGGCGAACCAGACGTGGACCCGCTCCACTCCCCGACCGGCGAGCTCGTCCATGTGGCCGGCGACTTCGTCTGCGGTGCCGAGGACCACCCGTGACCCGAGGCCCCCGGCGCCGTAGCGACGGGCCACCATCTCGGCCACCGCACCCCGGTCGGCACCGTCTCCGAGCAGGGCGACCATCACCTGGACCGACACGCGTGCGTCACCGGCGGCGGGTCGCAGCTGCTCCAGGCGGTCGACCCGGTGCACCGGCAGGTTCCACCAGGTGGCGTGTCGGCGCACCAGCTCCATGGTCCGCCGGCCGCTGCCGCCGATCGTCAACGGGATCGGACCGGTGGGGAGCGGCTGTTGTCGAGCATCCGTCAGGGTGAAGTGCTCACCCCGGAAGGTGACCACCTCCCCGCTCCAGAGCGCCTCGAGGATCGCCAGCGTCTCGGCCAGACGCCCCACCCGCGCCGACGGCTCCGCCGAACCGACCCCGAAGGCGACGAGCTCTTCGGGGACCGACCCCCATCCGAGGCCCAGCTCGAAGCGTCCTCCCGACGCGTGGTCGAGCGAGGTCACCTGACGGGCCAGCACCGCCGGATGGCGCAGGGCGTCGCACAGCACCAGGTGCCCGACCCGCAGCGTCGAGGTCCGGGCCAGGACCCAGCCGGCAACCTGCATCGCCTCCCACATCGGGGCCTCGACCGCCAGGGGCGGGGCGAGGTGGTCCATGAACGCGACCCCCTCGAACCCGGCCGCTTCGGCGGCCAGGGCGCGCTCCACGATCTGGTCGTGGGTCATGCGCATCTGCGGCAGGAACAGGTGGTAGCGCATCGATCGGCCTCCTCCGATCAGGAGCCTGGATCAGGACACGAGCCTTGCATCAGGACACGAGCCTTGCATCAGGACACGACTGCTCCGCCGTCGCAGGTGATGACCTCACCGACGGTGTAGGCCCCCGCCCGCGAGCACAGGAAGATGGTCAGCCCGGCGATGTCCTCGGGGCTGCCGACCCGACCGCGGGGCGTCATCGCGCCGACCGCCTCCCAGTCGGTGCCGTCCACATCGCCGCCGGTGCCGACGCCGGTGCTGAGCATCCACGTCGGGAACGGCCCGGGGGCGATGGCGTTGACCAGCACGTGTCGCTTGACGAGCTTGGCCGCCATCTGTCGGGTGAGGGCGTGCACGGCGGCCTTGGACGGGCCGTAGGAGTGGGTGTCGAACACCGGCG
>Ga0209477_1001292_pt1 | contig 15384 bp, 18 predicted proteins | sample KloWWTupernatant_FD_187180 | JGI IMG/M metagenome (GOLD analysis project Ga0209477, IMG submission 187180) | Active sludge microbial communities from Klosterneuburg, Austria, studying microevolution and ecology of nitrifiers - Klosterneuburg... | ecosystem: Engineered > WWTP > Aerobic digester >... | reverse complement strand
TAGCCCGCGAGGAAGGTGTCGGCGCCGACCCACCCCGGCGGCACGACGCTCGACTGCAGCAGCGGCAGCACGACGTGGCCGCCGCCGAACACGAGCGAGCCGGCCTGGTAGAACGCGGAGAAGGCCGAAAGCGCGAGGGAGCCGTCCATCGCCGCGAGCGCCGGCAGCAGCACGAGGAGCAGGCCGAACGCGACGAGAAGCACCGTGCCGGTCGTCCGGTTCACGCCGTAGTCGCGGTGCTGCAGCGCGGGCAGGTGCCCGAGCGAAAGGGCCCACCGGCCGATGAGCCCGCCCGCGACGATCACGCCGACCTGCCCTGCCGCCGTCGGCATCGCCAGCACCGCGAGTGTCGCGCCGATGGCGATCGCGGCGCGCGGCCGGTCGGGGCAGAGGGAACGCGCCATGCCCCACACGGCCTGCGCCACGACCGCGACCGCGACGACCTTGAGGCCGTGCACGGCGCCGGAGCGGGCGAGGCCTTCCCACTGGGCGATGCCGAACGCAAACAGCACGAGCGCGATCGCCGAAGGCAGCGTGAACCCCACCCACGCCGCGAACGCGCCCAACCAGCCCGCGCGGCCGAGGCCGAGGGCGATGCCGACCTGGCTGCTCGCGGGCCCGGGCAGGAACTGGCAGAGCGCGACGAGGTCCGCGTAGCTCTTGTCGTCGAGCCACCGGCGGCGCTCGACGAACTCGGTGCGGAAGTAGCCCAGGTGCGCGACCGGCCCGCCGAAGGAGGTGAGGCCGAGCTTCAGGAAGGCAGCGAGGACTTCGAGGGGCGTCGCCGGATTCATCGCGTGGGAAAGCATCGGCCGAAACGCGGTCGATGCTACCACGCGGTCAGCGGATGAACCGGACCCGCTCGTTGATCCGCTCGAGGATGGGCTTCTTGCGCTCGTTGAAGACGGCCTTGTTCTCTTCGATGAGGTTGCGGCCCCGGGTGTCGATGGAGATGATGAGGGGGCCGAACTCCCTCACCCGGTTCACCCACAGCGTCTCCGGCATGCCGAGGTCCTTCCACTGCGCGCCTTCGATCGCCTCGACCTTCGTCGCCGCGAGCACCGCGCAGCCGCCCGGGAAGATCGCGTGCACGGCCTTGTTCTCCACGCAGCCTTCCTGCGTCTGCGTGCCCATGCCGCCCTTTCCGACGATGAGCTTCACGCCGGTGCGGCGGATGAAGTCCTTCTCGAACTTCTCCATGCGCATGCTGGTGGTGGGGCCGATGGAGACCATTTCGTACCCGCCGTCCGCCTTCTCGCGCACGATGGGGCCGGCGTGGAAGATCGCGCCGCCGCGCAGGTCCACGGGCAACTCGCGGCCCAGCTCGATGAGGCGCCGGTGGGCCACGTCGCGGCAGGTGACGAGCGTGCCGGTGAGGTAGACGACGTCGCCCACGCGCAGCGATTCGAGGTCCTCGTCGCGGATGGGAGTCGTGAGGATCTTCTTCATGGCGTGAACCCTTCGTGGGACAGGACCTCGCAACGCAGGTCCGCGTCGATGCGGATCTTGCCGCGGCGGTGCGCCCAGCAGCCGGTGGAGACCGCGACGCCGATTGTCGAGGGGTGCCGCGCGGAGGACTCGATGTTCACGCCCATCACGCTCGCGTTCCCGGTGAGCCCCTGGGGGCCCAGCCCCAGCTCGTTGAGCCCCTCGGCGAGCAGCTCCTCCATGAGTGCCGCCTTGTCGTTGGCGTGGCGCGATCCCACGGGCCGCAGGATCGCCTTCTTGGAGAGCCGCGCGGCCGTCTCCGCGGAAGTCGACACGCCCACGCCCACGAGGAGCGGCGGGCAGGCGTTCACGCCGCGAGAGGTGATGACGTCGAAGACGAACTCGGCGACGCCCTCGTAGCCCTGGCCGGGCATCAGCACCTTCGCCGCGCCGGGCAGCGTGCAGCCGCCGCCGGCCATGTAGACGTCGATGGTGACGCCGTCGTCGCTGGGCACGATCTCCCAGTCGAGCCAGGGGATGCGCGAGCCGGTGTTGTCGCCGGTGTTCTTCTCCTCGAACGTCTCGACCGCGTTGTGGCGCAACGGGCCGTCCCTCGTGGCGTTGAGGGTGGCGTTGCGCAGGATCTCCTCGAGCTCGCCGAGGTACGGGAAGCCCGCTCCCGCCGTGAGGAAGTACTGGATCACGCCGGTGTCCTGGCAGCTGGGGCGGTCGAGCCGGTCGGCCGCCTCCTGGTTCTGGCGCATCGACTCGTACACCTCCTTCGCGAGGAAGTTCACCTCCTGCGCGCGCAGCTCGCCGAGCTTGCGCGTGACGTCCGTGGGCAGGCGCTTGCCGATCCACGCCGTGAAGCGCGACATCACGTCGGTGAGGCGCGCGACGGCCTGCTCGCGGCCCGTCGCCACGCCCGTGCCGGCTGCCGCCGCGCTCATTCGACGGTCACCCCGGCCGCCTTCACCAGGCCGGCGAACTTCGCGGTCTCGTCCTTCACCTGGCGCGCCATCTCCTCGCGGGAGTTGCCGATGGGCTGCGCGCCGATCTCGTCCATGCGCTTCCGGAAGTCCGGCGACTGGATCACCTTCACCATCTCCGCGTTGAGGCGGTCCAGGATCGGCGCGGGCGTGGCCGCCGGGGCGAGGACGCCGAACCACGTGCCGATGGCGAAGCCCTTGAGGCCCGCCTCGTCCAGCGTCGGCACGCCGGGGAGCGCGGCCGAGCGCGTGGCGGTCGTGACGGCGAGCGGGCGCAGCTTCCCCGCCTGGATGTGCGGCAGCACGGGCGTGACGGTGTCGAAGGACATGAGGATCTGGCCGCCCAGCAGGTCGGTCGCGAGCGGGCCGCTGCCCTTGTACGGGACGTGCGTGAGCGTGGCGCCCGTCTGGTTCTGGAACTGCGTGCCGATCAGGTGCTGCGCGGTGCCGTTGCCGTTGGAGCCGTAGTTCGCCTTCGCGGGGTTGGCCTTCGCGTAGGCCACCAGGTCGCCCACGCTCTTCACCGGAGTGTCGGCCTTCACGACCAGCACGTTGGGCACCATCGCGATCGTGGTGACGGGCGCCAGGTCCTTCTGGAAATCGTAGGGCAGCTTCTTGTACACGCTCGTGGCGATGGTGTGGTGCACGGCGCCCACGAGCAGCGTGTAGCCGTCGGGCTTCGCCTTGGCCACGTAGTCCGCGCCGATGGTGGCGCCGGCGCCCGGCTTGCTCTCGACGATCACGGGCTGGCCGAGCGAGCGGGAGAGCCGCTCGCCAAGCGCGCGGGCGAGAACGTCGGTGGTGCCGCCGGGCGGGAACGGGACCACGAGCGTGACGTGGCGGGTCGGCCAGGCATCGGCCAGGGCGGTGCCGGCGGCGAGCGCCAGGGCGAGCGCGAGGCCGCGGGCGATGCGGCGCGAAACGGAGGCGGAAGCGGGTTGCGAGGCCATCGGGGGTTCTCCTCGTGTGGTGGAGGTCGGGCGGAGCCCCGACTCTAGGCGCGAGACGGGCTTACAATCGGCGCGAAACCGAATCCGCTCTTAACCTGAGATCAACAATGCACCGGCCAGCCCGGAGGGGAGCCCCGCCATGACCGACGCCATCCTGCCCGCGGATCTCGGCTTCTTCTCGGTGCTCGCGGGCGCCGGGAGCCTCAGCGCCGCGGCGCGCGAACTCGGGGTGACCACGCCGGCCGTGAGCCGCCGCCTCGCGCTGATGGAGGGGCGGCTCGGCGTCACACTCGTCAACCGCACGACGCGGCGCATGAGCCTCACCTCCGAGGGCGAGACATGTCTCGAGCACGCGCGGCGCATCCTGGGCGAGATCCACGACCTCGAGGAGATGCTGGGCGCCTCGCGCCGCACGCCCACGGGCCTGCTGCGCGTCAACGCCACGCTGGGCTTCGGCCGCAGCCACGTCGGGCCCCTCGTCTCCCGGTTCGCGCGCCGGCACCCCAAGGTGGAGGTGCAGCTCCAGCTCTCGGTGAACCCGCCGCCGCTCACGGACGACTCGTTCGACGTCTGCATCCGCTTCGGCGCGCCGCCGGACGCGCGCGTGATCGCCCGGCGCCTCGCGGCGAACCGAAGGCTTCTCTGCGCCTCGCCCGCGTACCTGAAGCGCCACGGCACGCCGCGCACCCCGCGCGACCTCGCGAAGCACGAGTGCATCGGCATCCGGCAGGGCGAGGAGGCCTACGGCGTGTGGCGGCTCACGCGGCGCAAGGGCCGCGATGCCGTCACCGAGGCGGTGCGCACCACGGGATCGCTCGCCACGAACGATGGCGGCATCGCGGTGAGCTGGGCGTTGGACGGCCACGGCATCCTGATGCGGGCGGAGTGGGACGTCGCCCGCTATCTCGAGTCGCGGAGGCTCGTGCAGGTCCTGGAGGACTACTACACGCAGGACGCCGACATCTACGCGGTGTATCCCCACCGGCACCGCCTCGCGGCGAGGGTGAGAGCCTTCGTCGACTTCGCGGCCGAGGCGTTCCGGCGCCCCGCGGCGGGCGGCGGCTAGCCTGCGAGCGCCTGCGCCACGAGCCGCACGAAGCCCGCCGAGTGCGCGCCATCGACCCAGCGCACGACGACGACCGCCTCGTGCGCCGGGTCGATCCACGTCGTGTGGCCCCCGGCGCCGAACAGGAACCAGCTCTCGGGCGAGGCATCGGCGTACAGGCGGCCGTCGCGGTTGAGCCAGGAGAGCAGGCCGTAGAACGGCGCCACCGCGCAAGGCTCGCGCATGCGCCGCACCCACTCGCGGGGCACGATCTCGCGGCCCTGGTGCACGCCCTCGTCGAGGAGGAGCTGGCCGATGCGCGCCTGGTCGCGCGTGCCGATCGTGACGCCCCCGCCCCAGTGCGTGCCGCCGGGCACCGACGGCATGCGCCGCCCGTCGATTTCCACCCACGCGTCGTCGTAGCTCTCCCAGCGGAAGTCGCGGCCGCCGCCGAGCGGCTGCAGGACGCTTTCGAGGAAGACCTCCGGCAACGGCCGCCGGAACAGGTGCAGCAGCGCCAGCGCGAGCTGGTTGATGCGCACGTCGTTGTACTCCCAGTGCGTGCCCGGCTCGCGAAGCGCGCGGCGCTTGCCCTTGCGGCCCGTGGGCGGCTTCGGGTCGTGCGACACGCGCCGGTGGTGCTCCACCTGGTCGGGCATGCCGAAGCACTCGCCCTCCCACTCGCTCGTCTGCGTGAGGAGGTGCTCCCAGGTGATGGCGCGGTTGTGCGGCGAGTCGAAGCCGATGCCGGGGAGCCGCTCGCTTACGCGTTCGCCGGGTTCCAGCATCCCGCGCGCGTGGGCGATGCCCGCGAGCAGCGCGAGGTAGGTCTTCGCGACGCTGAAGGTCTGGTCGGCGCGGTCGGGTTCGCCCCAGGCCGCGACTTCCTCGCCGCGCACGCGGATCACGCCCGAGACGCCGCCGCGCGGATGCACCGGCCCGCGCAGGCGGTTGAACGGGGGCGGGTCGTCGTGGTGCACGCCCCAGCGCGCGGGGTCGGCCGAGGGGTCGCGGGGCCAGCCGATCTCGTGGGCCTGCGCGAAGGCGATGGCTTCGTCGAACGGGATTCGGGAATTCATGAAGCGTGGCGGTGAAGGGCTGGCCGGAAGTTTGACGCCAAGTCGCGAGGGAACCATAATGGAACCATAAAGCAACCACCCTGGGAGGACCGCCGTGCCCACCACCCTGACCCTGAAGAACGTCCCGGACGAGGTCTACGAGCGCCTGAAGGCCTCCGCGGAGAGGCACCGGCGCAGCCTCAACAGCGAGGCCATCGTGTGCCTGGAATCGGTGCTGGTCCCCGGCCGCGTATCCGTGGGCGAACGGCTGGCCCGGGCGCGGGCACTGCGCGCGTCGCTGCCCAAGGGGAAGTTCCTGGCCGGGGACATCGATGCCTTCAAGCGCGAAGGCCGGCGGTGATCGTCGTAGACACCAACATCATCGCGTACCTGTACCTCCCCGGGGCCCACACGGGCAGGGTGGAGGCCTTGATCGGGCGTGACGCCGACTGGGCCGCGCCCCTGCTCTGGCGGAGCGAGTTCCGCAACATCCTGGCCGGGTACATGCGCCGCAAGGCGATCACGTTCGAAACCGCGCGCGAGCTGCAGCTGGAGGCCGAAAGCCTGCTCGCCGGGGGCGAGCACGAGGTCGATTCGCGATTGGTGCTCGAACTCGTCCGGGACAGCGGCTGCTCGGCCTACGACTGCGAGTTCGTGGCGCTAGCGGTGACGCTGGGCGTGAACCTGGTGACGATGGACGCCCAGGTCCTCAAGGCTTTCCCGAAGCACGCGGTGGCGCTTCCGGCCCGGTAGCCTCTCGCGATCGCGAACCGGGACGAGCGTCAGGCCTCGCGCCGCGCCAGCGCCAGGTAGGCCGCCAGCCCGAGCATCGTGACGCCCGACACGCGGGTCATCAGCCGCGCGCGCGCGGCCCGGGCGACGCCGGAACGCAGCAGGCGATCGGCCGCGAAGACCGCGACGACGTCGACGAGCGTGTTGAGCGCGACGCACACGCTCCCGAGCAGCACCAGTTGCGGGACCAGCGGCTCGGCCGGCGCGACGAACTGGGGCAGGAAGGCGAGGAAGAAGAGCGCCGTCTTCACGTTGAGCGCTTCGACGAGGATGCCCTCGAACAGCGCGCGGCGGGCGCCTTGCGAGGCGACGCTCTCCACCGCAGGCGCGTGATCCTTGCGAAGCAGCAGGCGGATGCCGAGGTAGGCGAGGTAGGCCGCCCCGAGATACTTCACGACGGTGAACGCCGCGGCCGACTGGGCCACGAGGATCGAAAGCCCGAGCGCAGCCGCAAGCACGTGGAGCATCCCGCCGACCCCCGTGCCGAAGCAGGAGGCGAGCCCCTCCGGGCGCCCGCCGGCGACCGTGCGCGCGACGACATAGGCGATGCCCGGGCCGGGCGTGACGGCCAGCACGGTGGCGGCGATGGCGAAGGCGAGGAGGGACATGTCGTCAGGAGCATCAAAGGGCGCAAGGCAGGACCGCCATTCTGCCGGATGGGGCCGTGCGCCGGGCCGTCACTTCTCTCCCGTTCGGCACTCCCGCCACGCCGCGTACGCCAGCAGGAGCATGGGCACCGCGAAGACGAGCCGCGTGCCGAGCTCGCCGATCGAGCCCGCGAGGGCGGAGACGAGGGCGCCGAGCTTCGGCCCCCGGGCGAGGATCTCGAACGGGACGACGAGCACGACGAGCGCCAGCGCCACCATCAGCACGGCGATGAAGGCGGGCACGGCGGCGCTAGCCGAGCGCCCGGTGGATCCTGTCGGCATAGCCCTCCTCGGGCGTGATGTCGAGCAGCGTGGCGGCGCGGCGCTTCACCGCGACGAGCACATGGCCGGGGTTCAGCTGGCCGAGATCCATGAAGGCGAGCGTCAGCTCGTCCTCGTGGACGCGGTGCGACGGAATCTCGCCGGCGATGAGGCGGCAGAAGATGCAGGAGGCGGGCGGATTGCTCATGGACGTCGGCCCTCAGCCGATGGCGCGCGTCAGCCCGCCGTCGACGCGGATGTTCTGGCCCGTGATGTAGGCGGCGCCCTCGGAGGCGAGGAAGGCGATCGTCGCGGCCACCTCCTCGCTCCGGCCGTAGCGCTTCATGGGCACGCCCTGCCGGCGCTCCTCGGTGGCGGGCAGGCTGTCGATCCAGCCGGGCAGCACGTTGTTCATGCGCACGCCGTCCGCGGCGTACTGGTCGGCGAAGATCTTCGTGAACGCCGCGAGCCCCGCCCGCGCCACGGCCGAGGTCGGGAACTGCGCGCTCGGCTCGAAGGCCCACGCCGTGGAGATGTTGATGATCGCGCCCGCCTTCTGCCTCACCATCACCGGCGTCACGAGGCGCGCTGGCCGGATCACGTTGAGCAGGTAGGTGTCGATCCCCTCGTGCCACTGCTCGTCGGTGATCTCGAGGATCGGCGCGCGCGGCCCGTGGCCCGCGCTGTTCACGAGGACGTCGATCCGGCCCCAGCGTTCGAGCACCGCGTCGACGAGGCGCTTCAGGTCCTCGCGGGACTGGTTCGAGCCCGTCACGCCGAGGCCGTCGAGTTCCTTTGCGAGCGCCTCGCCCTTGCCGGACGACGACAGGATCGCGACCTGGAACCCGTCCGCCGCGAGCCGGCGGGCCGCGGCGGCACCCATGCCGCTGCCGCCCGCGGTGACGATCGCCACTCTCCCGCCATTCATGGCCTGCTCCCCGAAAATGGAGGGATTATTGCACCGGCGGGATCGCCGCGTCGCTCACGACGGATCCGTACCCGGTGCCCCGGATTGCGCGCCCGCCCCGACCGCAAGGTACAAGGCCACGCTATCCGCAAGGCGCTGCGCCCTGGCCGCGACGAGGGCGAGCCGGGCACGTTGCGCCTGTTCTCCGGCGACGAGCCATTCGATGTGGCTCGCCGCACCCAGCCGGTATCTCCTCTCGACCGAGTCGGACGACCGTTCGGCGGCGGAGGCGGCGGCGGAAAGCGCGGCCAGTGCGTGCGCGCCGCTTTCGACGGCGCGAAGCGAGTCGGCGACATCCCGGTACGCTTCCAGCACCACGGCCTGGTGATTGGCGAGCGCCGCGTCGAATGCCGCGCGAGCGGCGCGTTTCTCCGCGGCGAGCCCCGGCATGAACAATGGCTGGACGAGCTGGGCGCCCAGTGCGCCCACTGCCGTGCTGCCGCCGAACAGGGCGGCGGCCGTGAGCGCCTGGCTGCCGAGGTTCGCGCTCAGCGTCACGTCGGGGTAGAGCTTCGAGACGGCCACGCCGTAGTCCGCGTTCGCCGCGCGCAGCAGGGCCTCGGAGGCCCGGATGTCCGGGCGGCGGCGCACCAGCTCGGAAGGCACGGCCACGGGCAGCTCGGCGGGAAGCGTGAACTCCTCCATCGTGAATTCCGGAACGCCCTCCGCATCCGGCGCGCGGCCCGAAAGCACCGCGAGCAGGTGCTCGGCCTGCCGCAGTTGCTTCACGAGCGGGGCCATTTCGGCGCGCGTCTGCTCGGCCCGGGCGTGCAGGGCCAGCACCTCCTCGGCCGCCGCCTGGCCCAGGCGCAAGCGCTCGTGGGCGAGCTGCACCTGGTCCACCTGCCCCTGCAGCAGCGCCATCGTCGCGTCGATCTGGCCCGCCAGCCTTGCCCGCACGATGGCCGTCGAGGCGATCCTGCCTGCCAGGACGAGGCGGGCGGCCTCCAGCTCGTGGCTTCGGTAGTCCCCGCGAGCGGCGAGGGCCTCGAGCGCGCGCCGGTCGCCCCCGGCGAGGTCGAGGTGGTAGCGCACGCCGACGCCGGCGTCGAGGAGATCGAAGTCCCGCGGGTCGCCCGACAACCCCAATGTGCCCGGGGTGGCGCGCTGGTGCTGCGCGCCGAGGCTGGCCTCCACCTGGGGAAGGCGCGTCGAACCGGCCTTCGCGGCATGCTGTTCCCTCGCCTGGCGCAACGTGGCGCGGGCGGCCGCGAGCGACGGGTTTGCCGCGAGCGCGGATTCGACCAGCGCATCAAGGCGGGGCGACCGGAGTTCGCGCCACCAGCGGACGTCGGCCGGAAGCCCCGTGACAAGGTGCTGCGCATCGCCCAGCGCCGTGGCCGCGGATGCGGTTTTCGCGTCCAACGGGCCGGCTGTGTAACTCCGCGTGTCGGGCAATGTCGGCTTGCGGAAATCCGGGCCCGCGGCACAGCCGGCGAGCCCGAGGGCGGCGACGAGCGCCGGGATCATGCGGGGAAGAGCGTATCGGTCGTTCATGTCGTTGCTCGCGGCGTTACTGGGGGGCGACCGGCCCGGACTTGCGCCGGTCGTACACGAGGCGGTAGGAAACGGTTTGGCCTCCGGAAGCCTCCGCGACCACGGCGATGACGAGCTGCCCCGTCCCGCCATCGACGCGCCAGCGCTGGACTTCCTTCAGGTCGAGCGCGGTCGTTTCAATCACGAGATCGCCGCCTTCCCAGCCCGCCGTGGCGATCCGCTGGTGCAGCCCGCCGCTGGCCGAGACGCTGGCGCCGCGGAAGTCGGTGTGGAGGTGCCGGCGCCGCTCGTGCTCGTCGGTGATCGACAGGGAGGGATCCTCATGGCGGATGCGCATCGCCCTGGCCGGCTCCGGCAGTGCCGCCAATGCGGCGGCCGGCGTGCCTCCCTCGGCTCGTGCGCCCGCGGGGCGTCCGGCGTCGCCCTGCCCGCCGCGGCCCTTGCCGCGGCCAGGCGTGCCGGTTCGGGAGGGGCCCTCGGCGCGGCCTCCCCCGGCCTGCTGCCCGTCGCGCCACGCCTCGCGCGACTTCTCGCGCGGGTCGTCGCTGGCCGCCGCGTCCAGCACCCAGTCGCCCGAGAAGTCGGGTCGCGAGACGCCGTGGCCGGCGGGTTCGACCGGCGCGCCGGGAGCGGCCATGGACGGGAGGGCGGCGCCCGCCATCGCCACGGCGAGCCACATCGCCAGTGCGCTCCAGGCGCGCATGCCGTCCGCGACCTTCATGCGACCGGCCCCGCCCAGGTGCCGCGGAATGCGGCGAAGGTCCGCGAAGCAGCCAGCAGGAAGCGCCTCCTGCGCAAGGGGGCGGCCGTCGACTCCCGCACGAGACGCTGGATGGCGCCGACAAGGGCGATCGCCGCCTCTTCAGGGTCGATCTCGGGCCTCACCGTTCCATGCCGCTGCGCGCGCGCGATGATCCATGCCGCGCGGCTCGTGAAGCGGTCGACGAGCTTCTGCACGCGCCGACGATTGCCCGGATCGCCTTCCCGGGCCAGCCACCCGAGCAGGCGCCGCGGCACGTCGGGATGCCTCGCGATGAAGGCCATCTGCCGATGGAAGGCGACGTGCAGCTCCTGCAGCGGATCGCCTTCCGCGCCGCGCCGGACCGGGCGCAGGAGCCGGCCCCGCACCCTCGCGAGAAACCGGCGCCTGCCGCCCCCGCTCGCTGTCGCCGGCGGCGACCAGGCCGGTGCCGTCCCGTGTTCGACATCCCGTGCCGGCCGCCTCATTCGAATGCCCGGCCCTCGCCGGCCTCCTCGTGGGTCACGCCGTCGCGGATGTGGTAGATGCGCCGGAAGGTCGGAATGATCTTCTCGTCGTGGGTCACGACGATGATCGCGGTCTCGAACCGCCGCGCCATGTCGTTGAGGATCCTCACCACCGCCATCGCGCGCTCCGAATCGAGCGGCGCGGTGGGCTCGTCGGCGAGGATCACGGGCGGGCGGTTGACGAGGCCGCGCGCGATCGCCACCCGCTGCTGCTCGCCGCCGGAAAGCTGTGAGGGCATGGCGCGCGCGCGGTGCCGCACGTCGAGCGCGGCGAGCAGGTCGAGCGCCCGCGCCCGCGCCTCGGCGTTGGGCGCGCCCGCGAGCATGGGCGGGAGCGCCACGTTGTCGGTGACGTCGAGGAACGGGATGAGATAGGGCGCCTGGAACACGAAGCCGATCCGGTCGCGCCGCAGCGCGCGCAGGTCGCGCACCTTCCAGCCGTCGTCATAGGTCGTCTCCTCGCCGAGCCGCATGCGCCCGGCCGTCGGGTCGATCACCGCGCCCAGGCACTTGAGAAGGGTGCTCTTGCCCGAGCCGGACGGACCGATGAGCCCCACCACCTCGCCGGGCTCGACACGCATGTCCACGCCCTTCAGGGCGTCGACGGCCGTGTCGCCCCTGCCGTAGCGCTTCGTGAGGCCCTCGATCAGGATTCCCCGCGCGCCCATCTCAGCCTCCGATCGCCTCGGCGGGATCGACCTTGAGCGCCATGCGGATGGCCACGACGCTCGCCAGCGCGCAGATCGCCAGCACGGCGAGGAAGCCCGTGACGGCGTCGCGGGGCATCAGCAGCACGTACTTCGGGAAGAACGGCCCCGCGAAGGTCGCCGTGATCTTGCCCACCGCGAAGCCGATCACGCCGAGGGCGAGCGCCTGCTGCATGATCATCGCGGCGATGGTGCGGTTGCGGGTGCCGATGAGCTTCAGCACCGCGATCTCGCGGATCTTGTCCATGGTGAGCGTGTAGATGATGAAGGCGACGATGGCGGCGCTCACGATCGCCAGGATCGCGAGGAACATGCCGATCTGCCTGGCCGAGGTGGCGATCAGCTTGCCGACGAGGATCTCCTCCATCTGCGCCCGCGTGTAGACCGTCAGGCGCTTCCAGCGGCGGATCGTCTCCGCGACCTGCCCGGGCGCGGCACCCCGATCGAGCCGCACGAGGATCGCGTTCACCCAGGCGTTGTTCGCCTGCGAGTCGATGGCCGCCTCCAGCAGGCCCGGCACGCCGGGGCGATTGAAGGCGGGGTTCGCCTCGGTGCGGCGCCGGCCCTGGAGGATGGCGTCGTTGTCCTTGAGGAACTGCGCCTCCTGCGCATCCTTGAGCGGGATGAACACCATCGGGTCGCCGTTCGACGAGACCATGCGCCGCGTGAGGCCCACCACGGCGTACTCGTTCCTCCGGATGCGGATGCGATCGCCCAGGGCGAAGCCGGTGGCGTCGTCGGCCACCGCCTCGTAGTGCCCGCGCGTGACGTGCCGGCCCGCCACGAGGTGCGGCGGCCACCCCGGCGCGCCGTCCGGCTCGCCGGGAACGATGCCGACCACCATCGAGCGCACGTCGCGCCCGCCCTTTCGCACCTGCATCGTGAGGTAGGTCACGTTCGCGGCGCGGGCCACGCCGGGCATGGCGAGGATCGTCCGGTAGAGGTCGTCGTGGAGGCTGGAGGACTCCGCATACGGGCCGAGGGTGTCCTTCTGCACCACCCACAGATCGGCGCCGCTGTTGTCGAGAAGCGCCTTGCCGTCATCGACCATCCCGCGGTAGACGCCCGCCATCACCAGCGTCACGCCGATGAGCAGGCCGAGGCCGAAGCCGGTGAAGATGAACTTCCCCCAGGCGTGGAGGATGTCGCGCCCGGCGAGGCTGATCATCGCGGCGTGCCCGGAATGCGGTCGACGACGTGCACCCGCGTGCCGGAGCCGAGCGCCCGCTCGCTGTGCACCACGATCCGGTCGCCCGCGCGAAGGCCATCGACCACCTGCACGCGCCCGTCCAGGTCGGAGCGCCCCAGCTTCACGGGCACAAAGGTCGGCTCGTCACCCGCGACTTTCCACACCCCGATCCGTTCGCCGTGGCCCTGGACGGCGGCGTTGGGGATCACCGGCGCGGCGGGAAGGGCCGGCAGGTCGACGGTCACTTCCGCGATTTCGCCCAGCGGCGGCAGGGGCGAGGGGGCCCCGTCGAAGACCACCTTCACCAGGGTTTCCTCGGTGATCGCGTCCGCGCGGGGTTCCACCCTCGAGACGCGTCCCGCCAGGGACTCGCCGTCGCGCGAGCGCAGGGCGATCCGTGCCGGCAGGTTCGCGGCGAGGCCCGAGGCGCTCACCTGGTCGAAGCGCGCGTTGATCCACAGGCTCCGGGGATCGATCAGTTCAACGACGGCCTGGCCGGCAACGACGGTGGTGCCCGGGTCCGCATCGCGCAGGGTCACGATCCCGTCGACGGGCGCGACGAGGCGCAGGTTGCCGCGCTGCGCCGCGAGGGCGTCGCGGTCGGCGCGGGCGCGGGCCTGCTCTTCCCGGGCGACGGCGAGGGCGGCCTCGGCCACCTCGAACTCCTGGCGCTTCGCGGCGAGCGTTTCCTCGCTGGTGGCGAGGGCGGCCAGCAGCCGCTCGTAGCGCTTCGCCTGGAGTCCCGCGTGGGAGTGGCGCGCCGACGCCTCGCGGATCGCGGCCTCCGAGCGCCTGAGAGCGGCCTCCTGGGCGCGGATGCGCTCGTCGAGGTCGACGGGGTCCATCTCGCCGAGCAACTGGCCTGCCTTGACGGAATCGCCCACGTGCACGTCCAGGCGCTTGAGGCGGCCGGCCAAGGTGGGGCCGATCCGGAAGGTGTAGCGCGCCTCGACGGTGCCGATGCCGAACAGGGCGGGCCGTATCGGGCGGGATTCCACCGCCGCTTCGGTGACCGCCACGGGCGCCAGCGGACCGGAGCGAAGGGCGACATGCGCGAGAAGGGCGACGATCGGGACGACGGCCGCGAGGACCGCGAGCGTCCGGCGCTGGAGGGGAAGCGCCCTCACGATGGGCACCCGATGCCGCGACGGTAGATCGCGAAGACGCGCGGCGCGTCGCGCCGGACGTGCCCGACGTCGCCGGCCAGCAGGGACTGCATCACGAGCCCCTGGATCATGCCGACCAGGAGGGTCGCGGCCGCGTCGCCATCGACGGTCGCGTGGATCTCGCCACACGCCTTGCCGTCCTCGACCAGCGTGCGAAGCCGCTCGGCGTAACGGCGGACGAGGGCCTGCGCCATGCGCTTGGGGGCCGTGAGTTCGGCGCGCTGGAGCTCCCCGAACAGCATGCGGGGAACGCCCGGGTGCTCCGCCACGAACTCCACGTGCGCGAGGAACATCGCCTCGATGGCGGCCAGCGGAGACGGCGCCGATCGGGCGGCGGCCTCGACGCGCGCCATCAGCCGCTCCGCCACCCATTCCATGACTGCCTGCAGAATGGAATCCTTGGTTGGAAAGTGCTTGAAGAGGGCGCCCTGCGTGACGCCCATGTGTTTCGCGATCGCGGTCGTGGTGATGTCGCTCGGGTTGCGCTCGGCGGCCAGCTGGACCACCGCGTCGACCGTGACGGCGCGGCGCTCGTCCGCAGGCAGGTGTTTCGGGTGGGATTTCATGGGCTTGGCTTAAGTAAGTAACTTATTACTATCTTACGCCCTGATCGACGGATGTCAAGCCCCGGTTCCCCAAAGGACGAAGCCCGCAGCGGTCTCCCGCTGCGGGCTTCGTCGTTGAACTGCCGGTGGTTGGGCCCTACCCGCAGGCCCCCACCCACCCGCACGCGCTGCAGAAATCGCAGCCGTCCTTGCGGATGACGGTCATGTTGCCGCACTCGGTGCACTTGGTGCCCTTCATGAGCGCGGGCTCGTCGCCGCGGCGCGGGGATTCGAGGATGCCCATCTCCTGCTTCGGGTACCCGTTCTCGTCCAGCACGCCCAGCATCGAGTAGCGGTGGATCACGAGGCGCGCGAGGTAGGCCACCGTCGAGGGCCAGTTCTGCTGCCGGCGCTGGCCGGGCACGAAGGCCATGAAGTCGCCCAGCGGCTCGCTGTAGTCGAGGAGCTTCCTGAGCTTCATGCCGATCCACGCGGGGTCCATCACGCGCATGTCGAGCGAAAGCAGCTTCGCCAGCCCGTCGAGCGCGCGCGGGTAGTGCCCCGAAAGCCACATCGAGTAGGGCCGCGTGCCGCCGTCGGGCATGTGCATCTCCTTCAGGCCCATCACGAACTCCTCGCCGGAGGCGGGGTTGGCGATGTCGACCGTCCACGCGAGCGTGCCGTCGGTGCCGGTGCGCGGCTCCTCGAGGCTGAACATGGCGTCGAGCAGCGGGGAAGCGCCCGCGTCGTCGAAGGCCTTGAGCGACTCGCAGCGCCAGCGCACCACCTGGCCCAGCGCCGAGACCATGCTGGGCACGCGCTTCTTCTCGCCGTGCGGCGGCATGCGCATGTCGAAGCCGTCGTCGCCCACGGTGAG
>Ga0209477_1001290_pt1 | contig 15387 bp, 7 predicted proteins | sample KloWWTupernatant_FD_187180 | JGI IMG/M metagenome (GOLD analysis project Ga0209477, IMG submission 187180) | Active sludge microbial communities from Klosterneuburg, Austria, studying microevolution and ecology of nitrifiers - Klosterneuburg... | ecosystem: Engineered > WWTP > Aerobic digester >... | reverse complement strand
GATGGCCTTGCCTGCCCGCAGCCACTGGTAGGTGAGCTTTGTGCCGGCCGTCCACTTGCCTGGCTTCGCGGTGAGCGAAGATCCCACAACGGCAGTGCCACTGAGCTTGGGCTTGGCCGACTTCAACTTCGACAACGGCACCACCTTGGTGGGTTCGGACGGCCGAATGGTCTGGGCGAATCCGTTCAGGTTGCCGGTGACTTGCACGCGGAGTTTGGCGCCGCCGTCCGCTCGTTGCACCGTGTAGGTGGCCTTGGTCTGATTCGGAATCACTTCCGCGCCACGCAGCCACTGATAGGTCAGCGCGGCTCCGGCCGCCCACGTGCCAGCTTTGGCCGTGAGTTTCTTGCCGGCTTTGGCTGTTCCGGCCACCTTCGGCGGGCCGGCAGGGCTGATGGCGGGCTCATCCGCCGGTGTGGGTTCTGGCTTGGCGAGAAGCGTTATGTTGCGATTGGTTACGGACTGCGTGAACCTCGTGGCGTCGAGGACGTTGGTGGTGGAACCGTTGACGCTGAACCAGGTGTACGGGTACCTCGAACTGCCACCCCCTGCGACCACAACCCAGGTTGAGGGCTCAAGTCCGCTGATTGCGAAAGCGCCGGTCGCTGGGTCGGAGGTGACGCAATGGCGACGCAGGAGACTCGAGTCCTCGCCCACTGGATCTGCACAAGTGTCGAGTCCGCCCAGCGGCGTTCCGTTGGGGTCGGTCAGTGTGCCGCTGATGGTGAGGGTGTCGTCCGCATGCGCCAAGGGTGCGGAACCGAAACTGAGCAGGAGAATGGCCAAAGCGGTTCCGGCAGCCAGAAAACCGCGGCGTAATGCGCGCATAACTATGTTCCCTTGGGGTGGGTGGCCGGGAGGGGTTGCCCGACGGGAAAAGTATGGCGAATCAGCAGCACATTAGGCGAGCCCAATCCGTCACTAACCCGCGTGTGATTTCCCGCACCACGGACGGAGGGTCTAGACGAGCTCGATCAGCGATGGTTCCGCCGATTCTGACCAGGCTGGTTCGTGAACGGCGCGCCGGGTTAGGGTGATGCCCACTTCCGAGTTGCGCCGGCCGAGTTCTGGTGCAGGCCGAACCCGAGAGGCACCCCATGTTCGCGAGACTCGTCCCCGCGGTTGCGGCGCTGCTTTCACTCTCGCTGCTGTGGAGCGGTCCGGTGCCCCAGGCGGAGGCCAAGCGCCCCGCTGCCCCGGCGAGTCTGGCCACCAACGCCATCGATGCCCATCTCGGCTACCTCGCCCAGTCGACCTGCTCGCCGTCCCCCAAGCCAGGGACGACCGCGCTGCTCAAGCTGCTGATCAAGACCTGGGGAGGCAAGTCGTCCGGCATCTACCGCGGGTGCAGCGTGGGCGGTACCTCCGAACACAAGGAGGGACGCGCCCTCGACTGGCGGATGGACATGAAGTCCAAATCACAACGCACCCGCGTCGACCAGGCGCTGAAGTGGCTGACCGCCAACAACGGCGAAGTCGCCTACCGCCTGGGCGTGATGTACATCATCTGGAACCAGCAGATCTGGTCGATCTACTACCCCGAACTGGGCTGGCGGAAGATGCCCAGTCGCGGTTCCTACACCGCCAACCACAAGAACCACGTGCACATCTCGCTGTCCTGGGACGGCGCGATGAAGCAGACCTCCTGGTGGACCGGCGTCGCGATCACCGACCCGATCAACTCCAAGTGCGGGGTCAACGGTGCGCGGGCCTGCCTGCCCACGATCGCCCGGACGAGCGCAGTCTGGCCGTACCAGGCCACGGTCGTGCCGGCCACCTTCATGCCCTACCCCTGGATCAAACCCGGGATCGGCGGCAGTCCGCAGGTCGGGCGGACGCTGACCGTCGTTCCCGGCACCTGGGTGCCAGCGGACGCCGCTCTGACTTTCCAGTGGACGGCCGACAAGTCGCCGATCGCCGGCGCCAACCAACCGACCTACGTCGTCACGACCGCCGACGTGGGCAAGGAGATCCGGGTCGTGGTGACCGCCACCTCGGCCACGGGCGTGGTCACCAAGACCTCGGACGAACTCGCTGAGGTCTACCGCGGACGCTTCTCCAATGCCGTCCCAGCCATCGTTGGCACGATCGCGCCAGGCCAGAGCGTCCAGGCCGACCTCAGCTCCTGGACGCCGGCACCGACCAAGGTCACCTACCGCTGGCTCCGCAACGGCAAGGCGATCACGGGCGCGACCGGGGCCGCCTACACCGTCAGCGCAGCCGACCTGAAGAAGAACCTCTCGGTACGCGTCACCGCCAGCCGCACCGGCTACTACGCGCTCATTGCCACCTCGGCCGCCGCCAAGGTCGCGCCGGCATTCGCGTCCGCTCCGGTGCCGACCATCGAGGGGACGCCGGTCGCCGGTCAGACGCTGACAGCCAACACCGGCGCGTGGTCGCCCGCACCCAGTTCACTGAGCCTGCAGTGGCTCGTGGACGGTAGCCCGCTGGCCGGTGCCACCGGAGCGACCCTGGCTCTCACGACTGAGCTTGTCGGACGCGTTGTCTCGGTGCGGGTAACCGCCGGGCTGGTTGGTTACGCCTCGGTGAGCACCGTGTCGGTGCCGGTCACCGTCGCCGCCCCGGTTGTGGACACGCCGGCACCGCCCGTCCTGGAGACTCCGGTCCCGGCTGTGGAGTCCCCAGTGCCGCAGTCCGAGAGCCCCGCAGGCCCTCTTGATAGCGACTCCGGACCGAAGACCAACAGTTAGGGGTGGCGGCGGCCCTTCGTGACGGCTTGCTCGTTCCTCGCAAGCCTCCTCAGGGACCGTTTTGGTCGGGCGGGCTCGTTCCTCGCAAGCCTGCTCAGGGACCGTTTTGGTCGGGCGGGCTCGTTCCTCGCAAGCCTGCTCAGGGACCGTTTTGGTCGGGTGGGCTCGTTCCTCGCAAGCCTCCTCAGGGACCGTTTTGGTCGGGCTTGCTCGTTCCTCGCAAGCCTCCTCAGGGACCGTTTTGGTCGGGTGGGCTCGTTCCTCGCAAGCCTGCTCAGGGACCGTTTTGGTCGGGCGGCTCGTTCCTCCGCAGTCTTGATCCGATCGGCTGGTCGAGCTTGTCGAGACACCGCTCATTGCGTGGCGAAGCTCAGCGGACGCCTGCGCAGGGGTCGGCGAGGTTGATGCCGGGTAGGTAGCGGGACCACTCGTCGGGCACCAGGGGGTCGCCACGAACGGCGCAGAGGCTGCGGCTGGCGGCTTCCCGGGAGAGCGTCCAGACCTGGAGGGCGCCGTTGCCGCCGGAGACGGCCAGCCGGTCACCAGGCAGGAAGCGGACATCCCACGGGCGAGCCAACGCACCGGTCAGGGCGAAGCGCAGGGCGGACGCGGGTTCGGCGGTCAAGTCCCAGCCGCGGATCACCTGGTCGCCGCCGGTGGCCACCAGCGTGCGCTCGTCCGGGCTGAACAGCACCGCGTTGGTAGCGGCGTGCGGATCGCCGAAGCTGCGCCGCAGCACCGGCTGCTCGGGACGGGTCACGTCCCACACGCTCACCGCTCCCAGGTCGGTGCCGATGGCCAGCAACTGGCTCGACGGTGCGAACGCGACCGACGTCGGAGTGCTCGGCAGATCGCGGATCGCACCGACCTCCGCCGGTTGGGCGGGGTCGCTCACGTCCCACAGCCGGACGGAGCGGTCGGGCAACGCGATCGCCAGCAGTCGGGAGTCGGCGCTGAACCACAGCATCTGCGGGTCGTCGACCGGCAGCTGGGCCGCCAGCCGAGGCTCACCGTCCGCACCGAGCGACAGCAGCGAGGACTCCTTGCCCTGGTAGCCCATCGCCACCGCCAGCTTGGAATTTGGCGATGCCTGCACGAACGCGATGTAGCCGATGCCCAGGTCGAGGAAGTCGGCCTTACCTGCCCCGCCCGCAGCCAACGGCCAGTGGATCAGCCGACCGTCGATCGTGCCACCCAACAGGAAGTCGCCGGACGGGCCCACCGCCACCGCCCCGGTCTGCACGCCGCTGGAAAGCCCGGTGGCCGGTACCGGCATACGGGTACGACCGCCGTCCGCCTGCAGCCGCCAGAGCTGGATGCCGTCATACGGTGTACCACCGGCGAGCCAGAGCGAGGCGGTCGCGTCGGTGCTGAGGTTGTAGAGCTCCGAACCGCCGAAGCGCCAGCGGGGGTCGTCCGCCGGCCAGACTCGCAGGGTGCCGTCCTTGCTCGTCGTCACCAGCCGGTCGCCGACGAAAGCTGCGCCGGAAAGGGCGGACGGTCCGGGCAGCACGCGAAGCCGATCGCCGCCACGGTCCAAGACAGTGGTGCTCTGGTCAAGACTGGCCGCGACCACCTGGGCGCCGTCGACCGAGTAGTCCACACCGACGATCCAATCGGCGAAGCCGGTCACCGCGGGCAACGCCTCGGCTTCGTCGCCCCTCAGCCGCCAGCGCAGCATCGCCTTCGCGCTGAGACCGAGTGCCAGTTCGTCGCCGTCCGGGGCGAACGCGATGCTGTTGGCGATCTGCCGGTGGTAGCCGGGGAAAACCAGCTCGGCCAGCGGCGCCGGCGAACCCACCCCCAGTCGCCAGCGGGCCAGCCGTCCGGATTGACCGCCCGCATAGAGCCTCCGCCGGGCGTCCAACGCCACCATGGTCACCGCCGGACGCAGCCGTCGGCCGTCCGGCCCGGCGGTCTCGGGCAGCATGACCTGCTCGCTCGGCTTCCAGGTGTCGGTGTTGGCAGCGAGCCCCCAGAGCTCCACCCCGCCGGACTCGGTGCCGAACACCAGCTGTTCGTCCGGCCCGAACGCGACGGCGGAGGCACCCCCGCCGCCGAGATCGACCGCCAGGCGCCTGGGGTCGTCATCGATGTCCCACAGCTGCCGCTGGTCGGCGGTGATCACCGCGAGCAACGTGCGTCCGTTCACCCCGGCCAACGCAAGCCCGATGATCGGAGTGCCCGTGGCCGTCCAGCTGGTGCCCGGGCTGCGCTCGAGTTCATCCGAGCGCCAGCGGGTGAGCCGACCCGAACCATCTCCGCGGACGACCACCTGCCGGTCGGTGCTCACCGCGAGCAGCGCGTCCGCCCCGCCCAGCCAGCGGGTAGGGACGGCGACCGAAGTCGCGTCCAGCAGTGCGGTGGTGGCCTCGGTGGTGTCGGCCAGATCAGCCGCGACGACCGCGATCTGCGACTGCAGGTTGCGATCCTGCTCTCGGAACCCCGACGCCGCCAGCGCCAGCTGCCGGGATTGTGCCTCGTTGCGGGCCGTTTCGGCGGCCACCTGGTAACCCCGGCCGCGCACATACAACGTCGAGCTGACCAGGGCCAGCACCACCCCGATCGCCGCCGCGGCGATCGCGATTCGTCCCCGGCGGCGCAACCGTCGGCCCGCCGCGCGCTCCGCCTCAAGGCTGCTGTGATGGTGCGCCTCACTGGCTGCGACGAACTCCCGTTCGGAGTCACTGAGCAGGCCCTTGCGACTCTCGTCCGCCAGCCAGTCGGTGAACAGCGCGAGCCGGGTCACCGGGATCAGCGCCGCGGCGTCGCGGCCATGCTCCTGCCAGACCTCGGCGGCACGCCGCAGCTTGCCCAGCACGGCCACGTCATCACGGTGGTCCTCAAGCCAGCCGACCAGCCGCTGCCAATGACTGAGCAAGGCCAGGTGGCTGATCCGCACGGCGTCTTCGACGATGGTCAGCATTCGCACGGCCACGAACGCGTCCAGCACCGGACGGGTGCCCGCGTCGACGCTCGTCAGCGGCACGGTCTCGCGGGCCACCACATCGCCTGTCGTGCGCACCAGGCGGAGGAACAGCCGCTCGGTGGCGTCCTGCTGGGCGGGGTCGAGCGACAGATAGACCTGCTCGGCCAGCTGCTCGATCGTCGTCGCGACCCCGCCGACGCGGTGGTAGTCATCCAGGGTGAGTCGCTGCCCGCCGCCGAAGGCCCAGATCACCAGCAGCGCGTTCGAGAGCAGTGGCAGCGTCCCCGGCGCCACGCGACTGTCGGGCGCGCCCGGGGCGAGCTCGTCCAGCAGCACGCGGACGAGGTTCTCCTCGACCTCCACGCCGAGGGAGACGGCGGGCTGAACGATCACGTCGCGCAGCTCGCCGCGCGTCATCGGCGCCAGCAGGAGCGGACGCGACATCGCCGCTTCCAGGATCGGCTCCACGGCGGCGGCCGCGAACGCGTCCGAGCGCAGGCCGATCACCACCACGGCACTCCGGGCGAGCCTCGCCAGTTCGACCAGCGACCGCTGGCGAGCGATGGGCGGCAGCACCAGTGCGTCCTCGAAGTGGTCGATCACGACCAGACGCGGCGTCGGCAGGTCGTCCAGTTGGACGGGCTGCGTGGCGATCAATTGCTCGACAGTGACCGCGCGGCCCGCCCAGCCGACCAGCTCGCCATCGGAAAGCTCCTGGCCGAGCAGTCCGGCCGCCAGGACCGATGACTTGCCGCTTCCGGACGGACCCACCAGCGCCAGCAGACCCTGGCCCTGAGCTGCTGCCAGTTCCCTTACCGCCGAGGCGATGCGTCGGCTTTGGCTGGCCCGGCCGAAGAACAGTTCGCGGTCGGTGACGGCGAAGGGCCGCAGACCGAGGTAGGGCGAGTGGCCGGTGTGGAGGGTCGGTTCGATGCCGCTCCAGGAGTCTTCCCACAGATCGACGGGCACGGCGTCCGCCAGCCCGAGGTGGTTCACCACCCGTTGGAAGTTGCCGCGGAGCGCCGGTGTCGGGAAGTGCCGGCCGGTCAGCCAGCCCTGCGCGGTCGTCGGAGGCACGTCCGCGATCCGGGCGAGCGCGCGGATCGAGAGGTGCTGCGCACGCCTGGTCTCATTGACCAGGGCAGCGAACTCCTGCCGGCTGCCTGGGGTGGCCATGGCTGGATTGTCTCAGCGGCACTGGTGTACACGGGCCGCGTCCCGAACACTTAGCGCAGGGCCAGTTCCTGTGGAGCGTCATCGAGCCACAGCGCAGTGTGGACGCAGTCGTTCAGATCGAGTTCAGCAATCAGTCGCAGGAACTTGGGACGCAGCGCCGGCGTGGGAAAGTGCCGTCCGTTCAGCCAGCCCTGCATGGTTGCCGGCGGGACGCCTGCGATGCGAGCGGCCGAACGGATCGAGATGTGGCGAACCCGTCGGGCGTCATTGATGAGCATCGTCAACTCGGAGCGGGTGGGTCGCTGTGCCACTTCGGCTCCTGTCGGGGTAGGTTGCCGCGCCTGCGGTGGTGGGGTTCACGGACATTGTGGGCAGCCGACACGGTCGTTCGCCCTCCCGTGGCCGAAACTGACCGGTATCCGTCCGCTCGCAGCTAGTGAAGCGCCACCCAGCCGTCCAGACGCAGCGCGTCCGCCGAGTTCGTACACTTTCGTACACCTGCCGGACGGCTCAGACCCCCGCTGCACTCACTCCGTCCCCGGTTGAACGAGCGGGGACGGTTCCGTTTCGTTCAGGTTATCCACAGCCCGCTGAGGCCCGTTGGCGAGATGAACTCGCAATCCCGACGGTTCACTGGGGCGTCAGTTGCGCGCCCAGGTGCGGTAGCCGCCGTCCAGGTTGCGGGCCCGGCGTCCGGCTTGGGCGAGGATGCGTGCCGCGATGTAGCCGCGCAGGCCCACCTGGCAGTGCACGATCACGTCGTCGGCGACCTCATCGAGGCGCGAGCGCAGTTCGTCCACCGGAATGTTCAGTGATCCGGTCACCGAACCGCGGGCGTGTTCGGCAGGCGTGCGGACGTCGATGAGTTGCACCCCCGAAGCCACCTCGGCGTCCACCTCGTGCCACTGGATGCTCTCGGCGAGCCCGTCGCGCAGGTTCTCGGCAATGAAGCCGAGCATGTTCACCGGGTCCTTCGCCGAGCCGAACTGGGGCGCGTAGCTGAGTTCCAGTTCGGCGAGGTCGGACGCCTTGAGCCCGGCACGCATAGCGGTGGCGATCACGTCGATACGCTTGTCCACCCCGGCGCCGCCGACCCCCTGGGCACCCAGGATCGCGTCCGTCTCCGCGTCGACGACGAGCTTCAGCGCCATGGTTTCGGCGCCTGGGTAGTAGCCGGCATGGTTGGCCGGATGGGTGTGGATGACCCGCACGTTGCGTCCGGCTGCGCGGGCACGACGCTCCGTCCAACCGGTCGCGGCGGCCGTCAGTCCGAACATCCCCACGATCGCGGTGCCTTGGACGCCACCCGCGGTGGTCTCGCGGCCGGCGATCACGCCGGCGACCAGGCGTCCGTGCCGATTGGCGGGGCCGGCCAGCGGCACCAGCGCGTGCTCGCCGGTGAGGGCGTCCGTCTTCACAACCGCATCACCCACGGCGAAGATCGACGGGTCGGAGGTGCGCTGCGACGCGTCCACGAGAATGCCGCCGCGCTCACCCAACGCGAGGCCGGCGGCCTCGGCGAGACCCGTCTCGGGGCGGACGCCGATCGCGGCCACCACCAGCGAGGCGGGCAGGGTCTGACCGGTGGAGAGCGTGACGGTCTCGGACGCGATGGCGGTGACGGCTGCGCCCGTGATCACCGTGACGCCGTGCGCGACGAGGTGCTTCTCGACCAGCGCGGCCATCTCGACGTCGAGCGGCGCCAAGCACTGCTCGGCCAGTTCGACCACGGTCACTTTCAGACCGCGCTCGGTGAGGTTCTCGGCCAGTTCGACGCCGATGAAGCCGCCGCCCATGATCACCGCGGTCGGTTCAGGCTGCGCGAGCGCTGCTGCGACGGCCCCGGCCATCTTGTCGGTGTCGGCGATGTTGCGCAGAGCCAGGGCGCGCTCCACGCCAGGAATCGGCGGGACGAAAGGCGCGGCGCCCGGAGCCAGCACGAGGTGGTCGTAGGTCTCGGTGTACTGCCGGCCGGTGGTCAACTCGGTCACGCTGACCGTCTTTGCCGCCCGGTCAATAGCGGTCACCTCGGAGTCGACCCGAACGTCGAGGTTGAAGCGCGTCTTCAGCGAGGACGGGGTCTGCAGAAGGAGCGCGTCCCGATCGGTGATCACCCCGCCCACGTAATAGGGCAACCCGCAGTTCGCGAACGAGACGTGCCCGGATCGTTCCAGCACCACAATCTCGGCCTGCTCGTCGAGCCGTCGCAACCTGGTCGCCGCCGACATGCCGCCTGCAACTCCGCCAATGATCACTGTCTTCACGGCTACAGCATACCCCTAGGGGTATGACCAACGGCAACCCGCGTCAACTCGGGAAGGATGGATCGAGGCCTTACTTGCGGGGCATGCCCACCCGGGCGTACATGTCGTCGACGATCTGGGCGAAACGCTTCTCCACCTCGCGACGCTTCACCTTCAGGGTCGGGGTGAGCAGTCCGTTCTCCTGGGTGAACTCCTCGACCAACAGGCGCAGGTCGCGGATCTGTTCGTGTTTGGCGAGCTTCTCGGTCATCTCCGAGACCCGGCGCTTGATCTCGTCCAGGATCGCCGGGTTGTTGAAAAGCTCGTCGCGATGCGACCAGGTGAGCTGCAACTGCTTGGCGATCTCCTCCAGATGCGGTAGGGACGGCGACACCAGCAGGGTCAGGTAGGGCCGATTGTCACCGAGCAGCAGGGTGTACTCGAACAGTGGATCACTGGCCAGCAGTCCCTCGATCGGCGCCGGCGCCACGTTCTTGCCCGTGCTCGTGACTATCAGGTCCTTGATGCGATCGGTGATCCGCAGGTACCCGTCCGCGTCCACCTCGCCGATGTCACCGGTGCGCAACCAGCCGTTCACAAGGACGGACGCGGTGTCGGCTGGGCGGTTCCAATACCCGAGCATGACATTGGGCCCCCGATAGAGGATCTCGCCGTCCTCGCCGAGAGCGACTTCTCCGCCCTCCATCACCTGGCCCACGGTCCCGAACCGGAAGGCGTACGGTGCCGGGAAAGTGACCAGCGGGGATGTCTCGGTGAGCCCGTAACCCTGCAGCACGAGCAGCCCACAGGCGAACAGGAACTCCTCGACCTCTTTGCGCAACGGAGCGCCGCCGCACGCCAGAACGGTCTTCGGCCCGCCCATAGCCTCGCGGACGCTGCTCAGGACCAGCTTGTCAGCGATCTTGAACTTGACGATCAGCCCCTTCGACCGTGGCCGGTCCTCGTGAACGGCGGTGTGGAACTGTGTGCCGACCTTCAACGCCCACGCCATCAGCCGCTGCTTCACCGCGCTGCCGGCAACCTTCTCCTGGGCGGCGAGGAACACCTTCTCGTACAACCTCGGCACGCTGACCAGCATGGTCGGCTCGGCCTTGACCATCATCTTGGCGACCGTTCGCGGATCGGGCACATAGGTGTTCAGGCAGCCGTTGCAGAGCACTTCGTAGGTCCACGCCCGCTCGAGTGCGTGACTCAAGGGCAGGAAGCACAAGGACGAGTCGTTCTCGGTGATGGGCAGGTAGCGGGTGAGCACATCCACCTGGTGGGTGAAGCCGCGGTTGGTCAACATCACCCCCTTGGGCTCGCCGGTGGTGCCCGAGGTGTAGATGATCGTCGCGAGGTCCTCTGCGGACGCACGCCCGAGCCGTTCGTCGACACGGGCCAGACTCTTCGGCGCCGCCGCCAGTTCGGCGGCCAGTGTGGTGACTTCGGGGACGCCCGCGACGTCAGTGAAACTGACGATGTGCTTCAGTGCGGGCAGGTCGTCCCGGACTGCGAGCACCTTTTCGGCCTCCTCCGCGCCCCCGACGAAGACCCATTTGCACCCGGCATCACCGAGGATGTGCCGCGCCTGGTCCTGGGTGCTGGTGTCGTACAGCGGCACCGACACCAACCCTGCGCTGAGGCAGGCGAGGTCGACCAGGCTCCACTCCGGCAGGTTCGGCGAGAAGATGCCCACGCGGTCGCCCGGTGACAGCCGCTGCGCGATGAGGCGCGCAGCCAGCCGGCGCACGTCCGCTGCCAGTTCCGCGTAGCTGCGCGTCCGCCAGACCTCGCCGTCGAGCACTCGGGTGGCCGGACGCTCCGCGTGCGCTGCGGCTGCCTCCAGGAATCTGACCGCCAGATGGCCTGCGTCCATAGGTGACTCCTCAACGTCGACGTGCCAGTGCCTAACCTACTCCAGCGTAGGTTGGGTGTCAGTGGACCCGATCCAATGCTGGCAGACACTCCTAGACTGCTGCCCATGTTGAGAATGGGCGCGCATGTCGACCAAACCGATCCGATCGCCGAGGCACTGGCCCGCGAGGCCACGGCCAGCCAGTTCTTCCTTGGCGATCCGCAGGCATGGAAGGGCCCAAAGGTCGCCTACGCCGGAGGTGCGGCCCAGCTGAAAGCGGACGCGGAGGCCGCCGGCATCGCGCTCTACGTGCACGCCCCGTATGTGCTGAACGTGGCCACGACCAACAACCGCATCCGCATTCCGAGCCGACAGCACCTGCAGAAGCAACTCACGGCGGCCGCGGAGATCGGCGCGGCCGGGGTGATCGTGCATGGCGGGCACGTGCTCGCGTCCGACGACCCCGCGATCGGGTTCGACAACTGGCGCAAGGCGATCGACGGGCTGACCATCGAGGTGCCGCTGCTGATCGAGAACACCGCCGGTGGCGCCAACGCGATGGCCCGGCGACTGGATCGCATCGCCCAACTCTGGGACGCGATCTCGCTCTCGCCCAACGCCGACCGGGTGGGCTTCTGCCTTGACACCTGCCATGCCCACGCCGGCGGCATCGAGTTGGACGGCCTGGTCGACCGCGTCCTGGCGATCACCGGACGCATCGACCTGGTGCACGCCAACGACTCCCGCGACGCATTCGACTCCGGCGCCGACCGGCACACCAATTTCGGTTCGGGAAACCTAGACCTGACCGCCGCGGCCGAGTTGTTCGTCCAGGCCAAAGCCCCGCTGATCATCGAAACCCCCGGTCCTCTGGAAGCCCACCGCCGCGATCTGGCCTGGCTCGCCGAGGTGACCGCCTGACCCCGTCCCGGGACGCTTGAATATTCGCCTGCTGCGACGTTCTAGCGTGGACTCCTTTCGGAGTCGGCGTCGACGGTCCGCCGGCCAGCGATAACCTGACCTGCGTGAGTAACAGCATCTACGTGGCCTCGCCGGAGGGGCTGACGGGCAAGTCCATGGTGGCCGTGGGCATGATCGAGGCCCTCACCCGCACGGTCACCTCGGTGGGCGTCTTTCGTCCGGTGGTCCGGGCGGGCGCCGACGACGAGATCCTGAAGACGCTGGTGAGCCAGCCAGGCATTTCCCAGACGTACGCCGAAGCGGTGGGGGTCACCTACGACGACGTCCACAACGACGCGGACGCCGCCCTGAGCGCGCTGGTGGAGAAGTACGGCGAGATCAAGGAGCGCTACGAGTCGGTGGTCATCCTGGGCTCGGACTACACCGACGTCACCTCACCCATCGAGCTCACCTTCAACGCCCGGGTAGCGGCCAACCTGAACTCACCGGTGATCCTGGTCGTCTCGGGCAAGGGACGCACGGCCGAAGGCGTCCGCTCGGTCAGCGAGGGCGGCGTGGCCGAGTTCCGCGCCCACCACGCGAAGGTGATCGCGGTGATCGCGAACCGGGTCGAGCCCGACGAACTGGCCGCCGTGAGGGCCGAGTTGGCGAAGCTGCCCGACCTGATCACGGCTGCGCTGCCCGCCGATCGAGTGCTGGCAGCTCCTACCGTCCGAGCCCAGTTCGAGGCGGTTCAGGCCAACCTCGTGCTGGGCAACCCGGAACTGCTCGGACGCGAGAGCTCGACCGTGCTGGTTGCGGCGATGACGCTGCCGAACGTGCTCGCCCGACTCGAGGCCGACTCGACGGTGATCATGCCCGGGGACCGCTGCGACATGCTGCCCGGACTGCTGCTCGCGCACGCGTCCGGTTCGTTCCCCCAGCTGGCGAGCATCATCCTCCTGGGGGGCTACGAGATCCCCGAGACGATCAGCAAGCTGGTCAGCAGCATCCACAACGAGCTGCCGATCGGCATGACCCACCTCGGCACGTTCACCTCGGCCGACCGGATGTTCCGCCTCGAGGGCGCGATGACGTCCAGCCCCCGCAAGGTGGAGAGCGCACGCCGGATCTTCAGCGAGTTCGTGGACGTGCAGGCGCTGCTGAAGGCGCTCGAGGTGCACCGTTCCGAGGTGATGACCCCCCTGATGTTCGAGCACCAGTTGCAGGAGATCGCCCGGTCCGACCGGCGCACGATCGTGATGCCCGAATCCACGGACGACCGCATTCTCGAGTCCGCCGACATCCTGCTGCGCCGTGGCGTGGCGAACCTGATCCTGCTGGGCGATGCGCAGTCGATCAAGCAGCGCGCGACCCATCTGGGGCTGGCCCTGCAAGGGGTCGAGGTGGTCGACCCGACCGACCCGAAGCTGGTCGAGCAGTTCGCCGCCGAGTACGCGAAATTGCGCGCCCACAAGGGCGTGACCATCGAGCAGGCCCGCGAGCGCTTCACCGACCTGTCCTACTTCGGGACGATGATGGTGCATCTGGGCATGGCGGACGGGATGGTGTCGGGCGCGATCAACACGACTGCGAACACGATCCGCCCATCGCTGGAGTTCATCAAGACCAAGCCGGGAGTGACCGTGGTCTCGGGCTCGTTCCTGATGTGCATGCCCGACCGGGTGGTCGTCTACGCCGACTGCGCGGTGAACCCCGATCCGACCGCCGAGCAACTCGCCGACATCGCGATCAGTTCGGCGGAGACCGCGGTCGCCTTCGGCATCGAGCCGCGCGTGGCGATGCTGTCGTACTCGACCGGAACCTCGGGAACGGGCGCGGACGTGGACAAGGTGCGGACGGCCACCGAGATCGTCCGCGAACGGCGTCCGGAGCTGGCCTTGGAAGGTCCGATCCAGTTCGATGCGGCCGTGGACCCGATCGTCGCCCGGACGAAGCTTCCCAACTCACCGGTGGCAGGCAAGGCGACGGTGTTCATCTTCCCCGACCTGAACACGGGCAACAACACCTACAAGGCCGTGCAGCGTTCGTCCGGCGCGGTGGCCATCGGACCGGTGCTGCAGGGCCTGAACAAGGCGGTCAACGACCTGTCCCGCGGCGCGCTGGTCGAGGACATCGTGAACACGGTGGCCATCACCGCGATCCAGGCCCAGGGCGACAAGTGACCCAGCCGACGCCCCGAACGGCCCCTGAAGAGCTATGCGGAAACGAACCACCCAACCACGGTCCCTGAGAAGCCTCGCGGAACGAGCCACCCAACAACGGTCCCTGAGGAGCCTCGCGGAACGAGCCACCCAACAACGGTCCCTGAGGAGCTTCGCGAGGAACGAGCGAAGCGTCACGAAGGGCCCCCGACACCGCTAGAAAGAACGAGGAGACAAGCGTGAGTACCCCGATCCTGCTGCTGAACTGCGGCTCGAGTTCGATCAAGTACCAGGTGATCGATGCCGACGACGAGCAGGTCGTTGCCAGCGGCATCATCCAACGGATCGGGCAGCCGGAGAGCTCGCTCGACCACAAGTTCGGCGACCAGACCCGGCACGACGACCACGGCTTCCCGAACCACGCGCGGGCGCTCGCGCACCTCGTCCGCGTGTTCAACGAGGTTGGCCCGAACCTGGCGGACGTGGTCGCGGTCGGCCACCGCACCGTCCACGGCGGCGAGGCGTTCCGCGAGACGGTCGTGATCGACGACGAGGTGCTGGCGAAGCTGCGCGAACTCAGCCCGCTGGCGCCGCTGCACAACCCGCCGGGCATCGCCGGCATCGAGGCGGCACGCGACGTGCTGCCGAACGTCCCGCACGTGGCGGTGTTCGACACCGCGTTCTTCGCGACCCTGCCGCCCGAGGCGTACACCTACGCGATCGACGCCGACCTGGCCGCGAAGCACGGCGTCCGCAAGTACGGCTTCCACGGCACTTCACACAGCTTCGTCTCGAAGCGGGCGGCCGAGTTCCTGGGCCGCGACATCGGCGAACTCAAGCAGATCGTCTGCCACCTGGGCAACGGCGCTTCGATCTCGGCGATCGACGGCGGAGTGGCGGTCGAGACGTCCATGGGCCTCACCCCGCTCGCCGGACTGGTGATGGGCACGCGTTCGGGCGATGTCGACCCCGGCCTGCACGCCTTCCTCGGTCGGACGCTCGGCCTCGACCTGGCCGGCGTGGACGACCTGTTGAACAAGAAGAGCGGCATGCTCGGTCTGGTCGGGGTCACCGACTTCCGCGACCTCAACGACCTGATCAACGAAGGCGACGCGAAGGCCAAGCTGGCCATGGACGTGTACGTGCACCGCCTGGTCTTCTACATCGGCGCGTACCACGCACTGCTCGGCGGACTGGACGTGCTGACGTTCACCGCGGGCGTCGGCGAGAACGACGCCCTGGTGCGCGAACTGGTGGTCAGCCGGCTGGGCGCGCTCGGTGCGGTGCTGGATGCCGAGGCGAACCGGGTGCGGTCGAAGTCGGCCCGTCCGATCTCGACCCCGGATTCAAAGGTGACCGTCCTGGTCGTACCGACGAACGAAGAGCTGGCCATGGCCCGTGAGAC
>Ga0209477_1001289_pt1 | contig 15389 bp, 11 predicted proteins | sample KloWWTupernatant_FD_187180 | JGI IMG/M metagenome (GOLD analysis project Ga0209477, IMG submission 187180) | Active sludge microbial communities from Klosterneuburg, Austria, studying microevolution and ecology of nitrifiers - Klosterneuburg... | ecosystem: Engineered > WWTP > Aerobic digester >... | reverse complement strand
GCCTTGCTCGATCTGCAGCTTGTTGGCGAACTCCACGATCAGGATGCCGTGCTTGGAGATCACGCCGACCAGCGTCACCAGGCCGACCTGGGTGTAGATGTTGATGCTCATGCCGGGGAAGGCTTCGATCCCGGCGAACTGCAGCACGTTGGCCACCAGCGCCAGCACGTTCAGCGCCAGCAGCGCGCCGCAGATCGCCATCGGCACCGTCAGCAGCATGATCAGCGCGTCGCGGAAGCTCTCGAATTGCGCCGACAGCACCAGGAAGATCACCACCAGCGCCAGCGCCAGGGTCATCAGCATGGCCTGGCCTTCCTGCTTGAACTGCCGCGACTCGCCGGCGTAGTCCACGCTGTAGCCCTGCGGCAGGACGTCCTTCGCCGCCTGTTCCAGGATCGCCAGTGCCTCGCCCTTGCTCACGCCGGGGCGCGCGGCGAAGGTGATCGACACCGCGTTGAGCTGCTGGAAGCGCTTCAGCGACTGCGGCTGGGTGCTGTCCTTCAGGGTCACGATGGTGGACAGCGGGATCAGCTGGCCGTCGCGGGTGCGGGTGTAGTAATTCTCCAGCGCCGAGGCGTTCAGGCGGTCGCTGCGCTGCACCTGCGGGATCACCAGGTACGAGCGGTTCTGCATCGCGAAGCGGTTGGAATAGCCGCCGGACAGCATCGCCGCCATGTCCGCGGCCAGCGTGCGCATGTCGATGCCGAGCGTCGCCGCCTTGTCGCGGTCCACGTTGACCTCGATCTGCGGCTTGTCGATCTTCAGGTCCTTGTCGAGGAAGATGAAGCGCTTGCTTGCCATCGCCTTCAGCAGGACCTGGTCGGCCAGTTCCGCCAGCTGGCCGAGCCCGCCAACCCCGCCGATGACGAATTCGCCGCCACCGCCGTCGCCGCCGGCGCTGGGCAGCGAGGGCGGCACCAGCGCGAACACGTTCAGGCCGGTCACCTGCGCCATCTTCGGCTGCAGCTCCTGCTGCAGCACCTGGTTGGTCGAGCGCGTGCGCTCGCTCCACGGCTTGAGCACGAAGCCGGCCATCGCCATCGGGCTGGCGCCACCGCCGCTGCCGCCGAAGCCGCCGTTGAACAGGAAGTAGTCCTGCACCTCGGGCACGCCCTTGGCGATCCGGGTGATTTCCCCGGTGTAGCGCTCCACGTAGTCGAGGGTGGCGGTGGGGTCGGCGCTGGCGATCGAGAAGATGAAGCCCTCGTCTTCCAGCGGCGCCTGTTCCTTCGGCGCCCCGGTGTACAGGAACGCGCAGCTGACCAGCACGATCAGGCCGAACGCGGCGACCACCGAACGGGTTTCCATCGCCCCGTGCAGGCGCCGCTGGTAGGCCAGGCGCAGGCGTTCGAAATGCTCGTCCAGCCAGTTCTCGAGGCGGCTCTTGGGGTGCTCGGGGTCGTGCGAGGTGAGGATGCGCGAGCTCATCATCGGCGTCAGCGTCAGCGCGATCACCCCCGACAGCAGCACCGCGCCGGCCAGGGTGAACGCGAATTCGGTGAACAGCACCCCGGTCAGCCCGCCCTGGAAGCCGATCGGCAGGTACACCGCGACCAGGGTGGTGGTCATCGCCACCACCGGCCACGCCAGTTCGCGCGCGCCGCGGATCGAGGCGTCGAACGGCGTCATGCCTTCCTCGATGTGCCGGTGGATGTTCTCCAGCACGATGATCGCGTCGTCGACCACGATCCCGATCGCCAGCACCATCGCCAGCAGGGTCAGCAGGTTGATGGTGAATCCCATCAGCAGCATCAGGAACAGCGCGCCGACCAGCGACAGCGGGATGGTCACCGCCGGGATCAGCACGCTGCGCAGCGACCCGAGGAACAGGAAGATCACCACGATCACGATGACCAGCGCTTCCACGATGGTGCTGATGACCTCGTTGATCGCGTCCTGGATCGCCTCGGTGCTGTCGTAGGGGATGGTCGCCTTGATGCCCTGCGGCAGCTGCGGGACGATTTCGGCATCCCACACCTTGCGCACCTCGCGGATCACGTCCAGCGAGTTGGCGTCGGGGGCGACGAAGATGCCCATGAAGGTGGCCGCTTCGCCGTTGATGCGCACCGATGTGCCGTAGCTCTCCGAGCCCAGCACCACGTCGGCCACGTCGCCCAGGCGGACGATGGCGCCGCCTTCCTCGCGCACCACCAGCTTGCGGAATTCCTCGGCGTTGCGCAGGTCGGTGCGCGCGGTCATGTCGATCGCGACCATCTGGCCCTTGGTCGAACCCACCGCCGCCAGCACGTTGTTCGAGGACAGCGCGTTGGAGACGTCGCTGGCGGTGACCTTGTACGCGGTCATCCGGTCCGGCTTCAGCCAGATGCGCATGGCGAAGGTGCCGGCGCCGAGGATGTCGGCGCGCTGCACGCCGTCGACGGTGACCAGCTTGGGCTGGATCACGCGGGTGATGTAGTCGGTGATCTGGTTGTTGTCGAGCGTCTCGCTGGCCAGCGACACGTACATGGCCGCGATCTGCTGGCCCTGCTGCAGGTCGATCACCGGCGCTTCCGACTCGGCCGGCAGCTGCCCGCGCATCTTGTTGACCTTGGCCGAGATCTGGGTGAGCGCCTCGTTCGGGTCGCGGTCCAGCTGGATGTAGGCCTGGATCGTGCTGATGCCGGCGGCGCTGGTCGAGGTCAGGTAGTCGATGCCCTCGGCGCTGGCGATCTCGCGCTCCAGCGGGGTGGTGATGAAGCCCTGGATCAGGTCGGCGTCGGCGCCGAAGTAGGTGGTGCTGACGTTGACCACCGCGTTGCGCATCTCCGGGTACTGGCGCACGTTCAGTTCGCTGAAGGCGCGCAGCCCGAACAGCAGGATGAACAGGCTGACGACCAGCGCCAGCACCGGTTTCCGGATGAAGAGATCGGTGAATTTCATCTCAGCGGTTTTCCGGCGTGGGCCGCGCGTCGGCGGCCGGCTGGATGCTGTCGTTGATCGTCACCTCGGCGTCGTTGCGCAGCTTCAGCAGGCCGCTGGTCACCACCTGCTCGCCGGCCTTGAGACCCTCGCTGACCACCACCAGGTCGCCGCGGGTCGCGCCGGTCTTGACGAAGCGCTGGGTCACCACCAGCTTGTCGCCGCTCAGCGGCTGGCCCTGCATGTCGGTTTCACCGGGTTTGCGCTTCTGCTTGCCGATCACGAACACCGCATTGCCGTAGGGGTTGAAGCTGACCGCAGTCTGCGGGATCACCAGCACGTCGCGTTCGCCACCCTGGGCGAAGGTGATGCTGGCGAAGCTGCCCGGGCGCAGCGCGCCATCCGGGTTCCGGAAGGTGGCCTGGGCCTTGAAATTGCGGGTTGCGGGGTCGACCTGGGGCTCGATCGCGGTGACCTGGCCTTCGAACACCTGGCCGGGCAAGGCGTCGATGCCGGCGCGGACCGCGCTGCCTTCGACCAGCTTGCCCATCCGCTGTTCCGGCAGGCTGAAGTCGAGGTGGATCGGATCCAGCTGTTGCAGGCTGACGATGGCCGCGCCGGGCGCGATGTACTGGCCGAGGTTGACCTTGCGCAGGCCAAGCACGCCGCTGAACGGCGCGCGGATGGTCTTCTGCGCGATCAGCGCGCGCTGGGCATCGACCTGCGCCTGCGCGGTGGCGGCGGCGGTGACCCGGCTTTGCACGTCGTCCAGCGAGACCAGCTTTTCCTTGCCCAGTTGCTGCCAGCGGTTGGCCTGCACGCGGGCAAGCCTGGCGGATGCTTCCAGCGCATCCAGCGTGGCCTGTTCGTTGGCGGTGTTGAGGCGCAGCAGCACGGTGCCGGCGGCAACCGGTTGCCCGGCTTCGAACGCGATCGAACGCACCACGCCACCCGCTTCGGTGGTGACGTCGGTGCCGTTGACCGCGACGAAGGTGCCGACCGCTTCGCCGTCATCGCTCCAGCGCTGCACCTTCGCGACCGCGGAACTGACCGCCACCGCCGGCTGCGGCATGTTGTCGAAGAAGTTGTCGGTCTGTTTGGCGAAGAACGCCTTGATCGCGAACACCCCGCCGAACACGACGATGACCCCGGCCAGCATCAGCACCCAGCGCAAGGTGGGATTCGGCGGGCGCTTCGGGGACGGTTTCGACATGGTGGCCTCTGCTACTGCGGGATGTTATTGAACCGACTGGTCCAATATTCTGCGCCCGAAAGCGAGTGGGACGCAATCGTGACCGACGGCAGGGTATGTCCTGCAGCCAGCAACGAAAAAGCCCCGCAGCTTGCGCTGCGGGGCCTGGGTTCGCGGGGCGGATGGAGGGGGAGCGTTCCGCGCCCGCGGGGGGTCACTTGGCCTTGGACGCGGCCTTGGTCACCTTTTCCACTTCGGCCTGGGCCTGGGCGGTGGCCTTCTCGAACTGGCCCTTGGCCAGCGCGCCGATGGCTTCGTTGGTCTTGATGGTGTTGGCGAACACTTCCTGCGCGGTGCCGAGGCTGCGCTCGGTGCTGGTGCGGGCGATCTGGGCACCCTTCGGCAGCACGGCCTTCAGGCCGTCGAAATCGCGCACGTTGGTCAGCTCGCCGATGAAGGCGAACGCGGCGGTGGCGTTCTCTTCGATCGCGGCCAGCTGCAGGCCGAACGCGTTCTGGACATTCTCCAGGGCGAGGCGGTTGACGTTGGCGGCGACGTCGGCGAACTGGGCGGTGGACTTGGTGAACTGCTCGTTGAACTGGTACATGGCGGGTCTCCTGCTTGTTCCGGCAGGGGTTGCCGGGTTTGTGCGGTGCAGCATATGCGCCGCTATGTTGCGATGCAACATCGAACCGACGAACGGTCTCCCGCCATTCAGCTTCAATCAAATCAACCGCTTAGGCCGGCGCCGGGCTCAGCCGCGGCGGCGCAGGCTGGCGTGCATCGGCGGCAACAGCCCTTCGGCTGGCGGTGGCACCGCCACCACCCCCGCGACCGCCCGTGCGAACGGCGCCAGGTGGTCCAGCGCGCGCGCGTACACGGTGCGCTTGAAGGTCACCACGTGCTGCATCGGGTACCAGAAATCGACCCAGCGCCAGCCGTCGAATTCCGGTTTGTCGGTCAGGTCCAGGCGCAGGTCGGCGTCGGCACCCTTGAACCGAAGCAGGAACCAGACCTGCTTCTGGCCGATGCAGACCAGCCGGTCATGGCGGCGCACCGCCCGCGGCGGCAGCCGGTAACGCAGCCAGCCCGGGGTGGTACCCAGCACGTCCACGTGCTCCGGGAGCAGGCCGGTCTCTTCCCGCAGTTCGCGGTACATCGCTTCCAGCGGGGTCTCGTCGGTGTTCATCCCGCCCTGCGGGAATTGCCAACCGTCCCGGTGCACCCGTCGTGCCCAGAACACTCGTCCATCCTCGTGCATCAGCACGATGCCCACGTTCGGGCGGAAGCCGTCCGGATCGATCACGATCGGACTCCGGCAAATTCACTGCGACCGACTCTGCCACGTCGCTTGCGCGAACGGCAAGCGTGCGATGCGCGGATTGACGGAACTGCGCGATCCGTGAATAATTCGCGGTTCTTCGCGGGGCTATGTAGCTCAGCCGGTTAGAGCACAGCACTCATAATGCTGGGGTCGGTGGTTCGAGTCCACCCATAGCCACCACTGCGATGCAAGCCGAGAACCCGCCGAACGGCGGGTTTTTCGTTTCCGTACCGACATCGCGCAGGGCCGCATGGACATCTTCAAGGTCTTCACCATCGAAGCCGCGCATCGCCTGCCGAACGTGCCGGCTGGGCACAAGTGCGCGCGCCTGCACGGGCACTCGTTCCGGGTCGAGCTGCATGTGTCCGGCGAGCCGGGTGCAGACACCGGCTGGGTGATGGATTTCGCCGACATCAAGGCCGCGTTCAAGCCGCTGTACGAGCAGCTGGACCACCACTACCTGAACGAGATCGACGGCCTCGACAACCCGACCAGCGAGCGCCTTGCGGCCTGGATCTGGGCACGGCTGAAGCCGGCGCTGCCGCTGCTGTCGGAAGTCGTGGTGCACGAAACCTGCACATCCGGTTGCCGCTTCCGCGGCTGAACCGCAGGACCCTGCCGTGGCGGGCTCAGTGGCCCGCTGGCAGCTTCGCCTGCAGGGCGGCGCGCACCTGCGCGTATTCGCCGACGATGCGCGCCACCGCGCTTGCGGGCTGGGTCAGGGTGCCGTCGCGGGCGCCGTGCTCGAGGTCGCGCGCGGCGTCCGAGAGGGTGGTCGCGCCGACGTTCGCGCTGGAGGACTTCAGGGTGTGCGCAGCCACCCGCAGGGCGATCGGGTCGCCGCTCACCGCCGCGCGTTCGAGCTGCGCGATCAGCCGCGGTGCGTCTTCCAGGTAGACCGCGATGATCTTGTCGACTTCGCCGCCGAGCACCTCGCGCAGCTCGTCGAGCACACCGGCATTCAGCACCGGCGGCGAGCGCGCGGCCATCTGTTCGGCCGGCGGCAGGGTCTCCGGGACCGACAGGCTGGCGCCGCGCCAGCGCTCGATGCAGCGTTCAAGGTCGCCGCGGGTCACCGGCTTGGCCAGGTAGTCGTCCATCCCCGCATCCAGGCATTTCTGGCGGTCGCCGGCCATCGCGTTGGCGGTCATCGCCACGATCGGCAGGCGTTGGGTGGGCTTGCGTTCCTGCTCGATCTCGCGCCAGCGGCGGGTAGCGGCATAGCCGTCCAGCACCGGCATCTGGCAGTCCATCAGCACCAGGTCGTAGTTGCCGCCATCGAGTTTTTCCAGGGCGGCCTGGCCATTGCCGGCGGTGTCGCATTCGGCGCCCAGCACCTGCAGCAGGCGCTGCGCGACCATCAGGTTCACCGGGTTGTCCTCGACCAGCAGGATGCGGCTCTTGCGGCTTGGATCCACGTTCTTGGCCTTGACGGCGGGGGCAGGGTGCGCCTCGTGCCGCGCCCACGACACCCCGGACGCGGACAGGACCGAGCGCAGGTCGGCGTCTTCGGCATTGCGCGGGATCACCGTCGTCGCCAGCGGCAGGTCCTGCGAGGTCGACTCGTCGCCGCGCAGGTAGACCAGCCGCGCTTCGCCGTACTGGTTCTTGCGTTCGAGGTTGCGTGCCAGCGCCAGCGCGGTGGCGCGGATGCTGGCGAGGTCGGCCAGCACCACCGAATACGACCAGGGCTCGCCCTGGTTGGTGGCCTGGCGCAGCCGTTCCAGCGCATCGTGGGTGTTCTCCACCGCGGTCACCCGCAGGCCCCAGTTCGGCAGCAGCATGGTCAGGCGCATGCGCAGGCGCTGGTCGGTGGTGATCAGCAGCACGCGGCCGCCGTGCAGGTCGCCCGACTGCGCCGGCATGTCGCCCTGCACCTTGAGCAGCGGGATCTCGAACCAGAACGCGGAACCCCGCCCCAGTTCGGATTCCACCCCGATCCGGCCACCCATCAGGGTCACGATCCGGCGGCAGATCGCCAGCCCCAGGCCGGTGCCGCCATACAGGCGGGTGGTCGAGGCGTCGGCCTGGCTGAAGGCCTGGAACAGGCGCTCCTGCGCCTCCGGATCGATGCCGATGCCGGTATCCCGCACTTCGAAGCGCAACTGGTGCTGGGCGGCGGTCTCGCGCTGGCGCTTCACGCTCAGGGTCACGCTGCCGCGCTCGGTGAACTTGATCGCGTTGCTGATCAGGTTGCTGAGGATCTGGCGCAGGCGCACCGGGTCGCCACGCACGGGCAGCCGCACGCCCTGCTCGATGATGAGCTGCAGGCGCAGGCCCTTGGCCTCGGCGGTGCGCTCCATCAGGGTGATCACGCTCTCCATCAGCTCGCGCAGGTTGAAGGTCGTGGTCTCGAGGTCGAGGCGGTCGGCCTCCAGCTTCGAGTAGTCGAGGATGTCGTCGACGATCCGCAACAACTGCTGCGCCGAGGCCGTGGCGGTCTTCACCAGTTCCTGCTGGTCGGGCTGCATCCGCGAATGCATCAGCAGGTCGAGCATCGGCACGATGCCGTTGAGCGGGGTGCGGATCTCGTGGCTCATGGTGGCCAGGAACTCGCCCTTGGCCATCACCGCGGATTCGGCGGCCTGCTTGGCCTTGGTCAGTTCCTGCTCGAGCTTGGTGTGGCGGCTGATCTCCAGTTGCAGCGCGCTGACCTCGGCTTCGCCGCGGCGGCCACGTTCGCTTTGCTCGGCCAGCAGGTCCTGCTGCTTGCCCGCGGTCAGCGCCACGGTGGTGGTGGCGAACAGCGCCAGCAACGCCAGGGCCAGCGCGACCCCCTGCCACGGGCCCTGCACGCCGAACTGGGCCAGGCCCAGCGACACCGCGACGCCGGCCGCCCCGCCCAGCGCAAGCCAGCGCGCGGTCAACAGGGTGAAGCCGGGGTCTTGGTCGGTGTTCACAGGGTCGCGTTCTTGAAGTCGAAGTCGAGGGCGTGCTCCGCGCGTTGTACCAGATTGCCCTGGATGAAATCGATTCCGCCCATCCACAGCGCGGCGGCCGCCTGCGGGTCCTCCACGGCCTGGCCGATCACCTGCAGGCCCAGCCGGTGCGCGCGCTCGATCACCTCGCGCATCTCGTCGCGCACATCCTGCGCCAGCGGCTGGTGGGCGAAGTCCGCCGACAGCCGCAGGTAGCCCAGCGGCAGTTGCTCCAGCAGCAGGTTGGCATCGCCGCCGTGGCGGTACTGGCTGAGGCAGAACTGCACGCCGACCGGCACCAGTTGCTCGCAGAACTGGCGCAGCAGCATCGAATGGACCAGCGCATCGTCCAGCCGCAGGTCGATCACCAGCGAGGTGCCGTCGATGCTGGCCGCCGTGAGTGCCTGCGCAAGCCAGTTGGCGTAGTCGTCCTGCGCCAGCGTGCGCGGCGACTGCGAGACGAACAGGCGCACCGGCTTGCTCTCGGCGCGGCGCTTCTGCAGCAGCGCCAGCGCCTGCTCCATCACCCAGCGGTCGAGCTTCGGCACCAGGCCGGCGCTTTCCGCGGCAGCCAGGAATTCGCCGGCCATGCGCTCGATGCCCTGCGCGTCGCGCACCCGCAGCAGCACCTGGAACTGCGCCTGGTCGCCGCCGGCAACCGCGACCACCGGCTGGAACGCCAGCTGCAGGCCTTCGCTGTCGAGCGCCAGCCGGACCATGTCGATGATCCCGCCGCCGGGTTGCACCTGCGGTGCCACGTAGCTGGCCACGCCCGCCGCCTGCGCGCGCGCCTCGCGCGCGGCGTCCTCGGCGGCGGCGAGCACCGCGCCGGCGTCCGCGAAGCCAATGCCGAGATCGGCGATGCCGACCGTGCTGCGCAGGCGCAGGGATTCGTCGCCGACGCTGAAATCGTGGTAGCCGATGCCGTCGCGCAGGGAGCGCGCATACGCGCCCTGCTGCGCGGCGGTCTGCTCGCGCACCACCACCAGGAAGGCGTTGTCGCTCAGGCGCGCCACCGCGTGGGTGCGTGCAATCTCGCCGAGGTGGCGGCCGGCATCGTTCATGAGCTTCTCGAAGCCCGCGTAGCCGTAGCGGTTGCGCAACGCGGTGGTGTTGCCGACTTCCACCAGCATGGCGCCACCGGCGCGCTCCGGGAGCAGCGCCGCAAGTTTCTGCATCAGCGCCGGGCGCGTGTACAGGCCGGTGACCGGGTGGCGCTCCGGCTGCGCGGTGCTGGCGATCCGGCTCTGCAGCGCGCGCGCGCGGCGGACGCGGCTCTGCACCGCGGCGATCAGGTGGCGCGGGCGCACCGGCTTGAGGATGTAGTCGTCGCCGCCGTTCTCCAGCACTTCCATTTGCCGTTCCGGGTCCTGGTCGCCGGTCAGGAACACCACCGGGACCTGCGCGAAGCGTGGGTGTTCGCGGATCTGCAGGGTCAGCACGGTGCCGCTGGTGCCCGGCATGTGCAGGTCCATCAGGACCAGGTCGGGATCGAAGCGCTCCATCGTCGCCAGCATCTGTTCCGGCATTCCCACCACCTGCGGCTGCATCCCGGCGCCGCGCAGGATCGCTTCGGCGAACAGCGCCTGGCTGCGGTCGTCCTCCACGATCAGCACCCGGAACGGATCGGCATTCGCAGCCTCGGCCGCCTTCGGTTCGCCGGCCGCGCCGGCAAGCGGTTCGGCGTCGGTGACTTCGGTAGCCAGCGGCAACGCCGCCAGCGCGTCGGCGGCCAGCACCAGCATCTGCGCGGTCTGGTTGGAGGACGGCATGCTCGGCGCGGCCAGCGCATCGCGCAGCGAATGCAGCAGCGGCTGCACCGCGTGCGCCGCCGCCGGCTGCACGCGTTCGGCGGCCGCATGCAGGCGGCCGATTTCCTCGTTCATCGCGCGCAACTGGTCCGGGCGCCAGCCAAGGTTGCGCAGGCTGCGCAACTGGGTCTCGGTTTCCACCAGGCGGTGGCGCAGGCGTTGCACGAGTTCCGAGGCGCCCAGATCTGTGGCGGATAGCGTCATGTCACCCCCTGCGAACGCCCTTGACGGAGCTTCCATATTCCCGGTGCGTGCACAGTCTGACGGAAATCGCGGTGGCCGGCGGCCAGCGTTGCGGTCCTCACGTGGCCGTCACCCGGCCTGCGGCCGCGGTGCGCGCCGGAACAGCCGGCGCCAGAGCCACCACACGAACAGGGCGAACGACAGGCTGACCGCGACCACCATGCCCAGCGCCAGCCACGGATGGCTGAACGCGAGCGCCAGGCCGCCGACCACGGCGGCGTCCTCGGTCACCGAGGCGGTCCAGTTGCTGACCGGCTCCGGCGAGGTGTTCAGCAGCGCCCGCGAGCCCGACTTGAGCAGGTGGCTGGTCAGCGCCACGCCGGCGCCGGTGGCCAGCATGCCGGCGCCGAGCTGGCCGTCCGGCGACAGTGCGGCGGCGGCCAGGAACGCGCCCGCCGGCACCCGCAGCAGGGTGTGCAGCAGGTCCCAGACCGAATCCACGCCCGGGATCTTGTCGGCGAAGAACTCCGCGGCGGCGAGCACGCCGGAGGTGCCCAGCACCCACGGCGATTGCGCGGCCTGCAGCGCCTGCGGCAGGTCCAGCCAGCCGAAGAAACCGGCAAGGCCGACCCCGAACACCGTCAAGTACACGCGGATGCCGGCCAGCCAGGCCAGCAGCACGCCGATGGCGAACAGGTGGGCTTGGTCCATCGTGGTGCTCCCGGCGCCATGGGGGGCGACGCCGCGGCCCGAGTCTATACGGCGTTGCGGCTTGACGCAGGCCGGCCGGCGATGCGATACCGCGGCGATGCGCGCCTCCCCTTCGCACCGTGCCGCCACCGGCAGCGGCCATCCGCGGATCGGCTTCGCCCTGCTGGTGCTGGCCGCGCTGGGGTTCGGCGGCTGGGGCCTGTGGCGCGCGTACGGGCCGCAACCGGCGAATGCCGCCGACCTGTTGCGGCAGCAGGCCGCGCGCATCGACGCGTTGCAGCAGGACGTCGCCACCCTCAAGCGTTCCGACCAGATCAGCCGCCAGGCCAATACCGAGTTGCAGGGCACGCTGGCCGAACGCGACGAGGAAATCGCCAGCCTGCGCGCGGACATCGCCTTCTACGAACGTTTCGTCGGCGCCACCGCGCAGCGCCGCGGCCTGTCCGTGCATGAACTGGCGCTGGAGCCGCAGCGCGACCCGCAGGTCTGGCACTTCGTCGCGACCCTGACCCAGAACCTCAACCGCGGCGCGGTCAACCGCGGCCGCCTGCTGCTGTCGGTGGAAGCCAGCGATGGCGGGCGCATGCACAAGCTGGCGTGGGGCGAGCTGCGCCAGCAGCGCAACGCGCCCGGGATCGAATATTCGTTCAAGTACTTCCAGCAGGTCGAAGGCGACCTGCTGCTGCCGGCCGGGGTCAAGCCGGTGCGGGTGATCGCGCGGCTGGTCCCGGCCTCGGGCGCGGCGGTGGAGCAGGGCTTCACCTGGAGCCAGGCCACCGGCGGCACGCCCGCGGGCCGCTGAATTCCGCCGGTGCGGTTGAATGCGCGGCCACCGCGCCCCATCCTTGGCGGATGGACATCGTCGTGCTCGAACAGGCCCACCACGCCGCGCCGCCGGCGCCGATGGATTTCACCCTCGCCGCCGCGGCCAAGGTGCGCGAACTGATCGCCGAGGAAGGCAACGCCGCGCTCAAGCTGCGGGTGTACATCCAGGGCGGCGGCTGCTCCGGCTTCCAGTACGGCTTCGAATTCGACGAAGGCCAGAACGAGGACGATGTCGCCATCGCCACCGATGGCGCGGTCCTGCTGGTGGATCCGCTCAGCCTGCAGTACCTCGCCGGGGCGATCGTGGACTACAGCGAGTCGCTCAGCGGCGCCCAGTTCGTGATCCGCAACCCGAACGCGAAGACCACCTGCGGGTGCGGATCGTCGTTCACGGTGTGAACGGGTCCGGCTCGCCCTTCGCGTTCGTCGATGGCGCGCTCGACCGCGCCGACCAGTTGCGCGAGGACAACGCCGCCCTGCAGGCACTGTGGCCACGGGCCGGCGTGATCGTGCTGGATGAAGACGGCCGCGCCTTCGCCGACGACACCCGCGCCCTGCGCAGCGCACGCGGCGCCGAACTCGGTGGCGGTCCCGGCGCCAGCACCTTCCTGGGCCTGCGCGATGGCGAGGCCTGGTTCTTCGCCAACGCCAGCACCCTGGCCCTGCATGCATCGCAGCGGGTGGACCTGCGCCAGGCCGCCGCGCACTGGCCGGCGTGGCAGGCCAGCCTGTTCGCGCAGGCGCGCGCGCTGCAGCACTGGCACCAGCGCCACCGCCATTGCAGCGCCTGCGGCGCGAGCCTGGAATTCCGGCGCGCCGGCTGGCTGGGCGTGTGCACCGGCTGCAACAGCGAACACTACCCGCGCACCGACCAGGCGGTGATCGTCGCGGTCGGCAACGGCGGCCGCCTGCTGCTGGGCCGCCAGGCCAGCTGGCCGAAGCGGCGCTGGTCGCTGGTCGCCGGCTTCGTCGAACCGGGCGAAACCCTGGAGCAGACCGTGGCCCGCGAGGTGCTGGAGGAAACCGGCGTGCGCGTGCGCGCCGGCAGCGCACGCTACCTTGCCTCGCAGCCGTGGCCGTTCCCCGGCTCGCTGATGCTCGGCTTCATCGCCGAAGCGGAAGCGGATGAGCCGGTGGCCGGCGATGAACTCGAACAGGCGCGCTGGTTCAGCGCCGCGGAGGTGGGTGCCGGCATCGACGCCGACTGGACCCGGGCGCACGAGGACGGCGAAGGGATCGTGCTGGCGCCGCCGATCTCGATCGCGCGCCACGTGATCCGCGCGTGGCTGGCCGCGCACGACGCCACCGGCGCCAGCAAGTAGACTCGACCCATGGCCGCCACCCTGCTCGCCGTCATCGTCGCGCTCGCCGTCGGCCACCTGGCGCCGGACATCGCCACCGGCGTGCGCCAGCACGGCTGGTTCGGCGGCTGGTTGCGCTGGCTCAACGCGCAATTCCCCGAAGGCAGCTTCTGGCGCGGCCGCCACGGCATCGCGCTGGCGCTGGCGGTGCCGCTGCTGGTGGTCGGCCTGTTCCAGGTCGCGCTGCGCGAGCCGCTGTGGGGGTTCGTCGGGGTGCTGTTCGCGGTGGTGGTGCTGTTCCATTGCTGGGGTCCGCGCGACCTCGACCTCGACGTTGCCGGGGTGCTGGACGCGCCGGATGCCGCGTCGCGCCGGCACGCCGCCAGCCGCCTGTGGGCGCACGCCGCGGGCGCGCGCATGGACGGTCCGTCGCTGGTCGAGGCGGTGTTCCGCAACGCCCTGCGGCGCTGGTTCGGGGTGCTGTTCTGGTTCCTGCTGCTGGGCCCGTTCGGCGCGGTGCTGTACCGCTTGAGCGTGCTCGCGGTGGAACGCGACGACACCCAGCTCGCGCACGAAACCGCCGCCGGCGCGCGCGCGTGGCTGGCGCTGCTGGAATGGCCGGTGGCGCAGCTGATGACCCTGGGGCTGGCGCTGGTCGGCAATTTCGACAGCGTGATGGCCGCCTGGCGCGAGGACGACGCATTCGCCCTGCATGGCGACCTGCTTGGCGCCGCCGCGCGCGCCAGCGTGCGCAGCGAGATCGCCGAAGAAGCCGCCGACTACGCCGAGTCCGGGGTATCCGCGTCGACCGCGATCATCGAGGTGTTCGGCGAACTTCCGGAACTGCGCGACGCGATGAACCTGGCGTGGCGGATCCTGATCCTGTGGCTGGCGGTGATCGCGCTGTTCGTGGTCGCCGGCTGGGTGGGCTAGGCCGCATCCCCGCGCAACGCCCGCACCTTCGCTTCCAGCACTTCCTTCGTCGCCGTCGCGCCATCCATGGGTTCCGCGACCGCGACCTCCACGTGCGCGCGCAGCCGGCGCGGCACGCGCATGCGGTCCAGCGCGCTGCCTGCCTTCACGTTGGCGCGGCGGCTCCACATGCTGCCCCACATGTTGCGCAGGGCCATCGGCACCACCGGCACCGGGCGGCGCGCCAGGATCTTCTCCACGCCGGACTTGAACGGCGCGATGTTGCCGTCTTTCGTCAACGCGCCCTCCGGGAAGATGCACACCAGCTCGCCTTCGGCCAGCGCCGCATCCACCGCGTCGAACGCGCGCTGCATCAACGCCGGATCCTCCTTCGCGCCGGCGATCGGGATGGCTTTCGCGGTCCTGAAGATCCAGCGCATCACCGGGATGTTGAAGATCCGGTAGTACATGACGAAGCGCACCGGCCGCGGGATGGAAGCGGCCAGGATCAGCGCGTCCATGTAGCTGACGTGGTTGCAGACCAGCAGCGCCGGGCCTTCGTCGGGCACGTGCCTTTCGATGCCGTGCAGCTTCAGCCGGTACAGCGAGCGCACCAGCAGCCAGCTGAGGAAGCGCATCAGGAATTCGGGGACGATGCTGAAGATCCACGCCGCCACCACGATGCTGGCGATGCCCAGCGCCAGCAGCAGCTGCGGGATGCTCCAGCCCAGCAACTGCTGCAGGGCCACGCCGCCCAGCGCCGCCAGCACGATGAACACCGCGTTCTGGATGTTCATGCCGGCGATCACCCGCGACAGTTCCGCGCGCGGCGTGCGGCTCTGGATCAGCGCGAACAGCGGCACCACGTAGAAGCCGGCGAACAGGCCGATCCCGGCCAGGTCCAGCACCACCCGCCACGCGCCCGGCTGCGCCATGAAGCCGGCCACCTCCAATCCCTGTGCGGCGATGGCAGGCGCGAACGCCAGGTGCAGGATGCACGCGCTCATGCCGATCGCGCCCAGCGGCACCAGCCCGATCTCCACCGTGCGCGCGGACAGCTTCTCGCACAGCAGCGAGCCCACGCCCACGCCTATGGAGAACACCGCCAGCGCGAACACGTACAGCGTCTGCGTGCCGCCCAGGTGGGTCTCCGCATACACCGGCAGGTTGCCGGTCAGCACGGTGCCGGTGAACCAGAACCAGCTCACGCCCAGGATCGAATTGCGCACCGCCAGTTGCTTGCGCGCGAGCTTGAGGATCGCGATGGATTCCGGGATCGGGTTCCATTGCACTTTCAGGTCAGGTGCGGACGCCGGCACTGCCGGAATTCCGCGGCTCAGCAAGTTGCCGGTG
>Ga0209477_1001288_pt1 | contig 15391 bp, 10 predicted proteins | sample KloWWTupernatant_FD_187180 | JGI IMG/M metagenome (GOLD analysis project Ga0209477, IMG submission 187180) | Active sludge microbial communities from Klosterneuburg, Austria, studying microevolution and ecology of nitrifiers - Klosterneuburg... | ecosystem: Engineered > WWTP > Aerobic digester >... | reverse complement strand
CATGCCCAGGATGCCGTTCATCGGCGTCCGAATCTCGTGGCTCATGGTGGCCAGGAAGTCGGTCTTGACCCGCGACAAACGCAGCGCCTCCAGGCGAGCCGCGTCAAGGCTGGCGTTCTGTTCCTGCAACTGACGGGTGCGTTCGGCGACCTGATGCTCGAGGGTGTCGCGCGCAATCTGGAGCTTCTGATTGTCCTCAGCGGCTCGGTCGTTCAATTCGATCAGCCAGACGTAGAACTGGCGGATTAAAGGCGACACGACAACGCCAACGATGAAAACGCAGACAACAACATAGATGGTGTCCCGGATATTGCCTGCAGCAACATCTGCGGTCTTGCCAATATACGTAATGAGCGCCATGAAGACGGGAACCGCGTAAGTCATCGGTGTCAAACTACGGCGGGGCAATCGAAGAACGGCCAACGCAAGAGCGGTCAGCGGCGCCGCCAGCACAATGACGTAGTTCAACGGGCTGGCGAGCGCGAACATCACCGCAACCGTGTTGATCACTCCAAAGACCCAGATCGCTTCGTTCTTGACCCCGCCTCGTTGGGACTGCCAACGTATAACAAGCAGCGCAACCAGACACAACAATACGGGCAAATCCGCAAGAGAGCCGCGCGAGAAATAAACCTGGACGACCAGCGCGATTGCGGTTGCCGCGATTATCAGGTTCATCGTCCGGGTCTTGACCACCTGGGCACTGGGAACAGCGTCAAGTGACGGTCTCCCGCGTAATTTGGGTGGCAGCCCGTTTCCTATCACGTTTGGATTATAATCGTTATGTAATGACATCGGCGACGAATTCCGTGGAGAGCCGCGTCAAACGCGTTCTCGCCGAAATCGTGCGGGACTACCGCCCCGGATTTGGCGGTGGCCTCCTGTCAACCAGCGCGTATGACACGGGTTGGTTGGCGCGCGTTCGCGCCAACGATGATCGCGAGCGACTCGCCTTTCCGGAAGCCCTCGAGTGGTTGCTGCGACATCAGAACCCTTCTGGATCGTGGTCTGGGCCGTTCCCGCACGACATCCTGCCGACCATGTCTGCGCTGGTGGCATTGCGCATCGTGCCTGATGTGCTCTCTGGCCACTGCGCAGGCCCTGCATCGCGCGCGCTGGCCTACCTTCGTGACAGCCTCGCAGGTTGGCAAGTGAGCACCTACGATAGCGTAGGTTTCGAGGTCCAGTTGCCGACGCTCGTGCAATCTCTCAACAAGCTCGGAGTCAGGCTTGAAATCCCAAACTATGGCGACGTGATCGACATGATGCAGGCCAAGCTCGTGCGATCCGCGGGGAGCGCGCTTGCTCATGGTCACTCGTCGCTCGTCTACTCACTGGAAGCGCTGATAGGAAGCCTCAGCCCGGAATTGATACCGGGGCTGCGTTCGCCGCACGGCCATTACGGGCACTCGCCCGCATCCACGGCCGCTGCTTTGCAACACTTCTGTTGGAACGAGCAGAGCGCGATTTGGTTGCGTAATCTGCAGGCGCGCCATAATGGAGGACTACCCAACGTTTTTGCAATAGATGCATTTGAGGCGTCCTGGTCGCTGCACTTTCTGCTCTCTGTCGATCCCGGACTGGCTGATTCTCCGGCAGGAAGTCAGCTTCTGTCACGGTTGGAGGGCATCCGGGACCCTGTTCGCGGGAACTCCTGGGCATCCGAAGAGTACTGCCTTCAGGAATCTGACGACACCTGTCTGATTTTGCTGGCGTTGGCTTTGGCCGGCCGGGCCATCGACCCTTCTGTCTTGCTGCGCTTTGAATCGGCGTCTTGTTTCGTCGTCTTCCCCAATGAGCGTAACGCCTCGATCAGTTCGAATGCCCATGTGCTGGAATCCTTCGTGATGGCGAACATGGCAGATCGTTATTCGAGCCAGATCGCCAAGGCCACAAGTTTCCTGCTTTCCCATCGTGAAGTTGACGGCTCCTGGCTGGACAAATGGCATGCGAGCCCTTTCTACGCGGTCTATTGCGCCACACGGGGGCTCGCCCTGCACCCGGATCCCCGCATTCAAGGTGAGATCACCCCAGGAATCCTGTGGCTGCTGGCCCAGCAGCGCGCGGACGGCTCATGGGGGCAATGGGCCGGCAGCGCTGAGGAGACCGCCTACGCCATTTTGGCCTTGATCCACTCGAAGCTCCCTGGAACCCGCGAGGCATTGCGCCGCGGGCAAGCCTGGATCGAGGCGCATTACGCCGACCCGCGTCCTGAGCTGTGGATCGGCAAACAGCTCTACAGCCCGATCCGGGTGGTCGAAGCGGCCGTACTGGCTGCGTTGCAGGCGAAATAGCATGGAACGGGACGTGCCCAAAAACCCGTTCGAAACACTGTTGGGCTTGCGTTCTCCCGGCTTCGACCGCCCCCCGCCCACCCTTGCCGAGTGGCTGTCGCTTGACGTGGCGCAGCTGCGCGAGGCGGTCTCAGCCGCCCGCGTCTCAATCGTCGCCCCGGGCGACGGCACGCGCCGGTTCGTCTTGCTGCGCTCGGGCGGCGAGCCGGTCAACGCAAAACGCTATTTCGACATTGCCGGCGCCGGCCTGCGCGACATGCTGGCCCGGCTGTTCGCTCACGGACTCGAAACCGTGCTTTGCCCGCTGCTCCCGCCCTCCGCGTTCTCCCGCGGCGAGGCCTACATCACCCAGGGGCTGCGGGCCTGCCACGCCCTGCTCGCCAGCGAGGCTCTGGCCGAGTTGTACGCCGGATGCGGCGTTCGCGCCCGCCTGTATGGCGGATTTCGAGATGCCGGTCTTGCGGAGCCTGTGCTCGAACTGCTTGAGTCGCTCGAACAACGCCTCAACAAGATGACCCCCACTGGCGACCGGCTGCTGCTGTTCGGCATGTCCCCGGTGTCAGCTGTCGATGAATTAATCGCGTTATCAAAGCGCGCGGACGCCCATCTCGATCGGGCTGCCATCCGCCAATTGAGTTTCCCAAATGGCCCTGAAAAGGCCGACCTTGCCATCAGTTACGACCAGTTGCGGGTGTCCGAAGTGCTGCCGCCCCTGCTCGATCAGGGAACCGACGTCTACCACCTGACCTATCTGCCCTTCGAATTGACCGATCACGATATTCGGGTGATCCTCTACGACCACCTGATTGTCCGGCCCGCCGCCCGGCATGATCAGACCAACTACAGCGAAGAGGACCTCGAGATGTTGCGATGGTCGCGCGAACACCGCGACCGCGTGGAAGGGCTCGGCTCGGCGACGCTGCGCCAGTTGCGAAGCGCATAAATGCTGATCGTTGTAGGCGCGGGCTGAAGCCCGCGCAATAACGGCCAAAGATATCGTAGGCGCGGGCTTCAGCCCGCGCAATAACGGTCCACATCTACGCGCAGGCTGAAGCCTGCGCCTACAACGGAGCTCGACATTCTCTTTTGCGCTACCGCGCAACCGCCGGAAAGTAGGCCGGCCAAGTGATGGTGATCCGAAACGGGTTCCCATAGTCCAGGGCCGTCGCCACGTTGCCCGCCGCATCCACCGCCTGGGCGAAATACTCGATCGCGCCGCTCGCGCCGACGCTTCCCATCCACCGATCCGCAATGGCGTTATAGGTCAGCTCCCTTCGCGTCCAGGCTGGCGCGCCCAGGGCGCGATACAACACGAGCATCCGTCGAACATCGCCCGAGACGAGCGGATCAGCCGAACGGGTGTCGTCCGCCTTCACACTGAAGGTGATTTGCCCGGGGGTCACGATCGCGGCCACAACCCGCACACTGGGCGGGATGAAGTCGGTGTCGGTGAATGGCGCATGTTGGATCTCATAGTCCAGATGACTATAGGCGCGCTCGACTCCGATCGTCGGCGTCGCGGTCGTGGTCGCAATGAACTGGGCCGGCACAACGTTGAACTGCTGATCGACGCCGCCATCGGTGTCGAGGAGACGCACCACATTGCCCATCACCGCGGGGAAGAGCGAAGACGTTGGAAAGCCGGGCTCCTCCGCAAGATAGGTCTGCTCAGTCACGATCCGCGAGACGCTCGGATCGAAGTTCGCAATCTCGGCGAACGTCCCGCCCAGCAGCAGCGCCCCGTGGGCGACCATCCCCGCCGGGCTGGTCAGGACGCGGCTCGCCCGGGGCTGGACGGCCCGCCCGGCCAGGACCAGATCGCCGCTGTTCAAGTCACCCACAAGCCGAAGCAGGCTGCCCTGGCTGGTCGTGATCGTGGCGAAGGCGAAATCCAGGCTCAGCGAAGTTGTCGCGGTCGGCGCCATGGCAGTGTCCAGCACAGCGAACGTGCCGGCCGCCGCCTCGGTCAGAAACGGTCCGAAGAGGGCGACAACGGGCGGAAGCGTGATGCGCTGCATGGGCAAACCGTACAACGTCGAGACCGCCATCGTCTTCTCGTCGTAGTTGCTCATCCCGCCCACGGTCTTCTCCAGCACATACTGCGTCTTCGCCCGGGTCAGGGCAAGCCCAACTGGCATGTCGGGCTGATCGCCAAGATGCCGGGTGAAAAGCTCCATCAGCCGTTCGGAGTACGCGATCAGGTCCGAATCGCCATAGCCATACCCGGTATTGCCCACCCACAGCGCGTTGCGGCCGGCAAACACCTGGGGCCAGTCCGTGCGCCGCGCCACGGGGGACTCGGCCGTGTCGGGCACATTCAGGCCGGAGTGACAACCGACCGAATAGCCAAGCGTGCCGCTAAAGCTGGCCGAGGCGAGCAGAAAGGCGGCGGCCGTGACATCGGGCAGCGCGAATGGGAAGAAGCGGTAGTGTTCGAAGTGGCCGTTCAATGACAACAGGCCGGGCCCGACGGTCTTGCTCAGAACATCAGCCTGGAAGTCCCCGGCCGTCCAGGCATTGTCAATTCGGCCGGTGACGGACAGCCCGCGCCCGCGCAGGGTCGCGCTGATGGACGCGGCCTGATCGATGAGGAAGTCGTAGCCGGAAACATACGCGTCGGAAGGAGCGAGCCGCGGCCGCTGCAGAAAGGCGCTGATCGCCGAGGCGATCTCATCTGGACGCTCGACAAGCCGCCCGATCGAAAGCGTGGGGCGGTACAGTTCGCGGCCGAGGAACGGCAGCGGGAGCAGGCTGGCATAGTAGTCGTCGCTCAGAAAATAGCGGGCCGCCAGCGACGTGGAGAGCCGCTGCGAGGCGGCGACCTGGGCATAGTTCCGCTCGTTGGCCACCAGCGCGTCGTCGCGCAGACGGGCGTAGGGGATGATCCGATCATCGCCAACGATCACCAGATACTTCAGGGCCGGATAACTCGGCGCGATCGTAAACAGCAGCCGTTTTATTTTGGCCGCCACGACATTGGCGGCCAGGGGGTTCTCGGGCAGGGCATCCCACTGGGCATAGGCGTCGCGCAGGGTCTGGGGCGTGTCCAGATCGACGACCACGCCGTTCACCAGCGGGTGACTCGCCAGAAGCGTGAGCGACATCATGAGCTGGGTGCTGGTGACGCTGGGTGTCGCCGTAAAAACGCCGTTCAGGCGGGCGGCGCTGACCAATATCAGTGTTTCGACCGTCGGGCTGACGGGCGGCGCGCTGAAATCGTCGGCCAGCGTGGCGGTGAGCAGGTTGTAAGGCTGCAGCCGCTGGGTCTGGGTGACGGTGAGGGTGAATGGTTTGCCCTGCCCGAGACCATTAAACTCGGTGACGGCCAGCAGGAATGCGCCATACACCTCCTGGCTATCGTAGACGATGGCCTCGGTCTGGGTGGCCGGGCGCATCGACGCTGCGACGAGCGGGCCCATCGGGCCAAGGTCGCCCAACGTGTTGAGCTGGCCCAGGGTGTTGATCTGGCCCAGCGTGTTGAGCTGACCCAGGGTATTGAGTTGCCCCAACGTGTTGAGCTGCCCGAGCGTGTTGAGCTGCCCAAGATCCTGCACCTCTCCCAGCTCGCCCAACTGCCCCAGGGTGTTGAGCTGGCCGAGCGTGTTCAGTTGCCCCAGCGTGTTGAGCTGACCCAGCGCGTTGAGCTGGCCCAAATCGCGCAACTGGCCGGTCTCACCATCGAGGCGCGGGGCGAAGAGCAGCAGATCGTACGCACCGGCGCCGGGGCTCAGGGTAATGGTGAGGAGCGTGTCCGGGGCGGGCACCCCGATCCGATACCAAAACGCCTGACCGGGTGACGCGGCCGAGGCGGTGATCGGTGTCCCGCTGGTGATGGACTGCGCGCCCTGGACGGAGGCGTTGCCGTATTCATAGGCCCCGATATCGCAGGCCGCGCCCTGCCGGCGCGGCGCACCACGCAGATCGGTGAGGGGAGCAGCGCCCGGGCAGTTGCCGCGATCGATCGCCGCGCTGCTCGACCGCAGCGAAAAGTCGTTTACCGCGGCCGAAGGATCGACGAAGGCCGCGCTGCCAGTCACGCTATGCGCACCGGCAACTACAGACAAGCGATCCTGGGTGTTGCCAGAAAAGAGGTTGTAGTCCTCGTAGATGACGCCCGGCGACGTGCGCATGCCATAGGTGTGGCTGGCCACAATGGTGTTGGTGACGGCCGCCCACGCGCCGTCGTAGGCCAGGATCGCCGCGCCCACCACGAGCGACGTCCCGCCAAACGTGCTGTTTTCAATCGTCAAACCGCCGGCGGTAATGATGACGCCGGGGCCGCCCCCCGGAGCCAGATTCCGGCCGAACAACGAGGTGGCGATTCGGCCCGAGCAAGCGGTGGCGCACAGGACTGCGCCGCCGTAACCGGCTGCCTCATTGTCGAGAAAGACGCTCGCGTTGGCGTTGAGCGGCCCTTCCACATACAGGCCGGCGGCTTTGCCAGTGGTCGTGTTGCTGAGAAACTGGGTTGCCGAAAGGGTCACACCCGTAACAAATCGGCCGCCACCGCCGATGCTCGTCGCGGTGTTTCCCTTGAAGATGCTGTTCGACACCCGGACAAGTCGGCGGGCGTCCACGGCGCCGCCGCGAGCCGACTGATTGGCCTCAAACACCACTTCCAACAGGCTGGCCGAGACGCCCGAACCGCCAATGCTCAGGCCGCCGCCGTCCTGCGAGGCGGTGTTGCTGATGAAGCGCGTGCCGGTCAGTGTGACGGGGCCGGCGCTCAACCCGCCACCCGTGCCGGCGCCGCCGGAATTGCCCTGAAAAAGCCCGCCCGTCCCGATCGCTGCCGCGCTCACGGCCGCGCCACCCCCGCCGTTGCCCGCCTTGTTGCCGACAAAACGCGTATCGCGAAACCTGAGCGTGCCGCTGCTGCCGGTTGCAAGGCCACCGCCGCTGAAAGTCGTCGCGGTGTTGTTCTGGAATGCGCCGCCGGTGGCCGTGACCGCCACCGCCGCCCAAGCCCCGCCACCAAACCAGTTCGCCACGTTGTCGATAAATTGGGTGTCGGTCAAGGCCAGCGATCCGTTGGTGTACAGGCCTCCCCCATACGAGCTCGCTGCCAGAAGCCGGTTGCGCTGGAAGAGGCCACCGGTCAGATTCACCGAACCGATCGCATACAAGCCGCCGCCATATCCGTTGCCCACAGTGTTGCTGATGAAACTCGTCCCCAGGCCGGTGCTCGGCGAGAGGCGGGTGGTCACACTCTTCATCGCGTTCACGCCGCCGCCATACACGCCGGCGGTGTTGCTCAGGAACTGCCCGCCGGTCAGGGTGAGCGCTTCGGCCGCATAGAGGGCGCCGCCGTAATAGGTCGTCGCCTGGTTGTTACTGAAGAACGCGTCGGTCAGGATGGCCGCGCCCTTGACATACACCGCGCCGCCGCTCTGCGCCGCGCTATTGTTGATGAACTTCGTGCCGGACAGCGTCAGCGCGCTCTCGGCATCCAGTCCGCCGCCGTTGTCGGGTGTGACGCGGTTGCCTTGAAAGAGACCGCCGATCAACCATGCCTCGCCGGTCGCCCAGGCGCCGCCGCCAAGTCGCGCGGTGTTGCTGTAGAACTGGGCCTCCGTCAGGCTCATCGCTTTCTGGGCATAGACACCGCCACCCTGTCCCTGGAGCCCGGTGGTGTTGCTGACAAATCGTGTACCGGTCACGGCGATGCTTTCGGTCGCCCAGATGCCGGCTCCCGAGGCCGACAAATTGAGCCCCCGATTGTCCTGAATCACCCCGCCGCTGATCTGGGTGCTGCTATAGGTCATGAGCCCGCCGCCCCCATTACCGGCGGCGTTGCGGATAAAGTCCGTGCCGGTCATGGTCAGGCGCCCGACCGCGCTCATCCCGCCACCCACGAAGTTGACCTGGTTGTTTTCGAAGCGCGCGCCACTCACCAGAGCCGTCCCCTGGGCATTCACCCCGCCACCATTGGTGGCCACATTGCTGATGAATGCGCTGTTGGTCAAGGTCAGCTCAGTTGCCGCATTCAGGCCCCCGCCGACATTCCCGGCCGTGTTACTGATGAACTGGGTGCCCGAAACGGTCAGGCTGCCATAGCTATACAGCCCGGCCCCGTTGTCGGTCGTGCTGCGGTTGTTCTGGAACAGGCCTCCGCTCAGCATAGCCGTGCCAAATGCGACAAATCCGCCGCCCTTATTCACGGCGGTGTTACTGAGGAACTGGGTGTCGATCAGATTCAGGTCGCCGATGGCGTACACCCCGCCGCCGTCGTTGGCGGCAATGCTGCCATTAATCAAGCTCAAGGCGCTCAAGGTCATCGATGCAAAGGCGTAAATCACCCGGCCACCGCCCATGGCATCCAAGGTCGTTGGGTTGGCGATCGGATCGCTGATCGTCCAGGTCGTGGTGTAGCCGCCGACCAGGGTGACCGTCTTGGTCACCAACCCGACTTGAAACGCGCCGTTCTGAAAGCTCGTGCCTGCGCATCGGCCAGCGATTCGAATCGTCCCGCCGCTCGGGACGACGGCCAGGGCATCCCGCACTGCCTGGGCATCCAGGCTGGTGAAATCCGTCACCGTATCGCCGGTGTATTCGGTGTAGCACGACTCGGCGGCCGGCGCGGCGGGGGCCAGAACGAGCGGATGAGGCCCATTCTGCGCCGGCAGATAGGAGGCTTCGCCCGCCCGAACTGGCTGGGCGGAGTGCTCTGCTCGGACTGGCGAGGCGGCCAGCGACGCGACGGCGACACTCAGCGCGATGACATTCCGAGAAAACCCGAAGCGATGCGACATATTCCCCCAATCAGCCACAAGATCTTGGCCGCCGGGCGGATGCCGGCAGCTGACAGGCTGCCGATTATCCGGGTAAAGCGCTTTGGCGCAAGTGCACCGTTTCCCGCGCTGCCATGTTTGTCAGAATCACTGAGGACACGGTATTCACGGGGAGTTTCGCGCCCCTGAGGTTGCGCCCATGTGTGCCGTTTGCAGCCACCGTGTCCTCGGTGATTCGGGCTCGCGACGCTATTCGACCGCGGGCAATGCGCCATACACCGGATCGCGCACATCAATGGCGTCGATTGCGGGCAAGCGTCCACGCAGCGTCGTGCGAGCCAACTCGTCCATCGAGTGCCGCTCCCAGTAGATCGTGTGCTCGATCATCTGGCGGATCGTCCAGGCGTCCTCGGCCATGGGCGCGTCCAGGGCCGCGTCGGGCAGCCCGATCAGAGACGCCATCAGTTCGGCCCGGGCCCGAAGGGTTTCGGCCGCCATGCGATCGACCCGGCTGAATTGCATTTGCTTCTGGTTATAGCGGGCGGTGTACACCTGGCCGACGTGCATCCGCTCGTGGTCGACATTGTGCGCCAATAGATCCTGCGCACTGCCGCCCATCGCGCAGATATGACCCGAGGACTCGTCAAGTTCCGCGTCGCGCAGCGCGGACAGGATTTGCAGGGTCTGGCCAAGCGAGCGCTGGAGCAGACTGATCAACTCATCAACTTGTGTTCCCACGGGTCTTCCTGTCAAACGCGGCGGGCCGGTCGGCCCGCCGCGCAATATCCAACGTTTTTAGAACAGGGGCATTCCGCACACGGCCTTGCCGATGAAGTCATACAGCACATCGGTGGTCGGCGCCATCACCGACGCCGCCCGCGCATCACGGAAGCTGCGATCGACCCCCACATCCTTGCGGTAGGCGGCCCCGCCGCACACCCGCATCGCCAGATCGGTGACCTCGAGCGCGGTTTCGCCGGCGGCGGCCTTCACCTCCAGCACGCGCAGCATCCCATCCGCGCGGCCGCCCTCGAGCGCGTCCAGGGCATCCATCACCAGCGCCCGGGCCATATCGATCTTGATCCGCATCCGGGCGACATACGCCCGAATCGTGGGCAGATCGGCCAGGGCCGAGTCCACATGCGCGAAGCGCGTCCCGGACACGTGCGCGACGGACTTGGCGAAGGCCGCTTCCATGTTCCCGACCGACATGGCCGCATTCATCAGGCAGAAATACGGCAACACCACCCCCATCATCACATCGAAGCCCTTCCCGTCCGCGCCCAGCAACGCGCCCGGATCAAGTGTCACCTCGCGGGCGGCGATGGGGCTGGAGGCGTTTCCGCGCAACCCGATCCCGTCATAGGCCGCGGTGATGGCCAGCCCTGTTGCCCCGGCGGGCATCAGCCACAGGCTGCTCGCGCCCTCGGCCGTCATGGGCCGGCTGGACCACACGTAACTGTCGGCCTCGCCCGCCGAAGTCACCCAGGATTTCGTTGCGTTCAAACGGACATGCCCATTCTCACGGGCGGCGGTGCTGGTCGGCGCCCAGAACTGGCTGCGCGATCCGGTCTCGGAAAATGCCAGGGTCGACACATGCTTTCCAGCGGCGATGGCCTCGCGCGTCGCCCGCGACCCGTGGGCCTCGATCACCGCAGTGGCGGCGTAATGCATGCACACCACCATCGCCGTCGATCCGCAGGCCTGGGCGATACGCTCGACCACCAGAGCCGCGGCCCGCATCCCCTGGCCCATCCCGCCCACCTCGGCGGCGCTGACAAGCCCGAGCAGACCTGCCGCGCTCAGGGCATCCAGGGCGGCCCGCGGGAAGGCCCCGGCCTTATCCACCTGCGCGGCGGCCGGGGCAATGACATTCAGGACGATGGGTTCGAGGGTTTCAAGATAGGCTGAGTTATTCATCTGTTTACCAGACCACCACGCACGTTTCCACTTTTCGGACGCCCACGGCGCCCGCTATTCCGGCCGTCACTCAGTTGCCCAGCGACTGCAGGTCGGGGCTTTCGATGAAGGCGATCAGGTCGAATCGCCCGGTCACCGCGTGGACCTGCTTGATCACGCTGCCGTCCAGCTCCAGGCCGGGCAGCTCCTTGATCAGATCCTGCACCCGGGTGGGTTCGGCGTCAATCAACACATATGCCTGAATCATTACTCACTCCTTGTTTACTCGCGGTGGCGATCCTGGTATTCGCGAGCGCTACTCGCGAATACGATTCCTCAAGTTGCCTCGCACGGAGGCGACGATGTCTATCCTCAGGTGAAGGTCATTAGTTTCGCGCCGCCGGTCCGGGCGATCTCCTCCAGCTGCGCCTGCACCCGCTCCACCGAGGTCTTGAGCGGGAACATCTTCTTGCTGATCTGCATGTCGGCGTCGGTGCTGAGCGGGTGCCAGAACACGCCGTCAAGGTTGACGGTAAGCTCGGGCACGAGGTTGTCCATGCTGAGGTCGATTCCTTCCTTCGAATAGCCCCTGCGGGCGAGCGGCCGAATAAAGTGATGGTCGGCCGGAATGCCAAGGCTCTCCCGAAAGGCGTGGACGGCGTCGAGGTGCTCGGCATTCGCCGGGGTCTCGGTCGTGCTCAGGCGCACATTGAAGCCGCCATCCTGGAGCAGCTTGATGCCCTCGACTGTCTTCGCCCACGAGCCCGCCCCGCGATAGGCGTCGTGGTGGGCGGCCTCGCCGCCATCCAGGCTGACCTGCAGAATCAGGTTCGGGTGCTGGATGGCCTTAAGTTTCTCCAGGCGCGCCCCGCGCAGCAGCATGGCGTTGGTGAGCACGCTGGTCGTCACCTTCGAGGACGAATAGGCCAGCATGTCATAGATATCAGGAAGCAGGAAGGGCTCGCCGCCGGTCAGAAAGACATGGTCAAAGCACAACGCGACAGCCTCATCTACAAGCTGGCGGACGTTGTTGAGGCCGATCGTGCGGCGGGCCGCGTTCGGGCTGCTCTTGGCCACGCAATACGAGCAGCGCAGGTTGCAGTCATAGTTCGTGTAAATCCACAGCTTCCAGGTCAGGACCTGGGCGCCGGGCTCAAGCGGGGTGAGGGCGGGTGTGGGAAGGGGCATATTAGAGGCTCCAGTGCACGCCACAGCCCGCGCACGGCTTGGGGGGCGCGTCGCTCAGCAGGGCCTCGCGCCAGGCCTGATAGCGAGGTTCGTTCCACAATTCGTCAAACGGCCTTTCAAAAAGATTGCCCAGGATCAGGCTGTCATAGTCATTGGTCGCGAATGGCGAAATGCAGCACGGAAGGCAGTTCCCGTTGGCGGTGACATAGGCCGTCGTCCAGGGGCGCATGCAGGCCGACCAGGGCTTGCCATCCCTGTGCTGGCTCTGTTCCAGGCTCTTGCTCGGGGTCATCCCACCCGACGACTTCAAGACGACGCCCAACTCGCGCCCGAGCGCCTCGGCCTCCGCGAGCGTGCGGGCCTCGATCACATCGTAATCGTCGAACAAGGCGTGCCCGGAGGTCATCATCCCGGGCGCGCTGCTCTCATTCTTCAGGTCGACGTAATAGACCATCCGTTGGACATACACCTCGGGCACGCCCATCCAGGCGGCCAGGCGGACCACCTCGGGCACCTCGGCGATGTTCTCCTTCATCCCGGTCATAAACAGCGACGGGCGCGGCAGCGTGGCGCCCATCTCGCGCTGAATCTCGCAGAAGCGCTTGAGATTCTTCACCACCTTGTGAAAAAGCGGCGCCCCGCGAATTTGGGCATACGTCACCGGGGATGCCCCGTCAATCGACACCCGGAGTTCGTCGAGCCCGGCCGTGATGAGCTCGCGCGCCCAATCTTCAGACAACAGCGTGGCGTTTGTGTTAAAGAGCACACTGACGCCGCGCGCCTTGAGATAGCGGATGATGCGCGGCAGATCGCGGTTGAGCAGCGGCTCGCCAATCCCATGCAACACCGCCCGGGTCATATCCGGGAACTGGGCGACGACGCGCAGAAAGTTCTCCCACGACAGCGTCATCGGCGTCTCGTAGGTGGTGAAGGTGCGCGGGCAGGTTTCGCACAACAGGTTGCAGTGGTTGGTGACCTCAATGAAGACGCAGCGCGGTTTCACGGCCGCCGTCGGACCGCGAGTCGCCGGATCAACCGCACGATACTCGGCGGGCAAGTAATTGGGGCCCGGTTCATCGGGCCCAGACGGAAAACGGAATCCTTCAGGCGGTCGGTCGACCAGGGTGATGGGTTCGGACACAGAACACATTCTAGGGGCGCACGCCTGTTTTGTAACCGCCCGTAATGGTCTCGTAATAGTTCCGAATTTGACACCAAACCAACCTGAGCCACAATCACCCTCCAACCCATGGTCTCGATCATCGTACCGGTGCTGAATGAAGCCGCCCTCATCGGGCGGGCCGTCGACGCTTTGCTCGCGCAGCCCGGGCCGCATGAGGTGATTGTGGTGGACGGAGGAAGCTCGGACGGCACCCCCGACGTCATTTCCCGCAGTGGAGCGCGGCTCGCGCGCCTGCCGGCGGGTCTCCCATCCGGCCTGGGAAACCAGATCAATCACGGGGCCAGCGCGGCCCGCGGCGACATCCTGGTCTTTCTGCACTGCGACGTGACGCTGCCGCCCAACGCAGTGCAGCGCGTGCGCGACGCGTGCGCCGATCCACGCATTGTCGGCGGCGGGTTTGTGCCCGCCTTTATCGGCCCGGCGCCCGCCATGGAGCGGTTAATGCTGAAGGCAGTTGAGCGCGTCTGGCAAACCCGCACCCGCGCATTTGGCTGGTTCGCCGGCGACACGGCCCCCTTTATTCGAACGGCTGTGTTTCGTCAGAGTGGGGGCTATCCCACCACGGTGTTCGCTCCAGATTGGGATTTCGCGGCGAAGCTGCGCGGTCTCGGTCCCCGGGCGGTGATCGCCGAGCCGGTGGGGGTGGACTCGCGGCGGCACGTCTTCAACGGTGTTCTTAAAACGTTGTGTGTTACTGGAGTGATCGAGGCCCTGTACCGGATGGGCGCCGATCGGGCCCGGCTCCGGCGCATCTATCAGCGGTGGCTGCCGCGCGAGCGGCACGCGCCCGCCCCTGCCATGTCATCCGGTTTGATTCGTCCAACGGAGTAACAATATGAAACTGAAAGGCATGAATCCCGCATTATTCGCCAGCATCCTCGTGACCGGCCTGCGGGTCGTTCTGGGCGTCTTCTGGCTGCTCCAGCTCACCTGGAAGCCGCCGCCCACTTTTGCCTGCCCGGAGGGATTCTGTCTGTGGGTCGGCCTGGAGGTTCAGTACCCGGTCATTCCACTGTATGGCGAGTTCGTCAAAGCCGTCATTCAACCCAATATCATCCTGTTTGGCTGGATCACCACCATCGTCGAGGTCCTGATCGGGTTGAGTCTGCTCTTCGGTCTCTTCACCCGCCTTGGCGCGCTGGTCGGAGTGGGCTGGTCAATTAATCTGCTGATCGGGCTGGCCAATATTCCGCATGAAACAGGCTGGTATTACGCCTTCCTGATCATGCTCAATGTGCTGTTCCTGGCCATTGGCGCCTCCGGGCAGTGGTCAATCGACCGGATGCGCGGTTTCCGGCACTGGCTTGGGCGGGCCGCGCCGACCCTATTCTAGGCACTCCATTTCCTTCTCGAACGGAACATCCCCCCGGCTCCGCCGGGGGGATGTTCCGTTCGAGGATGCGCGTTGGCGCCTACACGAGCAGGCCCGCTCCGGCGAGCCAACGGCGGGTGTTGGGCGCGATGTCGGCGCCCAGGCCGGCCAGCTCGCCGGCCAGACGCCGCACATCGGCGATCACATCGATGTCATAGTGCTCAGGCAGCAGCGCAACCGGGATACCGAGCGCCTCGGCCCGGGCCAGGGTGTCGGCAAGGACGTGGTCGGTGCTCATTTGCACATCCAGCAGCAGCCCAGACTGCGGTTCCGACGCGCCGATAAGGTAGTAGCCGCCATCGTCGCACGGCCCCAAACAGGCTGGGGCGCCTTCACGCAGGCGCTCAAAAGCGGCAGCCAGGGATGAGGCTGGCAGGCTTGGGCTGTCGCTGTCCATGATGACGACGTAGCGAAACCCGCGCTCCAGGCAGCGCCGAATGCCGTTGTCGAGGCGCGCGCCCAAATCGTTGCCTTCCTGAAGCAGTAGCCCCGCCGTTGGCGCGATGGCGCGGAAGTAGGCTTCCTCGCCCTCGGGCAGATACAGCACAAACAGTTTCGCGCCGATCGCTGCGCTGGCCGAAGCCGCAAGGGCGAGAGTGTCCTTCAGGAAACACGCGTAGAGCGCCGCGCTCTGCTCCGGGCTGAGGTCAGGCGTCAAGCGCGTTTTGGTCTTGCCGTTGGCAGGGCGTTTGGCGATCACCAGCAGGGCGCAGTCATCCATCGG
>Ga0209477_1001285_pt1 | contig 15394 bp, 9 predicted proteins | sample KloWWTupernatant_FD_187180 | JGI IMG/M metagenome (GOLD analysis project Ga0209477, IMG submission 187180) | Active sludge microbial communities from Klosterneuburg, Austria, studying microevolution and ecology of nitrifiers - Klosterneuburg... | ecosystem: Engineered > WWTP > Aerobic digester >... | reverse complement strand
CGCGACTGTCATTGGTGTGGGTCACTTCGTGACTGTCATTGGTGTGGGTCACTTCGTCACCTGCCACGACATGAGGGCGGTGCGGTCGACCGACGGCTTGGCTGCCCGCCGAGCGCGCACCATGGCCGGCAGCAGCTGCAGGTAGCTGCGCAGCACTCGCCGCCGGTGCGCGGACTCGTTGCGTTCGGGCATCTGCAACCGCAGCGGCCGACCGATGTACGCGGAGAGCATGCACCGAACGAAGCGGCGCACCTCGCCCACGCCGGCCCGTAGTGCAACCTTCGCTGGAGCGTTCTTGGCGAGCACCAGCAGCCGGTTGCGCTCGGTGTAGAAGCGGAAGGTGGGCGACCCGACGCCCGACGAGGCCGCGTGCAGGTGACGCACGATCGACGTCGGCTCGTAGAGGTAGCGCCAACCTTGCAGGCGCCCACGCCAGGAGAGGTCGGTGTCTTCGTAGTAGAGGAAGAGGTGCTCGTCGAAGAGGCCGACCTGCTCGAGGTACTCGCGCTTCAGCAGCACCGCGCCGCCGCACCACGCGAACACCTCCGCCGGCGACTGGTACTGGCCCTGGTCGCGCTCGAGGAAGCCCCGGTCGCCGCCGAACCCTCCGCGGTAGAGGTTGGACCCCACGTTGTTGATCACATCGAACGGCTCGTCGCCGAGCCGGATGTGGAACCAGGTGCGCTCCGCGCCCACCTGCAGTGTGTGCTGCTCGGCATCGGTGGTGAGCGTCACCGTTCGCGGTTCGGGGCTGCTGAGCCGCAGCGACACCACTCGCGGCAGCGGTTGCTCGGTGTCGACGGCGATGCGGATGGACCCGCGGTCGCGGCTCCAGCGCGCGATCTCCTCGTCGTACTCCGAGTTGGGCAGCTCCGGACCGTAGAAATCCTCGTCGAACGACACCCGGCGGTCGGCTCGCACGTCGTCGATGCGTACCGCCGAGACGCGCACGCCCAGGTCGCGGGGGTCGTTGCGATTGATCGTGGCCGCGCCCGGTACCGCTACCTCGATGCCCAGGTAGCGGTGAGCGAACAGCATCTTGGCGCTGACTGCGCCGATGTCGGCCGCCGGCTGGGCGGCTGCGACCAGTGGTCGTAGCCAACCGGGTTCGACCGTCGCGTCGTTGTTGACCAGCGCCACGAAGTCGTGGTCGCCCGCCAGCCGCATGCCCAGGTTGCAGCCGCCGGCGAAGCCCAGGTTGGCGAGCGGTTCGAGCAGGCGCACCTGCGGGTAACCGGCGCGCACGCGGTCGGCCACATCGTCGAGCGACCCGTTGTCCACCAGCACGATCTCCATCCGCTCCGCAGGCCAGTCGGTGGCGAGCAGCGAGTCGATGCAGTCGATCGTCATCTGCCCGCCATCGAAGGTGAGCACGACGACGCGTACCAGGGGGGTGTGGTCAGCGTTCATGAGGCGCCCAGATGCTAACGAGCCTCGGTCGGCAACGGGCGGCGCTCAACTGCCGGCGGGCGAGCGGTGCGCCAGCCACTCCAGCACGGCGACTGCGTCGCGATCGGCGTCGCGGAGGGCCTCGTCGGTGGCGTCAACGGCTGCGCCAACGGCCGCGAGTGCAAGCGTGCGCTGTGCCGCACCGTGGTCCACGAGCGCGGCACGCGCGTCGCGTGCATCGACGGCGAGCGTGACCACGTGGTCGAAGAGCGACGGGTGCACGAAGCGGCCCAACGCACGGACGGGAAAGCGGCCGGGCCCGGCGTGCGTGGGCCGGTCGGTGGTGGCGCCATCGACCAGCAGGTGCACCTCGGGAGCGGCGACCTGGCCGGCGATGGCCTCGGCCAGCAGTGTGTTCGCTCGACCAGTCGGGGAATCGTCGAAGGCGCCGGCGAGCGCGATGCGTGGAGCCACCTGGCGCAGCGTGCGCCGCTGCCGCGGCCCCAGCGCTGCCAGCGACGACATCACTGCGCTGCCGGTGCCTGCCCAGGTCCAGCGCAGTACGGCACGCTGCGCCGCCGCCCACAGCACGTCCCTGTGAGCGGCGTCGGTGAGTGCGCGTTCGATGGCAGCGGCGATGGCCGCGACGTCGTACGGGTCGAACTCGGCGGCACGTTCGGCCAGCACCTCGGGAAGCGACGACACGTTGGAGGTGATGACCAGGCAACCGCATGCCGCAGCTTCCAACACCGGCAACCCGAAGCCTTCCTCCGTGGAGGGCATCACCGCCAGTGCGGCGACCTGGTGCACGGCGACCATCTCATCGTCGGTGACTCCGCCGGTGAAGGCCACGTCGTGACCGACCCCTGCTGCGTGTGCCCACTGCTGCCACTGCGCGAGCAGGGCATCGTCGTGCGCGCCCACCACCACCAGACGGTGGGTGCGTCGCACTGCTGCGGGCACCTTGCCCCAGGCGCTCAGCAGGCGATGCGTGTTCTTCCGCGGATCGCTGCCGACCACCGACACCACCACCGCTCGCCCGTCGGCGTGCAGCACCTCTCGCAGGCGCGGCCACGGGTCGGCGGTGGCCGGCATGAACTGCCCTTCCACCCCGGCGCCGATCATCGCGATGCGTTGTGCCGGAAACCGCAGCTCGTGCGCGGCCGTGTCGGCGGCGAACTGCGAGATCGCGAGCAGCGCATCGAGCGTGCGCGTGAGGATGCCGCGCAACTGCACCTGGGCTCGCGCGGTGTGGCGTTGCTGGTACTGCTCGGGGTAGCGCTCGGGGATGACGTCGTACATCACTGCCGCCACGGGCAAACCGGCCTCGGTGATGATGCGCGGCACCGGGTCGAGCGGGATCGGGTGCAACATCAGCTGCGTGGCGAGGTACCAGGCGCCGGGCATGGTGTGCGCCCGGATGACGGCCGGGCTCCATCGCTGAAGTGCCAGGCCGGGCACCGCGGCCGCCAGCACGCCTGCTTCGGTGTCGGTCTCGTACAGGGCCACCACCGGCGCCCCCACCTGCTGCAGCCCGCTCAGCAGCCCGATGGTGTAGCGGCCGATGCCGCGATTGCGCGCGGTTGGATGATCGACCGGGCGAGCATCGACGAGCAGGTGGCTGACGCGGTCGCCGTGCAGGTCAGCCATCGCGTCGCATCGCGGCGATGGTGTGCTCCAGTTCGCTCAGCTGCCGCTCGATCACCTGGGCTGCGCCGATGGCCGTGTCGGCATCCAGCCGCAACCGCTCGGCGTACCCCACGAACAACGGCAGGGCCTCCTCCGACCCGGCGTGCACGTCGTGGCTGAGCAGCGTGACGGTGTGGTGGATGGCCGGTACCAGCGTCACGATGACGTGGTTCATCTGATCGACGGTGGCTCGCAGCGCGGCCACTTCCGCCGGCAGAGCCGCGAATGCTCGCAGTCGGCGGGTGAACCCTGAGATGGAAGCCATGGCGACGACGTTAGCCCGCAGGCTGCGGTGGGTCGCGGGCTCGCGACGGCTGCACTCGTGACACATGCCGAGCGCGGCGGTCACGGCTACGCTGCCCCGGTGCAGTCAGGAGCGTCGGTCACCTCGTTGCGGCGCCTTAGGCGGTTCGTGCCGCGAGGGGTGAAGCGCCTCGTGCGCCCGGTCGCTCAGCGGGTCGGGCTGGCCGCTGTGCCGCTGTGGTGGCAGGCCGATCGTGGCCGGCGGATCGGTCGCCTGGGTGGTGCGGGTCGCGGTGCGGGTCGTGGCGCGGGTCGCAGCGCGGGTCGTGGCGCGGCGGTGTGCAACATCTGCGGGTGGTCGGGCGCGGCGTTCCTCGGAGGTGCCCACGTGGAGTCGGCGACGTGCCCGCAGTGCGGCTCGGTCGCTCGCGACCGCTTCTTGCTGTGGTGCGCAGCGACGCGCGGTGGGTTGCGCAAGCAGCCGCGGGTGCTGGAGACCAGCCCGCGCATGGGCGACGAGTACCGCGAACTGATGCGTCGCCACTTCCAGTACCGGGCCAGCGACTTCGATCTCGGCGCTCACCGGGCCGACATCCAGATCGACCTGCAGCAGATCGCGCTGCCCGACGCCTCGCTCGACGTCGTGCTCACGCCTCACGTGCTGGAGCACGTACCCGACACGGTGTCGGCATTGTCGGAACTGCATCGAGTGCTGGCACCCGGCGGCAGGGTCTACTTGCAGGTACCCCTGCTGCGCGGCGTCACCGCAGCACCGTCCACGCCCGAGTTCCACGCCGACAACACGCCCGTGTTCTGGAACTTCGGGTGGGATCTCACGGCGATGCTGCGAGCCGCAGGGTTCACCACGACCGCATTGGTGACCGCCGAGTTCGCACGCGTGCTGCGCAGCGAAGCGCCGCTGCCGGCCCCCGACGGCGACATCTTCGACGTGGCCGACATGGTGCGCCATGCTCGGCCGGGCGATCTGACCGTGGTGGCCACCGATCGACAGGCGGCGGCGATGGGCTGGCTGCCCGCGCAGCAGTTCGTCACGTGGGAGTGCGTGCGTCGCTGAGCCCTGATCGCGCGCCGCACTCGGGAGTCGCCGCGTGGGGTGCTCGCCAGGAACGCAACGACAACTGCAGTTCCGGGGGGTGCCAACCGTGGTTGCCGCGCCACGAAACGGACACACCCGTACTGCCCGCGGCGAGGCGGACGGGGGAGCGAAGGGGAGTGGCTCGCGGCAGCGATCGGGGAGCGCCGCGCTAGCGCCGGTTGCGACGGAACCGCTCGCGCAGGCACAGCCCGATCATGGCCATACCCAGCCGGAACGTCTTCACACGGTCGCCGGTGACCGAGCTCTCGCCCACCCGCGGCAGGTACTTCACCGGCACCTGCACCAGCGGCACCCGCAGCCGAGCGGCGTGCAGCATCATCTCGAAACCGAACGACGAGCCGTTGCCGTTGAACTCGGGTGTCAGGCGGTCGAGCCCGCTGCGGGTGATCACTCGAAACGTGCACCCGACATCGGACAGGTAGACGGTGTTGAACAGCGCCTCGGTGAGCTTGGCGACGGCCCAGTTGCCCCATCGGAGGAAGAACCCCATGTTGGCCCCGCTGAGGATGAACGTCTGCACCGTGCGCGAGCCCAGCACCAGATCCACGTCGGCAGTGAAGGGCAGCAGCTTCAGGATGTCGTCGGGATGGAAGGTGGCATCCGGCTCGCACACGCACACCAGATCGGCCGTCGCGGTCTCGCGGAACCCGCGGCGGATGGCCGCGCCGTAGCCCTGCGTGGCCTCGAACACCTCCCGAGCAACGGTCGGCGCCACTGCCGGCGACGTATCGGGGTGCGCGTTGTTGTTGACGACCACGATGTCGTCGACGATGCCCAGGTCGTGGAAGGCCATGATGCACTCGGCGATGCTGCCGGCCTCGTTGTAGGTGGGCAGCACGACTGCCAACGTCTTTCCATGCCACATGGTGGGCCTTCCTGCCTTCTGAAGGGGTCAGCCTTCCGCCGCCGGCGGAAGGTAGAGGATCACGCCGCCGAGGTCTTCCTGACGGTACTCATCGACGGGGAGGTAGAACCACACCGGGTCGGGGGTGCCCGGAGCGAAGAGAAACGCCACCTGCTCGGGTGGAGTCTGCTCCACCAGCCGCTGCGAGAGCGGGAACCGGATCACGTATGGGTTGCCCGCCACCGCCGTGCGGATCGCCTGGTCGCTGCGGTACTCGATCGGCAGCACCAGCCAGTACGCGCCGGCGACGCGGTCGATGCCCACCTCGTCGAGCCGGTTGATCACGGCATCCTGCCACGCATTGGCATGCACGCGATCGAAGGCCTGCTGGCGTTGCATGAACGGCACGGTGGTGACGGCGACCCACAGAGCGGCCACGCCCACCAGTGCAGCCGTTACCCGTCGCTCGGCGCGCGCCGACCCTTCCCTGGATGATCCTTCCGCCAACCGCACGACGCTCGAGGCGGCAGCGCTGACGGCGATGGCGACGAACGGGAGCGGCAAGATGGTGTAGCGCCCGTCGAGCACGTAGATGAGGTGCGGCAGCATCGCCATCAGCGGAAGGCACGAGATGAGTGCCACCGGCACGATCCAACGACTGGGTCGCCTGCCGCCGCGCACCAGCACCACGCAGCCGTACACGACAGCACCGATGATGACCGCGTAGATCAGCACGCCCAGCGGCTTCCCGAACACCCAGCGACCGTCGAACGTGCGCAACCCGAACCCGCGCGGCAGCAGCCCGGTGATGAAGCCGGTGAGGCGGTCGAGGTACGAGCCGGGGGGATACAGCTGCGACTGCAGCGACGGCCACCCGTTGGCCGCGTTCCAGCCGATGAACGGCACGTTGGCGGCGAACGCGGCTGCCACCGCCGGCAGCCACCACCGGCGCAGTTGGCGGCGGTGCACCAGCGCTGCCACGCTCACCACCGGTATCAACACGGTGATGAACATCGGGTGGATGTAGAAGCCGAGCCCGGCGAGGAACCCGACGGCCGCTGACGCTCGCGGCGCCGGTGTCGGCTGGTCGGCCACGACCGCCGTTGCCCACACCGTGCCGGCGGCCACTGCCAGACCCAGCCCGTAGCAGACGTACGCGCGAGTGCTGAGCACCATCATCGCTCCCGGTGCCAGCCAGATGAGGGCGCCGGCCAGTGCCGCCGCTCTGCGATCGATCAGCCGCCGCGCCGCGCCGCGGGTGGCCACTGCCGCCACACCCCACATGCCCACGAAAAGCATCTTCAGCACCACCACGCTGCCGCCCGCGAACACCAGGACGGGGCTGAACAGGTAGGCCTCGATCACCGCTGAATAGACGTTGCCGTCGATGACCACCGGGAACCGGCCGTCGCGCAGCACGCCCAGTGATTGCAGCCCGGCGTACGCCTCGTCGCCGTTGAGATCGCCGAAGCCCGAGCGCAGCAAGAAGACCCGCAGCGCCAACCCGACAGCCACCACCAGCGCCGCCAACGCCACCTTGCGCAGGTGAGGAGGCGCCATCGAAAACATCGCCTTGAGGGTAGTGGACCGGCCTGCGACCGAACCGGGCACACGCACCGGCGGTGACTCTCCGTCGAAGTCCGTCAAGAGTCGGTCAAGTCACACGCAGGGTGCTCAAGCGACACGAGAAGTTGTCGATATCTCAACACGTAAGGGCGGAACGAGGAGGAGCGTGGTCATGCGTGTGGGACGACGATGCGCACTCCTCATCGCCATCACGGCGCTGTGCGCCACCAGCTTCGAAGCTCCGGCCCACGCTGCTGACCAGAACCCGCCGTTCATCCCCGCAGCCGCCGACTGGCTGACGACGGTCAACTACTACCGCGAGATGGCGGGTGTCGCTCCCGTCGCAGAAGACACGTCCATGTCGCCGGGGGCGTACAGCCACTCGTGCTACATGCTGCTCAACGACATCGCGCACGACGAGGTGCCCGGAGCGCCCGGCTACACCGCCGCCGGTGACACGGCGGGCAACAACGGCAACGTCGCGGTGAGCAGCGCCACCAGCGTGACGCAGCGATCGTTCGTCGAACTGTGGATGACCGGTCCCTTCCACGCCATCGGCATGCTGCGCCCGAACCTGCAGCGCGTGGGCTACGGCCAGTGCGAGAACGCCAGCGCCGCCCGCTGGCACTCGGGGGCGACGCTCGACATCCTGCGCGGCCTCGGCCAGCGCCGGTCGTTGAGTGCGCCGATCCTGTTCCCCGGCAACGGCACGGTGACCAACCTGACGAAGTTCATCGCCGAGTCACCCAACCCGGTGCAGATGTGTGGCTGGGGCACCACCGGCGCCGGTCTCCCGGTGATCGCGATGATGCCCGAGGGCTTCAGCGCCAACCCGACAGCGTCGATGACCGGGCCGTCGGGGCCGATCGAGACATGTGTGCTCAGCAGGCACAACACCACCGGCAGTGCCCAGAGCATCTTGCAGGGCGACAACGCGGCAGTGGTCATGCCGCGTTCACCGCTGACCGCTGGCGTCTACACCGTGTCGGTCACCACCTCCGCCCGTTCCGTCAACTGGAGCTTCACGGTCGACCCATCGGCCTCCGACTCGGTCGCCGCTGCCGGTCCGCCCCCTGCCGCCGGCCCCACCAGTGGCCCCAACGGATGGGAGCCGATCCCGCAGGCACGGTTCGTGGACTCGCGCATCGCGAACGGCGCGACCAAGCTGCTCGCCGGCGTGACGAAGCGGATCCGGTTGACCGGCCGCCTCGGCCTGCCCACCGACGCCACTGCCATCAGCGGCAACTTCACGGTCGTCAACCCTGCAGGAGCGGGCTTCCTGACCGTGTGGAACTGCTCGAACCCGACGCCGGTGGTGTCCACCTTGAACTTCGGGAACGGTGAGGCCGTGTCGAACGCGGCGACCACGCCACTCGACAGCAGCGGCGACGTGTGCCTGTTCTCACCGGTCGACGCCGACATCCTCATCGATGTGTCGGGCTACTACTCGGCCGCGGCTACCTCTCGCTTCGCTGCTGTCGTGCCCGAGCGCGTGCTCGACACCCGTTCGAGCGGCCGCCTGGCCGGTGGGGTGGTGCTGGAGCTACCGCTGCCGGCAGCGCCGCAAGGCGCCACCGGGGCGATGCTGAACGTCACGAGCATCAACCCCGACGGTCTCGGGTTCGTGACGGTGTACCCCTGCGGCGACACACCTCCCACTTCCAGTGTGAACCCGTCGGGGGGTGAGGTGCGCCCCAACACGGTGACCACCGCGCTCTCGTCGAACCGCTCGGTGTGCGTGTACAGCAGCACTGGGGTCGACCTGATCGTCGATGTGTTCGGCTACATGGTGCCCTCGTCGGCGACGGGCTTCACGCCCAGTGCTCCCTTCCGTTGGGTCGACACGCGTGTGAAGTGGAGTGCAGAGGTCAACTTCGGCACCGGCGGCCAGCGCTTGGGTGCCGGCCAGGTGATCACGATCCAAGTGGCCGGGCAGCGGGGTGTGCCGTCATCGGCAACCGCCGTCTCGTTCAACATCACTGCCACCGACGGTGCGGACAACAACGGTTACATCACGGCGTACCCGTGCGGCAGCCAGGCCCCCACGTCGAACCTGAACTTCAACGCCGGCAAGGCAGTGGCCAATGGAGCGATGGTGGCGCTGTCGGCGGGCGGGTCGCTGTGCGTCTACAGCTCCGTGTCGGCGCACGCGATCATCGACATCAACGGCTGGTGGGGCTGACGCTGCCGCAAGTGTCGGCGGCGTGCGCACCGGCTCAGACGAGCAGCGGGTCGGGTGACCCGGGGTCGATGCCGTGGCGGGCGATGGCCGCCTGCACCTCGTCGGGGCTGGCCTTGCCGTCGGCGGCCAGCGCACTGAGCACGGCGACCACCACGTGACCGGTGTTGACCTCGAAGTAGCCGCGTAGCGAATCGCGCGTGTCACTGCGGCCCATGCCGTCGGTGCCCAGCGGCACGAAGGTGCGTCCGGGCAGGAAGCGGGCCACTTGCTCGGGAACGATCTTCATGAAGTCGCTGACTGCGACGACCGGCCCGGGCGCATCGGCCAGCAGCTGGGCGACCAGCGGCACCTTCGCCGGCTGACCGGGGTGCAGCCGGTTCCAGCGCTCGGCGGAGAGTGCGTCGTCGCGCAGCGCCTTGTAGGAGGTGGCCGACCAGAGCTCGACGCCGATGCCGTACTGCGCCAGCTCGTCGGCCGCGGCGCGAGCAGCACCCTGCGCCGAGCCGCTGAACAACAGGGTCGCCCGCCGGTCGGTGCCGTCGGGGGCCGCCGCCCACTGGTACAGCCCACGCACGATGTGCGCCGGGTCGAGCCCCTCGGGCATCGCCGGCATCGGGTAGTTCTCGTTGTAGAGCGTGATGTAGTAGAAGACGTCGCGCTCTTCGCCGTTGGGCCGGTCGCTGTCGGGGCCGTACATGCGATGGATGCCGGCTTGGATGATGGCCGCCACCTCGTACGCGTACGACGGGTCGTACGACTGGCACGGCGGCACCGTGCTCGCCAGCACCAGTGAGTGACCATCCTGATGCTGCAGACCTTCGCCCTGCAGCGTGGTGCGACCGGCGGTGGCGCCCATCAGGAAGCCGCGGGCGCGAGCATCGGCGGCCTGCCAGATGAGGTCGCCGACGCGCTGGAAACCGAACATCGAGTAGAAGGTGTAGAAGGGGATGGTGGTGACCCCACGCGTGGCGTACGACGTGCCGGAGGCGATGAAGCTGGCGAGGGACCCTGCTTCCGTGATGCCCTCTTCCAGGATCTGACCCTTCGCCGACTCTGCGTAGCTGAGCAGCAGGTCGTGGTCGACCGGCTGGTACTTCTGGCCCTGCGAGGCGTAGATCTTCAGCGCGGGGAACAGCGAATCCATGCCGAACGTGCGGCCTTCGTCGGGGATGATGGGTACCACCAGTTGGCCGATGTTCTGGTCGCGGCACAGGTTGCGCAGCAAGCGGGTGAAGCCCATGGTGGTGCTCACCTCTTGCTCGCCCGACCCACCTCTGAGCTCCTCGAAGGTGGCGTCGAGCGGCATTCCCAAAACCTTGCGCGGCCGCACCAGTCGCTTGGGCACGCTGCCGCCCAGCGCACGCCGGCGCTCGATCATGTACTGGTACTCCACCGAGTCCTCGGCCGGGCGGAAGTAGGGCACCTCGTCGTCGTCGAACTGCGAGTCGGGGATCTCGTCGTGCAGGTGCAGCCGATCGCGCAAGGCCATCAGCTGGGCGTTGGTCATCTTCTTGATCTGATGGGTGGCGTTGCGACCTTCGAAGCCGGGGCCGAGGGTCCAGCCCTTGATGGTCTTGGCCAGGATGACGGTGGGCGCGCCGGAGCCGAGGTTCTCGGTGGCGGCTTTGTAGGCCGCGTAGAGCTTGTGGTAGTCGTGCCCGCCTCGCGGCAGGTTGACCAGGTCTTGGTCGGTGAGGTGAGCCACCATCTGGCGCAGGCGCGGATCGGGGCCGAAGAAGTTGTCGCGGATGTACGCGCCACCTTCCACGCTGTATCGCTGGAACTCGCCGTCGACGGTGGTGTTGAGCTGGTTGAGCAGCACGCCGTCGGTGTCGGCGGCGAGCAGGGTGTCCCACTTGCTGCCGAGGATGACCTTGATCACGTTCCAGCCGGCGCCGCGGAACACGGCTTCCAGCTCTTGGATGATCTTGCCGTTGCCGCGCACCGGCCCGTCGAGTCGCTGCAGGTTGCAGTTGACCACGAACACCAGGTTGTCGAGCTTCTCGCGACTGGCCAGCGAGAGCGCGCCCAGTGTCTCTGGCTCGTCGCACTCGCCGTCGCCCAGGAAGGCCCAGACCCGGCTCTGGCTGGTGTCGTCGAGCTCGCGGTTGAGCAGGTAGCGGTTGAACCGAGCGTGATAGAGCGCAGTGAGCGGCCCGAGGCCCATCGACACCGTGGGGAACTCCCAGAAGTCGGGCATCAGGCGTGGGTGCGGGTAGCTGCTGAGCCCTGTGCCGTTGCGCCCGATCTCGCGGCGGAACTGGTCGAGATCGGTGGTCTCCAGGCGCCGCTCGAGGAAGGCGCGTGCGTACACGCCCGGTGTGGCGTGCCCCTGGAAGTAGATGTGGTCGCCGGCGGTGCCGTCGTCCTTGCCGCGGAAGAAGTGGTTGAAGCCGATCTCGTAGAGGCTGGCGCTGCTGGCGAAGGTGGCCAGGTGGCCACCGATGCCGTCGGCGTGCTTGTTGGCTCGCACCACCATGGCCGCCGCGTTCCAGCGCACGAAGGCGCGGATGCGGCGCTCGATGTACTCGTCGCCGGGGAACCACGGCTCGGACTCGCGCGGAATGGTGTTGATGTACGGGGTGCTGACCGTTGCCGGGAAGCTGACCTGCGACTCGCGTGCCTTCTCCAGCAGCTTGCTGAGCAGGAAGCGGGCACGGGACTTGCCGTGCACGTCGATGACGGCGTCGAGGCTGTCGAGCCACTCCTGCGTTTCGCCGGGATCCGAGTCGGGGAGTTGGTTGACGTGGCCGTCGAAGATCATGACTGGCAGTCTGCCACCGCTACCAGCCGGTAACCGGCGGATGTCAGCCGATTCGTGTGTCGAGCAATCGAGCCGGTGTCAGGGGCAGGAACGCGGCGCCCGACCAGCCCGACACATCCACCAGCACGTGGCTGGTGGTGCTGCTGTAGAGGCACACGGTGCCGGCACCATCGATGGCTGGGATCACCGCGTTGGTCTGCTCGCGGTTCGACACGACGTTGATCATCGAGGTGTTGGGCTGCCCCGTCGCGCACGGGTAGATGGTTGCCCAGCCGGGGCCCGCAGGGTTCAGCAAGGTGAGCGTGAGCACGGCGCCCGACGGCAGCGGTGAGCCGGGCACCCCGCCCAGCCCGGCGACCTGCTGGGTGCGTGGTGTGGCGCCGAACAGCGGGTAGCCGCCACGTGTGTCGAGCAGGCGCTGCGGGACGAGCGCGTGGAACGACGCACCGAGCGGGAACGCGCCGAAGAGATCGACGAGCACGTGCGCGGGACTGCTGACGGTGACGCAGACGTCGCCGTTGTCGTCGGTGGCCGCCACCATCATCAGGTTCTGCACCACACCGGGCGCGATGGTGCGGGCCGGCTGCGCCGGAGGTGCGGCGTTGCACGGGTACAGCGCGACACCGGAGGCGACGCTGCCGCCGACGACGGTGAGGTTGACGACGGCGGTGAACGCACCAGTCGGTGCACCGGCGATGGCGCCGAGATGCACCACCAGCGGCACGCGCGCCGCTGGTGGTTGCCCACTGCGCGTGTCGATGGCGCGTGCTGGTGCGAGCGCGATGAAGCCGGAGTCGGCGGCGAACGCTCCGTTGAGGTCGACCAGCACGTGCGAGTCGGCGCTCTGGTACACGCACACCTTGCCGTTGGCGCCCACCGGCACGATGGCAGCACTGGCGACGGTCTGGTCGGGCACGAAGTTCAGGTTGCTGACGATCGGCAAGGTGCCGCCGCACGGATAGGCGGTGAGGTAGCCCGACGTGCGCGGGCTGACGGCCGTGAGGTTGAGCGCGACCGCCGATGCATCGGCCGGTACCCCTGCCACGCCGGCGACCGTGAACTCGGTGGTGGTACCGGCAGGCTTGCGCGTGGCCGCGGTGCGGATGGTGCTGGCGGCGAGCCCCGAGTACAGCGCAGCGCCCGCGGGGTTGAGGTGGATCGCGTCGTAGGTGAGACCGAACTGGTCGGCGGTGGCCGCCCAATCGATGATCGACAACTCCGGATGCCGTTCGAGTGCCGCCCGCAGCCGTGCGTTGGCCACCGGGTACTGGCTGTAGAGCAGCTTGTAGCCGGCGGTGAGCGAGTTGTACCCCGTGTAGAACTGCGGCTTCACCTCGCGCAAGGTGACCCAGAAGACGTGCTTCACGCCTTTCGCGAGCAACGCGTTCACCATCTGGTCGATCGAGCGATCGAAGCGGGGGACGTCCCAGTACGGGTAGTTGTAGCCACCGGCCACCAGGGCGTTGTCGCCGAATGCCGACGCCGGCATCGGCTTCACGTACCGGTCGACGAGTTGCTCGACGAACTGGGCGGGCTTGCCGGTGACGGTGACCTGCCAGTCGGAGGGGAAGGCGCGTGGCATCGCGGAGACGGCGCCGAGACCGACGGAGTCGGACACCATGAACACGCGCTTGGCCGCCACCGCCGCCGGAACCTGTGGGTGCACGGGCGCTGCGTTCGCTGGCGCGGCCCAGAAGACCGGGCAGAGCAGTACCGCCACGAGCAGTGCAGAACGTGACTTCATGAGGTTGCCTCCACCCACCAGCCGACCACGTCGAACAACGTGTCCGTGTTCTTGAAACCGAAGATGCACATCGTCTGCTGCTGCGGGTTGACACCCACGGTGACCGAGTTCGCCATCACCAGACCCGCGCGTGCGTTGACCGAAGAAGTTGGCGGCAATGCCTCGCCGCACGGGTACGCGGTGAGGTAGCCGTCGAAGACGGCATGTGCGATGGTGATGGTGCCGGTGACCGCGCGGGCGCCAGGGGGTGCTGCCACCACGTCGAGGGCTTGGCCCGTGCCATGCCTGCCGACCCAGCCACCGGTGCCGGTGCGCGTGTCGAGCAGCCTCGTGCCGAACACCGGCACGAGGCGCAGCCCGCCCGGCCCCGCCGAGAAGGTGCCGGTGATGTCGACGATCACGTCGACCAGCGCGGTGTCGGCGGTGTCGATGTGCACGCAGATGGTGCCCGCCGCCGAGACGGGCACGAAGGCCGCACCGGCGACGGTCTCGTTGGGCTCGAAGCTGAGGTTGGCAACGGCAGGCACGACCGGATCGCACGCGTGGACCGTGATGGTGCCACCGGCCGAAGGCCCGGTGACGGTGAGCGTGGCGCTGGCTGCCAGCACTTCACCGCCGGGCACCGCGACGACGAGATCGCGGGCCCGGCCCGTGTTGCGGGTGTCGAGCGGGCGAACCGGGCTGATCGGGTGCAGCGCGGCGCCGCCGGCCGGGAGGAAGTTGCCCTGGATGGAGACGATCACATCGGTGGCGGTGCTGGTGTGCACGCAGATGTGGCCGGTGCCGGTGATCTTGGTGACCGCCTGCGCCGTTCGGAACGCTCCCGCGGCGAAGTTCACGTTGGACGTGGGCGGCATCGGGTCGCCGCAGCGGAAGACCACCAGCCATCCGGCGTCGGCCGAGTTCTTGGCGCTCACCGTCAGCGCCAGTGCCTGTGCCGAGTCGTCCACCGCCGGCTCGGCGCTGAGGTCGATGTCGCGTGTCTCGCCGGCCGCGAAGCGCACACCGTTGGCGAGCGTGCTGTAGATCGTGGTCTCGGTGACAGGGGCGAACCCGAGGCCGCTGGTGTCGGCCGCCGGCAGGGCGCCGCGGCGCCCGTCGAATCGGGCGCTGCTCATCCGCGTGGTGATGTGCTCGGCCATCAGCGTGCTGCGCTTCACGTACTGGGCCGAGGAGTTGGGGTGGATGCCGGCGACGTCGGTGACGATCGGTGGGTTGGCTGTCGCCAGCGCGGTGGGCCAATCCCAGACGATGAGGTTCGGCCAACGCGATGCAGCGCGATCGAGCGCCGTGTTCCAGCCCGTCATGCCGGCGGTGGCGGCGCCGGAGGGGAAGCTGCGTTGCACCACCTTGGCCCACCACACGGTGGTGGTGGGAAACGTGGCAGCGACCTCGCGGAGCAGCTGCTCGATTCGTGCCAGGCACACGTCGACCGAGCTCGGGGTGCAGGTGCCCAGATGATTGGCCCCCAGGTTGACGACGATGATGCTGGGGGAGAAGCCGGCGTCGCGCCAACGGGTGAGCCAGTGGAACGCCGACGCATCGCGCTTGGAGGCCGACGAGTTGAACGTGGTCATGCCCAGCGTGGTGGAGAGGTGCACCGGCCCGAAGCCGTTGTTGCTGAGCATCGTGGGCAGGCTGGGCGTGCTCATGCCGGAGGCGGAGCCGAGCAGCACCGAATCGCCCAGCAGCCCGATGGCGCCACGCGGGCCGACGGTGCCGATGTGCTGATCGCAGAACTCGGTGATGCCACTGCCGTTGTTGCGGCAACCGGCGGGCGCTGCCGCGGCCGGCGCACCCGGCAACAGCGCAGCCGTCAGCGAGGCGACGAGTGAGAAGGTGACCAGCACGGCACG
>Ga0209477_1001284_pt1 | contig 15403 bp, 28 predicted proteins | sample KloWWTupernatant_FD_187180 | JGI IMG/M metagenome (GOLD analysis project Ga0209477, IMG submission 187180) | Active sludge microbial communities from Klosterneuburg, Austria, studying microevolution and ecology of nitrifiers - Klosterneuburg... | ecosystem: Engineered > WWTP > Aerobic digester >... | reverse complement strand
GTGGCGAAGATCATCAAGTAACAGACGGGAATAGAGAATAGGGAATGGAGAATCGGTAAAGCAAGGCGGAAGCCGTGCTTCAAACCATTCCCGATTCCCCGTTCCCGATTCCCAAGCGAATGTAATGAGCGGCCAGGGGTGTGCGCGCCCCTTGCCCCAACCAGGAAACAGCGGAAATGGCAGACCAGAAGATTCGTATCAGGCTCAAGGCTTTCGATCATCGCCTGATCGATCGTTCGGCCAGCGAGATCGTGGAAACGGCGAAGCGCACGGGTGCGCAGGTGCGTGGCCCGATTCCGCTGCCAACCAAGATCGAGCGCTACACCATCCTGGTGTCGCCTCATGCAGACAAGGATGCGCGGGATCAATACGAGACGCGCGTTCACAAGCGGGTGCTGGATATTGTCGATCCCAACGACAAGACCGTGGATGCCCTGATGAAGCTGGACCTGGCGGCCGGTGTGGACGTCCAGATCAAGCTCTACTGATAGCGGCAGATAGGACACGACGATGAGTATCGGATTGGTAGGCCGCAAATGCGGCATGAGCCGGATCTTCACGGAAGATGGCCGCTCGATTCCGGTGACGCTGATTGAAGCGACACCGAATCGCGTGACCCAGGTGAAGACCACGGAAGTGGATGGTTACAACGCGATCCAGGTAACGGCTGGAAGCAAGCGCGCGGCGCTTGTCAACAAGCCGCTTGCGGGTCACTACGCCAAGGCCAAGGTCGAGGCGGGTCGCGGACTTTGGGAGTTCCGTCTGGAAGCAGACGAACTGGCGAAGTTCAATGTCGGTGGTGAGGTCAAGGCTGACGAGGTTTTCACGGTCGGGCAGATCGTGGACGTTGCCGGCATCACCAAGGGCAAGGGATTCCAGGGCACCATCAAGCGTCACAATTTCAAGATGGGCGACGCAACGCACGGCAACTCCTTGTCGCATCGTTCGCCGGGCTCGATCGGCCAGCGGCAGACGCCGGGGCGCGTGTTTCCGGGCAAGAAGATGTCCGGCCACATGGGCGCCGTGCGCCGTTCGGCAATGAACCTTGAAGTCGTCAAGATCGACAGCGAACGCCATTTGATCGCGATCAAGGGTTCGGTGCCGGGTGCCAAAGGCGGCAACCTGATCATCCGTCCCGCGGTCAAGGCATAAGGAGCGAAGTGATGGAAATCAATGTCATAGGCTCCAAGCCCGTCAGCGTTTCCGATGCCGTTTTCGGCAAGGAATTTCGCCAGGATCTGGTGCATCAGGTGGTCGTTGCTTACCGCAATGCCGGTCGCTCTGGTACCAAGGCGCAGCTGACCCGCTCGGAAGTGAGCGGTACCACCAAGAAGTCGAAGAACCAGAAGGGCGGTGGTGCACGACATGGTGCGCTCAAGGCGCCAATCTTCATCGGTGGTGGCGTGACCTTCGCGGCCAAGCCGCGCAGTTTTGCGCAAAAGGTCAATCGCAAGATGTTCCGCGGCGCGCTCGTTTCGATTCTTTCCGAACTCAATCGCACCGATCGCCTGCGCCTCGTTGACGGATTCGGCATCGACACGCCGAAGACGCAGTCGCTGGTCGCCAAGCTTGCCGAGTTGGGTGTGACGGGGCGTTGCGTCCTGGTTGCCGAGAATGCTCCGGAAGCCCTGTTCCTGGCTGCCCGCAATATCCCGTATGTGCATGTGGTGGACGCAGCTGCGATCGACCCGGTCAGTCTGGTTGGCGCGGATCACGTGGTGATGACTGTCGATTCGATCAAGAAGATCGAGGAGTGGCTGGCATGAAAGAGAATCTCTACAACGTGCTGCGCGCTCCGCTGATCTCCGAAAAGACGGCGCGTTTGCAGGAAACCAACCAGTATGTGTTCGAGGTTGCGCAGGGCGCGACCAAGGCCGATGTCAAAGAGGCGGTCGAGCAATTGTTCAGCGTGCAGGTCGAGGCGGTGAATATGGTCAACCTCAAGGGTAAGACCAAGGCTTTCCGTCAAAGAAACGGCACTCGCAGCAACAAGCGCAAGGCCTATGTACGTCTTGGTGAAGGTCAATCCATCGACGTGATGGCCAAGGCCTAAGGTGAATTATCCATGGCACTGATTACACTCAAGCCCACATCCGCAGGTCGTCGTTCCGCGGTCCGCGTTTCGACGCCCGGCCTGCACAAGGGCGCGCCGTATGCGCCGTTGACGGAATCGCAGAACAAGACGGGTGGACGCAACCATTATGGTCGCATCACCACACGTCACAAGGGCGGCGGATCCAAGCAGCATTATCGGATCATTGACTTCAAGCGCGACAAGGAAGGCATTGCCTGCCGCATCGAGCGCCTGGAATACGATCCGAACCGCACCTCGCACATCGCCCTGCTGCTGTATGCAGACGGCGAGCGTCGTTACATCATTGCGCCGAAGGGTGCAAAGGTCGACGACCAGCTCATGGCCGGTCGCGAGGCACCGATCAAGATCGGCAACTCGTTGCCGCTGCGCAATATCCCGATCGGTTCGACCGTTCATTGCATCGAGATGAAGCCTGGCAAGGGCGCGCAGATTGCGCGAGCGGCCGGTGCTTCGGCCCAGCTGGTTGCCCGCGAGCAAGGTCATGCGACCCTGCGCCTGCGTTCCGGCGAGATGCGCAAGGTGCCTGCCGAATGTCGTGCGACGATCGGCGAAGTCGGCAATTCCGAGCATAGCCTCGAGAAGCTCGGCAAGGCTGGCGCCAGCCGCTGGCGTGGCATTCGTCCGACCGTTCGCGGTGCAGCCATGAACCCGGTTGATCACCCGCACGGTGGTGGTGAAGCCAAGGCTGGCCAGGGTAATCCGCATCCGGTGTCGCCGTGGGGCATGCCGACCAAGGGTTACAAGACGCGCAAGAACAAGCGCACCGACAAGTTCATCGTGCGCGATCGCAGAGGTTGAGATAGATCATGGCTCGTTCATTGAAGAAAGGCCCGTTCATCGACCACCACCTTCTGAAGAAGGTCGAGGCGGTGTCGACTGGCAGCAACAAGCGTCCGATCAAGACCTGGTCGCGCCGTTCCATGGTTTCGCCGGAAATGGTCGGCCTGACCCTGGCCATCCACAATGGCCGCCAACATGTGCCGGTTCTGGTGAACGAGAACATGGTCGGTCACAAGCTCGGCGAGTTCGCCGTGACCCGCACGTTCAAGGGTCACTCCGGCGACAAGAAAACCGCCGACAAGAAGAAGTAAGGAGATAGCGTCGTGGAAGCCAAAGCTATACTGCGCAGTGCGCGCATCTCCGCCCAGAAGGTACGCCTCGTCGCCGATCAGGTGCGTGGCATGCCGGTTGGAAGTGCCACCAACCTGCTCGCCTTCAGCGACAAGAAGGCCGCACACCTGGTCAAGAAGGTTCTGCTGTCGGCTGTCGCCAATGCCGAGAACAACCTCGGCGCCGATGTCGACGAGTTGCTGGTCTCGAAGATCTTTGTCGACGAGGGCCCGTCACTGAAGCGTATGCATGCACGCGCCAAAGGCCGTGGAAACCGTATTACCAAGCGCACCAGCCACATCACCGTGGTCGTGGGCGAGTAAAGGACGCAAACGATGGGTCATAAAGTCAATCCGATTGGTTTTCGCCTTGGTATTTCCAAGGACTGGAATTCCAAGTGGTTCGCCAACAAGCGCGACTTCGCCGGCTATCTGGCTGCCGATCTCAAGGTGCGCGAGCTGCTGAAGAAGAAGCTTGCCCAGGCCGGCATCTCCAAGATCACGATCGAGCGTCCGGCCAAGACGGCGCGGGTGACGATCCACACGGCACGTCCGGGTGTGGTCATCGGCAAGAAGGGTGAGGATATCGAGAAGCTGCGCAAGGAAGTCTCCGCGGTGATGGGAGTTCCCGCCCACATCAACGTGACCGAAGTGCGCAAGCCTGAGCTCGATGCGCAGCTTGTCGCCGAATCGATTGCCCAGCAGCTTGAGCGCCGCATCATGTTCCGTCGCGCAATGAAGCGCTCGGTGCAGAATGCGATGCGCCTCGGCGCACTGGGTATCAAGGTCAATGTCGGCGGACGCTTGAATGGCGCGGAAATCGCCCGTTCGGAGTGGGCTCGCGAAGGTCGCGTGCCGCTGCATACCCTGCGCGCGGACATCGACTACGGCCTGGCCGAAGCGCAAACCACCTACGGCATCATCGGAGTCAAGGTCTGGATCTACAAGGGCGAGATCTTTGACCTGCATGCTGCCACGCAAGAAGCGAAGACCGAGGCCAGCGAAGAGCGCGCGCCTCGTCGGTCTTCGGCGAAGTAAGGAACCGAATCATGTTGCAACCGAAGCGAACCAAGTACCGCAAGGTGCAAAAGGGCCGTAATCCGGGTCTGTCGTATGTGGCCACCAAGGTGAGCTTCGGCTCGTTTGGTCTCAAGGCGACGACGCACGGCCAGTTGACGGCGCGTCAGATTGAAGCCGCTCGCCGCTGCATCACGCGTTTCGTGAAGCGCGGTGGCAAGTTGTGGATCCGCGTGTTCCCGGACAAGCCGATCAGCAAGAAGCCCATCGAGGTTCGTATGGGTAACGGCAAGGGTAGTGTGGAATTCTGGGTGGCTCCGATTCAACCGGGCCGGATGCTTTATGAAATCGAGGGTGTTGACGAGACCACTGCACGCGAGGCGTTCCGCCTGGCCGCTGCAAAGCTCTCGGTTCAGACCCAGTTTGTAACAAGAACGGTGCTGTGATGGAACTCAAAGATCTTCGCCAGAAATCGGAGAAGGAGCTGAACGAGCATCTCGGCGAGCTTCGTCGTGAGCAGTTCAACCTGCGCATGCAGAAGGGCTCCGGTCAGCTTACCCAAACCCACCAGTTCGGACGTGTCCGGCGCGAGATCGCGCAGGTCAAATTCGTCCTTGGCAGCAAGAAGTAAGGACGACCTGCGATGAGCGAAACAGAGAAGAATGCGCGCACGCTTGAAGGGCGTGTGGTCAGCAACAAGATGCAGAAGACGGTCACCGTCCTGCTGGAACGCCAGGTTCAGCATCCGTTGTACGGCAAGATCATCCGCCGTTCGACGAAGGTGCACGCCCACGACGCCGATGGCTCATGTCAGGAAGGCGACGTCGTGCGCATTTCCGAGACACGACCGTTGTCGAAGACGAAGAACTGGCGCGTGGTCGAAATCGTCGCGCGGGCCGCGCAGTAAACGGTCCGGGACGTAAGGAGCAAGTAACATGATCCAGATGCAGACCACGCTGGCCGCAGCGGACAACAGCGGCGCTCGCGAACTGATGTGTATCAAGGTGCTCGGTGGTTCGAAGCGCCGCTATGCGCAGATCGGCGACGTCATCAAGGTATCCGTGCGCGAAGCGATTCCGCGCGGCAAGGTCAAGAAGGGTGAGGTTTACGACGCCGTCGTCGTGCGTACCCGCAAGGGAGTTCGTCGCGCCGACGGTTCGCTGATCCGTTTCGACGGCAATGCGGCAGTCCTCCTCAACAACAAGCTCGAGCCGATCGGGACCCGTATTTTCGGGCCGGTGACGCGCGAGCTGCGCGGCGAGAAGTTCATGAAGATCGTCTCGCTCGCTCCAGAAGTGCTGTAAACGGGATAGACGACATGAACCGTATTCGCAAGGGTGATCAGGTCATCGTGATCGCCGGCAAGAACAAGGGTCAGAAGGGCGAAGTCTCGCGCGTGGTCGGTGACCACGTGTTCGTGCAGAACGTCAATCTGGTCAAGCGTCACACGAAGCCGAATCCGCAGGCCAATCAGCCTGGTGGAATCATCGAGCGCGAGGCTTCGATAGACATTTCTAACGTACAGTTGTTCAACTCCGCAACGGGCAAGGGCGCACGCGTCGGCTTCAAGACTCTTGAAGACGGTCGCAAGGTTCGCGTTTTCCGCCCGTCCGGCGAAGTTGTCGACGTCTGAGGCCGCCGCAATGACAACGCGTCTTGAAACCATCTACAAAGAAACGATCGTTCCGAAGCTGACCGAGCGTTTCGGCTACAAGAATCCGATGCAGGTGCCGCGCCTGTCCAAGGTCACTCTCAACATGGGCGTGGGCGAGGCGGTCGGCAACAAGAAGATTCTCGAGAACGCCGTGGCCGACATGACCAAGATCGGCGGACAGAAGCCGATCATCACGCTGTCGAAGAAGTCCATCGCGACCTTCAAGATCCGTGACAACTGGCCGATCGGCTGCAAGGTCACCTTGCGCCGTGCGCAGATGTTCGAGTTTGTCGATCGCCTGGTCAACGTCTCGCTGCCGCGCGTGCGCGACTTCCGTGGCATTTCCGGTCGTTCGTTCGACGGACGCGGCAACTACAACATGGGCGTCAAGGAACAGATCATCTTTCCGGAGATCGATTTCGACCAGATTGACGCATTGCGCGGCATGGATATCGCGGTCACCACGACTGCGCGTACCGACGAAGAAGCGAAGGCGTTGCTTGAAGCCTTTGGTTTTCCGTTCCGCAACTAATACAGCGAAGCAGGAATACCGGCAATGGCCAAGACTTCAATGATCATGCGCGAGAACAAGCGCACGAAGCTCGTCAAGAAACACGCAGCAAAGCGCGATCAGCTCAAGAAGATCGTCAGCAGCCCGAAGGCTTCCTACGAGGAGAAACTCGAGGCTGCCACCAAGCTGCAGAAGTTGCCACGTGATTCGAGTCCGGCCCGTCAGCGCAGTCGTTGTGCACTGACTGGTCGCTCGCGCAGCGTGTATGAAAAATTCGGCCTTGGCCGCATGAAACTCCGCGAAGCCACGATGCGTGGCGACGTTCCCGGATTGCGTAAAGCAAGCTGGTAGAGCCGGGACAGGAGATTCGGGATTCGGGATTTGTGGAGCAAAAGCCTGCGACCCGGTTCTTCCGAATCTCGAATCCCGAATCTCGGCCCCACCCGATATCGATGCCTCAAAGGATTTTTGAAACATGAGCATGACTGATCCCATCGCGGATATGTTCACACGTATCCGCAACGCCCAGGCTACCGGCAAGCGCGCAGTTCGCATGCCTTCGTCACGGGTGAAACTTGCCATCGCCACGTTGCTCAAGGACGAGGGCTATGTGTCCGAATTCCAGGTGCAGGCCAGCGAAGGCAAGCCCGTTCTCGAGATCGCGTTGAAGTACTACGAAGGCAAGGCCGTCATCGCGCGCATCGAGCGCGTCAGCCGTTCCGGTCTTCGCGTCTATCGCGGCAAGAACGAGTTGCCGAAGGTGCTCAACGGCCTCGGTATTTCCATCGTCTCCACATCGTCCGGAATCATGACCGACGCTCAAGCCCGTACCAAGGGTCTTGGTGGTGAAGTCATCGGCATCGTGGCCTAAGGAGAGAGAACATGTCACGCGTTGCCAAGAAACCCGTAGTGCTGCCGAAAGGCGTCGATGTGCAGGTGTCTGCAGAAGCGATCACGGTGAAGGGGCCGAAGGGCTCGTTGACGCTGGCGACTCCGCCTGGTGTCCTCGCCAAGCTCGAAGGCGGCCAGGTATTGTTGAGCGGCAAGACCGCCAGCGATGTGAAGATGGCCGGTACCGCCCGTGCGCTGATCAACAACATGGTTGTCGGCGTCAGCGACGGTTACCAGCGCAAGCTCGAGTTGGTAGGCGTCGGCTACCGTGCCGCCCTGGCTGGGAAGGACCTGAATCTGACCCTCGGCTTTTCACACCCGGTCCTGTTCAAGGCCCCGGAAGGAATCACGCTTGAAGTGCCAACCCAGACCGAGATCCTGATCAAGGGTACGGACAAGCAGGTTGTCGGCGAGGCTGCCGCGAAGATCCGCGCATTCCGTCCACCGGAACCCTACAAGGGCAAGGGTGTGCGTTATGCAGGCGAGAAGATCACCTTGAAGGAAGCCAAGAAGGCCTAAGGCACTTCAGCTTCCCGGAGAAAGACAGTGGAAAAGAACATCGCAAGACTTCGCCGCGCCAAATCGACACGCATGCATATCCGCTCGCTGGGTGTGCCGCGCCTCAGTGTGCATCGTACCGGCCAGCACCTGTATGCGCAGGTTTTCAGCGCATCGGGCGACAAGGTGCTGGCCACGGCGTCGACCGTGCAGAAGGCGGTCGCCGAAGGCCTCAAGGGCACCAAGAACAAGGACGCCGCTGCAGCGGTTGGCAAGGCCATTGCCGAGCGCGCGCTCAAGGCCGGTATCGAAAGCGTCGCTTTCGATCGCTCGGGCTTCCGCTACCACGGTCGCATCAAGGTCCTGGCCGACGCCGCCCGCGAAGCGGGTTTGAAGTTTTAAGAGCCGGGAATAGGGAATCGGGAACGGGGAATCGTCAAAGGCAGGGGCTACGGCTTGGCGGCTTTGACCATTCTCAATTCTCAATTCTCGATTCCCAAACAAGAAACACCACAACTCCAAGCGGTACCAACCGCAAGCAAAAGTCCGGATCCCCAGCGACCGGCACAAAGGTGAAAAATGTCCAGCAATGATCGTGAGCCGAGCGACGGCCTCCTTGAGAAGCTGATCGCGGTGAACCGGGTGGCGAAAACCGTCAAGGGTGGTCGCCAGATGAGCTTTACCGCCCTGACCGTCGTCGGTGACGGCGAGGGCCGCGTTGGTTTTGGATACGGCAAGGCGCGTGAAGTGCCGATCGCCATCCAGAAAGCAATGGAACGCGCACGCAAGAACATGGTGCGCGTGGACCTGAAGGAGGGCACCTTGTGGCACGCCGTCAAGGCCAATCACGGTGCGGCGCGTGTCTACATGCAGCCCGCTTCCGAAGGTACCGGCGTGATCGCCGGCGGTGCCATGCGCGCCGTGCTTGAAGTGGTCGGTGTGAAGAACGTTCTCGCCAAGGCCGTCGGTTCGCGCAATCCGATCAACCTGGTGCGCGCGACGATCAACGGCCTGCAGGCCATGGCAACGCCGCAGGGCATCGCGTCCAAGCGCGGCAAGACGATTGAAGAGGTACTCGGCAATGGCTAATTCAAATCCCAAGACCGTGCGCGTGCGCCTGGTCAAGAGCCCGAACAGCTGCCAGGGTCGTCATCGTTTGAGCGTCAAGGCCCTTGGCCTGCGCAAGATCAACGATGTGCGTGAATTGAAAGACTCGCCGTCGGTTCGTGGTCTGATCAATCAGGTCAGTTACCTCGTCAGCGTCGAGAATGACGCCTAAGCGTCATCCAGAATCAGGAGTCGATTCCATGCGTCTCAATACACTCAAGCCTGCAGCCGGCGCGCGCAAAGAAGGCGTTCGCGTTGGCCGCGGCATCGGATCCGGCCTTGGCAAGACCTGCGGTCGTGGTCACAAAGGCCAGTTTGCACGTTCCGGCAAGGGCAAGGTCAAGGCGGGATTTGAAGGCGGTCAGATGCCTTTGCAGCGCCGTTTGCCGAAGGTCGGTTTTCGTTCCAGAAAGGCAATTGAAATCAGCGAAGTCCTCCTCTACAGGCTGGATGGACTTGGTCTCGATGTCATCGATTTTGACGCACTCAAGGCTGCTGGACTGGTCGAGACCCGTGCCGAGCGTGCGAAGATCGTGAAGAAGGGTGAACTGACCCGCGCCATCAAGGTTCGTGGCGTCGCAGTCACGGCCGGCGCTCGCGCTGCGATCGAAGCGGCTGGCGGGAGCATCGAGTAACCGTGGCAGCCCCGAAATCCAGCGGTATGGCATCGCTCGGCAAGCTGACCGAGCTCAAGCAGCGCTTGCTGTTTGTGGTCGGTGCGCTCGTCGTGTTCCGTTTGGGCTCGTTCATTCCGGTTCCCGGCGTGAATCCCGAGGCGATGGCACGTCTGGTATCCAACAGCGGCGGCCTGATCGACATGTTCAACATGTTTTCGGGTGGCGCGCTCAGTCGTTTTTCGCTGTTCGCCCTTGGCGTGATCCCGTATATCTCGGCGTCCATCGTCGTGCAGATGTTCAGTTCGGTCATTCCGGCCTGGGCGGCATTGAAGAAGGAAGGCGAGTCGGGGCGCCGCAAGCTGACCATGTACACGCGTTGGGGCACGGTCGGGTTGTCGGCGTTCCAGTCGTTCGGCGTGGCGACCATGCTGCAGACGCAGGCGGGTGTCGTTTACGCGCCAGGCCCGAGTTTCGTGTTTGGTACGGTTGTCGGCCTGACCGCGGGTACGTTGTTCCTGATGTGGCTGGGTGAGCAGATTACCGAGCGCGGCATCGGCAACGGCATCTCGCTGATCATTTTCGGCGGCATCGTCGCCGGCTTGCCAACCGCAGTGGTGCATACCCTGGGCATGGCCAGCAGCGGAGAGCTGACCTGGCTCAAGCTGATGATGGTGCTTGTCGCCGTCCTCGCCGTGACGGCATTTGTCGTCTTCATGGAGCGTGGCCAGCGCCGCATCACGGTCAACTACGCCCGCAAGCAGGGTGGTGCCGGTCGTGCATACATGAACCAGAGCTCGCATCTGCCGCTGAAGATAAACATGTCCGGCGTCATTCCGCCGATCTTCGCTTCCAGCCTGATCATGTTCCCGGCGACCGCGGCGGCATGGTTCAGCAGTTCGAACGAGGTCCGCTGGCTGCAACAACTGACTTCGGCGTTGGGTCCGGGCGAGCCGCTGCACATGGTCATCTACGGCTTGATGATCGTGATCTTCGCTTTTTTCTATACCGCGCTGGTCTTCAATTCGCAGGAAACCGCGGACAACCTGAAGCGCTCGGGTGCCTTGATCCCGGGCCTGCGGCCCGGGAAGGCGACTGCAGACTATATCGACGGCGTGATGACCCGCCTCACTGCAATTGGTGCGGTCTATCTGGTTGCGGTGTGTCTGGTGCCGGACCTGCTGCGCAATGCCTGGCATGTGCCGTTTTATTTTGGTGGCACATCGCTGCTCATCGTGGTCGTGGTTGTCATGGATTTCACCGCGCAGATCCAGGCCCACCTGGTCTCGCACCAATATGAAAGCCTGCTCAAGAAGGCGAACCTCAAAGGTCGCTGAGAGGCCGGCAAGGGCTGCTGCCACCAGTTCCCGCAGGAATTGGGGCAGGCATCAAGGGGTTTCAGTTTCCCTTGATAACAGATAGAATACGAAGTTCACTGCGCATTTAGTTCTTTCGGAGACATGCAAACATGGCGCGCATTGCGGGTGTCAACCTTCCGGTCCAGAAACATACTGTGATCGGTCTGCAAAGCATTTTTGGAATCGGCCGTTCACGGTCGCGGAAGGTCTGTCTGGACGCGGGTGTCGCGCCGTCGACCAGGATCAAGGATCTCACCGAGGCGGAAGTCGAGAAGATCCGTCACGAAGTTGCGAAGTACACGGTCGAAGGCGATCTGCGCCGGGAAGTCGGTATTGCGATCAAGCGTTTGATCGATCTCGGTTGCTATCGCGGCTTGCGTCATCGCCGTGGCCTGCCGATGCGCGGTCAGCGCACGCGTACGAATGCCCGTACCCGCAAGGGTCCGCGTCGTGCGATCAGAAAATAATCTGCCCGGAAACGAATCATGAACAAGCCGGTCGCCAAGCCGAAGAAAAAGATCAAGCGCGTTGTGACTGACGCAATCTGCCACGTGCAGGCGTCTTTCAACAACACCGTGGTCACGATCACCGATCGCCAAGGCAATGCCCTTTCCTGGGCTACTGCTGGCGGGGCCGGTTTCCGTGGTTCACGCAAGTCCACGCCGTTCGCCGCACAGGTTGCCGCCGAGAAGGCTGCACGTGTTGCCGCCGAATATGGCGTCAAGACAATCGAAGTGCGTATCAAGGGCCCCGGCCCGGGTCGCGAATCCGCCGTTCGTTCGCTGAACAACGTCGGTTTCAAGGTTACCAACATCATCGACGTGACGCCGATCCCGCACAACGGGTGCCGTCCGCCGAAGAAGCGTCGCGTCTAAAGGATACCGAAATGGCTCGTTATATCGGACCCACCTGCAAGCTGGCCCGGCGCGAAGGCGCTGATCTCAGCCTCAAGAGCCCGGCACGCGCGATCGATTCGAAGTGCAAGCTGGAACAGAAGCCTGGACAACATGGCGCTGCCCGCAAGGGTCGCCTGTCCGACTACGGCGTACAGCTGCGCGAGAAGCAGAAGGTCAAGCGCATTTATGGCCTGCTTGAGCGCCAGTTCCACAAGTATTACGTCAAGGCATCGACACAGAAGGGCAATGCCGGTGAGAACCTGCTTCGCCAACTGGAAGCGCGTCTTGACAACGTCGTCTATCGCATGGGCTTTGCGGTCACCCGCGCCCAGGCTCGTCAGCTTGTCGCCCATCGTGCGGTTTCGGTGAATGGCAAGCGCGTCAACCTGCCGTCCTACCAGGTACGGCCGGGCGACGAGATATCGCTCACCGAGAACGCACGCAGTCAATTGCGCGTGCAGGAATCGGTCACCGTCTCCCAGGAGATGGATCTGGTTCCCGCCTGGGTCGAGGTCGACGCCAAGAAGTTCAGCGGCATTTTCAAGTCGCTGCCCGAGCGTTCGGATCTGCCCTCGGACATCAACGAGAGCCTGATCATCGAGCTTTACTCGAAGTAATCCACCGCAACTTTCGGAGTCCCTGTTCATGGCAGGATCCACCAATGTGCTGCGTCCCCGCGGCATTCAAGTCGAGCGTACCGGTCTCAATCACGCCAAGGTCGTGGTCGAGCCTCTGGAACGTGGTTTCGGCCACACCCTCGGCAATGCTCTGCGTCGCGTCCTCTTGTCCTCGATCCCCGGCTGCGCCATCACCGAGGTCGAAATCGACAACGTCTTGCATGAGTACACCACGCTTGAAGGTTTGCAGGAGGACGTCATTGAAGTCCTGCTCAACATCAAGGATGTGGCCATCCGCATGCACGGACATGACGAGACCACGTTGACTCTGAGCAAGAAGGGCAAGGGTGTCGTCACCGCTGGTGACATTACCGTCGATCATTCGGTCGAGATCGTCAATCCGGAACATGTGATCTGTCACCTGACCAAGGATGTCGCCCTCAACATGCGTTTGAAGGTCGCCCGCGGCGTTGGCTACCAGCCAGCGGTTTCGCGTCGATTGCCTGATGAGGAAGCACGCCCGATCGGTCGCCTGCAACTCGATGCTTCATTCTGCCCTGTGCGTCGCGTCGCCTATCAGGTTGACAGTGCGCGTCTGGAACAGCGTACCGACCTCGACAAGCTGGTTCTCGAGATCGACACCAATGGTGCGATCGATGCCGAGGAAGCCGTGCGCAAGGCCGCGGAGATCCTGCAGGACCAGATCTCGATCTTTGGCGACTTCACCCGGCGCGAGAGTGCGGATGCGAAGGCTGACAAGAGCGGCGTCGACCCGGTCCTGCTGCGTCCGATCGACGACCTGGAACTCACCGTGCGGTCGGCCAACTGCCTCAAGGCGGAAAGCATCTACTACATCGGCGATCTCGTGCAAAAGACCGAGGTTGAATTGCTGAAGACGCCGAATCTCGGCAAGAAGTCGCTGACCGAGATCAAGGATGTGCTCGGACAGCGTGGCCTTTCACTCGGCATGAAGCTTGATTCCTGGCCACCGCCGGGGATCTCGCACGGCATGCAGTTGGGTTGATTTGGCAGCGGGAATAGAGAATAGGGATCAGGGAATCGGCAAGCCAAGGCGGAGTGAAGCTTCGTTTTAACCATTCCCGATTCCCCATTCCCAATTCCCATAAAAAAAGCGGGTAACCGCGGGGAGTCGGACACAGGCGCCGGCTTTTCATAACAACAGATAGCGAGAATTTCACCATGCGCCACCAAAAATCCGGACGCAAACTCAATCGCACGAGCAGCCATCGCGAAGCGATGTTCAAGAACATGGCCGCGTCGTTGTTCAAGCACGAGCTGATTCGCACCACCTTGCCGAAGGCCAAGGAACTGCGCCGCGTCGCCGAGCCGCTGATTACCCTTGCGAAGACCGACGGCGTCGCCAATCGTCGGCTTGCGTTCGCGCGTTTGCGCGACAAGCAGGCGGTCGGCAAGTTGTTCGTCGAGCTTGGCCCACGCTTTCGCGAGCGCAAGGGTGGCTATCTGCGCATCCTCAAATGCGGGTACCGTGTCGGCGACAATGCGCCGATGGCCTACGTCGAGCTGCTCGATCGCCCGCAGAACGCTGTCGCCGCCGAGGATTGATTCCGGCCCGGCGCAACAAATCGAAGGCCCCGTTTTGACGGGGCCTTTTCGTTTTCAGCAGACTGCATCTCCCTTCATGTTCGGCAAGGATGCCTGGCTGGCCGGATGCAGACGTCGGGCAGGGAACCTGAATGTAACCGCCGGGTCTGAGTTTGCTACCTTCAAGCCTGCCAGCGGAGTTTCAAGCATGTTCAATCTCTCCTCGCGCAAGATCTTCCTCCTGATTGCCTGTGCCTGTGTGCTGCTGATGGGCTATGCGTTCTTTGCCCAGTACGTCCTGCATTACGAGCCGTGCATGTTGTGCATGGTGCAGCGCGTTTTCGTCTGTGCGGTTGGCCTGGTTGCGCTGATTGCCGTCTTGCATGGCCCGGGCAGGGTCGGCACGCGCGTGTATGGCCTGCTGGCTGCGCTGATGGCGGTCGGTGGTGCCTACATTGCCGGGCGCCATGTCTACCTGCAGCACCTGCCGCCGGAGCAGCTCGAAGGTTGTGCCCCCTCGTTCGAATACGCACTGGACAACTACGGCGCCCTGCAATTCCTGAAGACGATCTTCATCCGTGACCAGGATTGCGGCGTGATCGACTGGACATTTCTTGGCCAGTCGATGCCCGCTTGGGTCTTCCTCTGTTTTGTCGTGCTGTTTGTCGCGTCGCTGTGGGCAGGCTTCCGTCGCGCCTGATTACGCTCGTCGTTTGCCTGTGGCATGATGGATGCCGCGGTGCAGCAAACGAGGTTTTCGATGAAACGCGAGCGCAATATTGTTCCGGTTCGGGACCCGGAGAATTGGTCGGCGACGTCGTGGCGGCAAAAGCCGGCTGTGCAGCAACCGAAATATGACGACGCGGCCGAGCTTTCGGTTGCCTTGAACCGGCTCGGGCAGTTGCCCCCGCTGGTCACCTCCTGGGAAATCCTCGCCCTGCGCGGACTGCTTGCCGACGCCGCCGAAGGCCGGCGTTTCCTGTTGCAGGGCGGCGATTGCGCCGAAAGCTTCGATGACTGCAGCTCGCCGCTGATTTCCAATCGTCTCAAGGTCATCCTGCAGATGAGCCTGGTGCTGACGCATGGGCTCAAGTTGCCGATTGTCCGTGTCGGCCGCTTCGCCGGGCAGTATGCCAAGCCACGTTCGGCCGACACCGAAGTCCGCAATGGCGTGACCTTGCCATGCTATCGCGGCGACATAGTCAACGCGCCGGCATTCGACGCGGCATCGCGGCGAGCCGATCCCGGGCGCTTGATCCGCGCGCACGCTCATTCGGCAATGACGATGAACTTCGTGCGCGCGCTGATCGACGGTGGTTTTGCCGACCTGCATCACCCCGAATACTGGGACCTGGCCTGGGTCGAGCATTCACCACTGCAAAGCGAATACCGGCAGATGGTCGAATCGATCGGCAATTCCCTGCGCTTCATGGAAACGCTGGTTGGCAGTTCGGTGGCTGAATTCCAGCGTGT
>Ga0209477_1001283_pt1 | contig 15403 bp, 9 predicted proteins | sample KloWWTupernatant_FD_187180 | JGI IMG/M metagenome (GOLD analysis project Ga0209477, IMG submission 187180) | Active sludge microbial communities from Klosterneuburg, Austria, studying microevolution and ecology of nitrifiers - Klosterneuburg... | ecosystem: Engineered > WWTP > Aerobic digester >... | reverse complement strand
TCGTCGATCGTCAACTTCGGTGCGTTCGTCGACCTCGGTGGCGTCGACGGCCTCGTGCACGTCTCGGAGCTCTCGTGGAAGCACATCGAGCACGCCTCTGAGGTCGTTGAGGTTGGTCAAGAAGTTACCGTCGAGATTCTTGAGGTTGACCTCGACCGTGAGCGCGTGTCGCTCTCGCTCAAGGCGACGCAGGAAGACCCGTGGCAGGTCTTTGCCCGCACCCACGCCATTGGCCAGGTTGCACCGGGTAAGGTCACCAAGCTCGTTCCGTTCGGTGCGTTCGTTCGCGTCGCAGACGGCATCGAGGGCCTAGTGCACATCTCGGAGCTCTCGGGCAAGCACGTCGAGCTCGCCGAGCAGGTTGTCTCGGTCGGCGAAGAGGTGTTCGTCAAGGTCATCGACATCGACCTCGAGCGTCGCCGCATCTCGCTGTCGCTCAAGCAGGCAAACGACTCGGTCGACCCGTTCGGCACCGAGTTCGACCCGGCCCTCTACGGCATGATCACGGAGTACGACGACAACGGGGAGTACAAGTACCCCGAGGGATTCGACCCCGAGACCAACCAGTGGATCGAAGGCTCCGACGAAGCTCGCGAGAAGTGGGAGCAGGAGTACGCTGCAGCCCAGGCTCGCTGGGAGTCGCACAAGGCAGCCGTCGTCAAGGCGCAGGAGGCCGAAGCGGCCATCGGCGAGATCACGGATGTTGCAGGCGCGTCGTTCTCGAGCGAAGCTGCCGGCGCCGGAACGCTTGCCGACGACGAGGCACTCGCTGCTCTGCGCGAGAAGCTCTCGGGCGGCAACGCGTAATCGTTTAGCTAGCTAAAAAAGGGCCGTCACCTTCGGGTGGCGGCCCTTTTTGTGTGGGCGTTGGGTTGGTATTTGCGTGGGCGGGCTGGCGCGCGCGTACGCGTGCCGTGCCGCCCGCGCGCCTGGCTAGATGCGGGGGCGGATTGACAGGTCGGTGATCTGGGCGTCAGCCGGGGCATCCACGACGAAACGCACCGTGCGTGCCACGGAATCGGCTCGGATGTACCGGGTGCCGATGTACTCGTTGCCCAGCTGCTCCTGCATTTGCTCCTGCATCGGGGTGTCGACCTGGCCCGGGGCGATGGTGGAGACGCGAACGCCGGCGGTCGACTCCTCAAGTCGCAGCGAGTCGGCGAGAGCACGAAGGGCGTGCTTCGTTGCGGCGTAGGCGCCGAGGTTTGCGCTTGCACGGGTGCCCGCTCCCGAGCCAATGAAGATGACCGTGCCCTTCGAGACGCGGAGCAGCGGCAGTGTCAGTCGGGTGAGTTCTGCCGGGGCGACGACGTTCGTGGTGAGTTGGCGCATCCATTCTTCTCGCGGTGTTTCGGCGACGTGGGCCTGCCCGACGACGCCGGCGGAGTGCACAAGCACATCGAGACGGTCGAGTTCCGCGACGAGTGAGGCCATCGCCTCGGGGTCGTTGATGTCGGCGCGGACGGGCACGATCGAGTTCTCATCGTCGAAGCCGCCAAACTCTGCGAGGCGTTCGGGATCGCGCCCCACAGCGTAGACGACGTGGGTGCGGGCAAGGTCGCGCACGATTTCACGGCCGATACCACTTGTGGCGCCGGTGACGAGCGCGATGGGGGCAGAGGCAAGAGCAGACTGATTCGACATGCCTTCACCGTAGCCTTCAGGTGGGTTGCGGCATCCAAACTGCCCCACAACGCTCTGCTTCCCCGGCAATACCGACACTTTTGGGTGTCATCGCCGCCGCTCACGCAATCACCGACCGCCACGCACCCGATTCGCCAGAGAATGGGTCCGCGAGGCGCTACCGTCGAATCATGGATGCCACAGCCCGCCCCCAGCGCGATGCACCCATTGTTGACCGCACCTGGGAGCGCGTCACCGCGTTGAACCAGTTCACGCTCGGCGGGATCGTGGTGGTTGTGTGCACCGTCCTCATCATCACCGACACTGCCACGAACTTCGATCTGTTCCTCGCGGGCGTGATTCTTATTTTCATTGCCTCCGGCGTCTCGTTGATGGTTCCGTGGGCGAGGGTGCCGCTGATCTGGAGCGCGTTTCTTCCTCTGCTCGACATCGTCGCGATCGCGTTTCTCCGTGAAAGCGCACCGGATGCGTCGTTGGGGCTTCTCTGGCTCTTGCCGGCGATTTGGCTTCCTTCGCAGTTTGGATTCCGCGGCCTGATCGCGAGCCTCACCGGCTCGGCAGGGTTGTTGCTGGCAGAAGGCATCGCGCGAAGCGGCGAAGGTCTCGACGTCATGTTCGTGTTGCTGCCGCTCCTGCTCGCCGCCGTGGCCACTACGACGTACACAACGGCACGGCGCGCCGGCGCCCAGCGACTGCTGCTCCACAAGCAGTCGCGCATGCTTGAAGGCGCGCTCGCCCGTGCGCGCCGACAAGAGACGACGGTGACGCAGGTGCTCGACTCCGTTGACTTCGGCGTGATTCGTATCAATGCCACCGGTGAGATCTCGATGATGAACGAGGCTCACGGACGGCTCCAGATTCTTGATGTCTTGGCCCCACCGGATGCAGATGCCGATGCCGTCAGCATGGCCGCTGCCGAGAGTCGCGACTCCGCGCTCGAGACCTCGCGAATCGCTTACCGCGAAGACGGCGTCACGCGCCTGACCCCCGAGGAGCGTCCCTTCCCTCGAGCGCTCAATGGCGAGGAAGTAGACGGTGAGGTGTTGTGGTTCGGGATGCCCGGCACCCCCCGCCGTGCACTCAGTGTGACCGTGCGGCGCCTCCGTGACGCGGATGGCAACGATGACGGCGCGGTGCTGGTTTCACGGGACGTGACAGCAGAGCTGAGCGCGATCCGTTCGCGTGAAGACCTCGTGGCCTCGGTCTCACATGAGTTGCGTACCCCGCTGACCTCCATTCTTGGCTACATCGAGCTTGTCCTTGACGACGACCTTCCAGCCTCATCGCGTCGCGGCCTCGAGATCGCCGGTCGAAACGCGAACAGGCTCCTGGCCATCGTCGCCGATATCCTGGCGGCCTCGACCAGTGGGGGAGCGATGATCGAGCTGGCGCTTGAGCCCGACGACACCGACCTTGCAGCGATCGTGTGGGCTTCGGTGGAGGCGTTTGCGCCGCGTGCCGCCGAACGGCAGATCACCATCGACACGGTCGGAATCGAGTCGGCTACCGCATACGTTGATGCAGCGCGGCTGCGCCAAGTCGTCGATAATCTCGTGTCGAACGCGATCAAATACAATCGCGACGGCGGCACGATCGAGATCGGCTGCACGAGTGATGGCCGCAACGCCTGGTTGATCGTGCGCGACACCGGTGTGGGCATCTCAGAGGAAGAACTCCCGCGATTGTTTGAGCGCTTCTTTCGCGCCGAATCTGTTCGCAACACCTCCACACACGGCAGCGGTCTCGGGTTGTCGATCAGTCGCGAAATTGTGCGTCTGCACCGTGGTGACCTCACCGTCACCAGCGCGGTCGGTGAAGGCACGACCCTGGTGGCGCGCCTCCCCGTACACCCGCGCCGAAAGGACACGAAATGATCCTCGATCCGCTCACCCAAGCGATCATGACCGCACTTGTCGTAATGGTTGCCGGCGTGATCTTTATCTCCGAAACGCTACTGCGCCGCGAAGAAGGGGCAGGTCAGGTCTGGGCATTGGCATATCTCGCCGCCATGCTCACGACCTTGGCCTACCTTGGTTGGGCGGCGACGCCCGACATGTGGTGGGCCATCGCGGTCGGAAACATGATGTTCGTCGCGGCGACGGGCTTCATGTGGCTTGGATGCCTCCGCTTCAACGATCGGCTCCATCCGCTGTCTTCTGGGCTCGTGATCGCTGCCTCGCTCGCGGCGTTCTTGACGGTCATCGTCGACGGCCCGAATGGCGGGGCGTGGGCGGGTGCGGGCGTGATGTTCCTTGGCATTTCGATTTTCGCGGCGGCGGGCGCCGTTGAGACGCTCCGCGGCGCGCTCGGCACGAATCTGAACGCGCGCGTTCTGACGGTCGTGCTGGTGATCCAGGCGCTCTACTACGCGCTACGCACGGTGGCGATTTTCATGCTCGGGGGCAACAGCGAGACATTCCTCCGTTGGTTCGGTACCGAGACGACAAGCTATTTCACCGTTGCACTCACGATTACATCGCTTGTGACCACGTCGGTGCTTCGTGCCGATCGCGCCCGGCTTCGCGGGCACTCGGACTCGAGCACAGTGGTGTATTCGAGTGAGCAAGTGCTCTTCGAGAGTTCTTTCGCGCGGCTCTTCGCCGACCTGGTGCAGCGTGCACAGGCCCGCCGGGATCCCGTCGTCGTGATTGCGATCGCACTCGAAGACCTCGACACCATCGCGACCGCGTTCGGCGAATCCACCGTCATCGAAGTGGTCGACTCGTGGGTCGCGGGTGTTCGTCGCCATTCGCCCGCGTCGGCGCTGATCGGCGAAGACGGCCTTGGCCGGCTCCTCGTCGTCACTGACGACACGACCGTCAACGATGCGAAGGAACGCGCGCTGCGCATCTTCAATGGCCTTCTCGACGATGCAGGCATGGGTGTCTCGGTCGTCCGCCCCGCCATTGGGATTGGTATCGCGCTGAGTTCTACGGCGGGTTACGACACCGAAGCGCTCCTCGAAGGCGCCCGTGCGGCGGCCGCACGCGCCGCCGACAACCTTGAGCTCTCGGTCGTGGTCGCCGTCTAGAACGCGTGGTCGCGGTCTAGAACGTCGGTTGGATGCCGCGGCCCGCGGTTACGGCGCGGTGAGCCGGTAGCCGACTCCGCGCACGGTCTCAACCCAGCGCGGGATCGTGGCCGATTCGCGGAGCTTGCGGCGCAGATTCGCCATGTGCACTTCAATGGCCCGGGCTTCGCTCTCGCCGAGGAAGTCGCTCCCGAGATATTGCTCGCCTCTGAGCATCAACGCAAGGTCTTGCTTGCTCAGCACACGGCGACCAGATTCGAGCAGTTCCCGAAGGATCTCAAACTCGCTCCGCGTGAGTTCGACGCCGAGCTCCTTGCCATCCACGACCACGACGCGGTCGCTGGGCTGCATGCGCAGTCCCTTGTGTTCGAGCCATTCCGAGTCGTGTTGGCCAGCGAAAGCCGCGGGGAGGATCGAACCGAGGGCCGCGGCATCCATCGCGAATTGTCTCGTATCCGCGCTGGTCGTCATGCCCATCGGGGTGGAGGCGCTGAACCGGGGTCGGCGGAGCATGGCGTCGATGCGCGCACGAAGCTCCCGCGGGCGGAATGGCTTGGTGACGTAATCGTCGGCGCCGGCTTCAAGGCCCTGCAGCGTGTCGATTTCGTCGGTGCGGGCGCTGAGCATAACGAGGTAGGCGTTGCTGAACGCGCGGATGCGTCGGGCGGTTTCGAAGCCGTCCATGCCGGGCATGCTGACATCAAGCGTCGCGACGATGGGGTCGTGCTCGCGGACGAGTTCGACGCCTTCAAGGCCGGTTGATGCGGTGAAAACGCTGAATCCAGCTTGCTCGAGCACGTCACGCAGAAGCGATCGGATGTCGGCATCGTCCTCGATGACCACCGCGATGCGGTCTTGTTCCATGACTTGCCCCCCCGGTAAGTCGACGGCCGCTGTCAGCGGCTCGCCCCAGGAAGAACAATATCGCAGAAGACGAACGGGCAGGCGTCTCTTGGCAACGGTGTTACGACCTTGACGGCCGGAATTTTTCACCGCGATGCACGAGAGGGCAATCCCCAACCTCGTGCCGACGCCATGTTCCTTCCCAAAAAGGAATCTCGCGTCGGCACGAGGTTTTAGGGGGTTGGGGCTTCGGGTGCCCCGGCGTAGGTGTGCAGTCCCCACTGCAAACCCACATTGAGTGGATGGTCCATGCCGCCAGCGTCTTCTCCCCAGAAGTTGCCAGCGGGAATGGATTCTCCCCAAGTGATTGTCAGAACCGAAACTCACCCAACGGTGTCTGACATGACGAGCATATGGCCCCTTCCTCAGGCCTGGCTTAACGCCGGCTTAAGATTGCCTTGAGTCATGGCCTGTCAACCCGTGCAAAGGTTCATGCCAGACTGTGCGCATGCCATTGCTTGCACTTACGGGCGGGATCGCCGCCGGAAAATCGACCATTTCTCGGATGCTGCAGGAACACGGCGCGCTGATCGTCGATGCAGACGCCATCGTCCGTGAGGTTCAGGCACCGGGCTCGCCCGTGCTGGATGAAATCGCCGAGGCCTTTGGTCGCGAAATGATCGATCCCGACGGCGCACTCGACCGCGCGGCGCTCGGCACCCGTGTTTTTGGCGATCAAGCGGCGCTCGCAATGCTGAACGCCATCGTGCACCCCGCCGTGAACCAGCGTTCAATGGAGCGCATTCAGGACGCATTGGCGAGTGGCCCGAACACCGTCGTCATCTACGACATCCCGCTGTTGGTCAAGGTGCGCCCCGAAGACCCATGGGACCTCGTGGTCGTCGCCGAGGCGCCCGCAGCGACTCGCGTCCAGCGTCTCGTGACCGAGCGTGGGCTTTCAGAAGCGGACGCCGAAGCACGGGTTGCCTCGCAGGTGAGCGATGAGACCCGCCGCGCAATCGCCGACGTGATCATTGACACGACCGGAACGCTGGCAGACACACAGCGCCAGGTCGACGAGCTATGGGAGCGCGTCGCTACGCTCGCCTAGCGCGGAGGCGGCTTTGTCGCCCAGCGAACTCGCGACGCGCACCCCCAATGTCGGAGCACGCGCATAGGCTTGATCCATGCAGCCCACGAGATCGGTGCGACCCTTCGAGGTCATCAGTGAGTACGTGCCATCGGGCGATCAGCCGGAGGCAATTCGGCAGCTCGCCCAGCGAATCAACGCTGGTGAAACCGACGTGGTGTTGCTTGGCGCGACGGGTACCGGCAAGTCGGCGACGACGGCGTGGTTGATCGAGCAGGTGCAGCGGCCGACGTTGATCATGGCGCACAACAAGACGCTCGCGGCCCAGTTGGCCAATGAGTTTCGCGAGCTCATGCCGAACAATGCCATCGAGTACTTCGTGAGCTATTACGACTACTACCAGCCTGAGGCCTACGTACCCCAGACAGATACATTCATCGAGAAAGATTCCTCGATCAACTCCGAGGTCGAGCGGCTGCGCCACTCCACCACGAACTCCTTGCTTTCCCGCCGCGATGTCGTCGTTGTCTCGACTGTCTCGTGCATCTACGGTCTCGGTGCACCCGAGGAGTATTTGCGCGCAATGGTCGCGCTCCAGGTGGGGGAGCGGTACGACCGTGACGCCCTCATTCGCCGTTTCATCGCGATGCAATACAACCGCAACGACGTCGACTTCTCGCGCGGCAACTTCCGTGTGCGCGGCGACACGATCGAGATCATCCCGGTCTACGAGGAGTTCGCGATACGTATTGAACTCTTTGGTGACGAGATCGAGGCGCTGTACAAGCTGCATCCGCTCACCGGCGACATCGTCGAGAAGCTCGAGTCGGTTCCCGTCTTTCCCGCATCGCACTATGTTGCCGGCGCCGACGTCATGCAGCGTGCGATTGGCACGATCGAAGAAGAGCTCGCCGAGCGACTCGCCGAGTTGGAGGGCCAGGGCAAGCTCCTCGAGGCGCAGCGGTTGCGCATGCGCACCACATTCGACCTCGAGATGATGCAGCAGATCGGTTTCTGCTCGGGCATTGAAAATTACTCGGCGCACATCGATGGTCGAGCACCGGGCGAGCCGCCGCACTGCCTGCTCGACTTTTTCCCTGACGACTTTCTCGTTGTGATCGACGAATCGCACGTGACCGTGCCGCAAATTGGCGCGATGTTTGAGGGAGACGCATCGCGCAAGCGCACGCTTGTCGATCACGGGTTCCGCTTGCCGAGCGCGCTCGATAACCGGCCACTGCGTTTCGACGAGTTCAAGAACCGTGTGGGTCAAACGGTCTACCTCTCGGCGACGCCGGGCCGCTACGAGATGGGGATCGCCGACGGCATTGTCGAGCAGATCATTCGCCCGACCGGACTGGTCGACCCGCAAATCGTCGTCAAGCCGTCGAAGGGCCAGATCGACGACTTGCTCGAGGAGATTCGCGTGCGCGCCGAGCGTGATGAGCGAGTCTTGGTCACGACGCTGACGAAGAAGATGGCCGAAGAGCTCACCGACTTCCTCACCGAGCACGGGGTTCGGGTGCGCTATCTGCACTCCGACGTCGACACGCTGCGCCGTGTCGAGCTGCTCTCAGAGCTACGTTCGGGGGTCTACGACGTCCTCGTTGGCATCAACCTGCTGCGAGAGGGGCTCGACCTACCCGAAGTGTCGCTGGTTTCGATTTTGGATGCCGACAAAGAGGGCTTCCTGCGCTCCGGTACGTCGCTCATCCAGACCATCGGTCGCGCGGCGCGCAACGTCTCTGGCGAAGTGCACATGTACGCCGACAGGATGACCGATTCGATGAAGAAGGCGATCGAAGAGACTGATCGACGCCGCGACATCCAAATCGAGTACAACCGGGTGAACGGCATCGACCCCCAGCCTCTCCGCAAGCGCATCGCCGACATCACCCAGGTGCTGGCGCGCGAGGGCGCCGACACGCAAGCGATGCTCGCGCACCGCGGTGGTGGTGCCACTGGGGGCAAGGCCAAGGGCAAATCGCCCACACCACGCCTCCGTCAGACCGGCATCGCAGCCGAAGGCGCGCGCCAGCTCGAAGACGCGATTTCTGATCTCACCGATCAGATGCTCGGTGCAGCGGCCGAGCTCAAATTCGAGCTCGCGGGTCGCTTGCGCGACGAGGTGCAAGACCTCAAGCGCGAGCTGCGCGCGATCGAGAACGCTGGGCACGCGTAGCGGCTGGCGACCTTAACTCAGGAAGAACGGTGGGCAGTGCCCCGAGACCTCCGGAAACGCGGGGGCGCTCTGCGCCCACGTTTCGGTTTTCCTGCGTTAATGTCGCCTCGCAGGCGAGCGGTCTGCAATTACGCCTTTGGGCAGTGCATGAGCGGTTTCGGCCCGGAGCGGTCGAAGGTGTGTTGCGAGACAGGCGCGCCACAAAGTGGGCACGGCCGCCCAGTGCGGTCGGGCTCCGGCTCGGTGTCGTACGGCCCGACAGCCGCCGGCCCAGCAATGCGGATGATGTTCGTGTTGACCCAGAGGTAAAGGCCGCCCGCTTCAGCGATTCGTTCCCGCAGTGGTTTCTTCTCTGCCATAATCATTAGTGTACTAAGTAATTCTGTAAGGGGTGACCATGACGAAGGCCTCTGAGCCGGACGTGCAGTCCACGGAGATGGATGCCGACGCGATGCTCGCGCTGGAGAACCAGCTGTGCTTCGCCATCGTGACCGCTGCACGCAACGTCGTGTCGATCTACCGGCCAGTGCTCGAACCGTTGGGGCTGACGCATCCGCAGTATTTAGTCATGCTTGCGCTCTGGGAGCAGTCGCCGCGCTCGCTTGGTGAGCTCGCTGAAGAACTCGCGATGGAGCCGGGAACGCTGTCGCCGCTGGTGAAGCGACTCGAAGCGCAGGGCCGCGTCGCTCGCAGCCGGCGCGCTGAAGATGAGCGGGTGCTCGACATTAACCTCACCGCAGCAGGCGTCGCGCTCCGCACGGACGCGCTGCGGGTACCCGGCCAGATTCTTGAGCGCGTCGGCATGACGGTCGCGCAGGTGGCCGCCGTGCGTAATGGGCTCGCGCCCTTCGCTGGTCGCCGCGAGCCCGAGGGAAACCCAGCTGCAACCTAGCCGTCAGGCGCCAGTGCACGCGCGAACTTCAGCGCACTCGCTCTTGTACGCTGTGTGAGGCAGGGGAGTGTGCGTGAGTTTGGCGGGTGAGGCTCGACGAGAGTCGCGCGATGGTGAGGGCGATGAACCCTGGATGCCGGTGGAGACCCTGATTCCTCCGCAGCTGCGCAAGTACCTCACCAGGTTTGACCGACTGAACCCGCTGCAATCCCGAGCCGTGCCGAGAGTGCTCGCAACCGATGGCCACATCATGGTGGTCGCGCCAACGAGCTCCGGCAAGACGTTGATCGGCGAGGTCGCCGCGCTGCGCTCGATCGTGTCTGATGGCAAGCCGGCGGTGTGGCTCCTTCCGGCCAGAGCCCTTGCCGCTGAAGTTGCCGCGATCGCACGCCGGTGGAACGCCCTCGGAATCGCCACCGTTGAGCTGACCGGCGAGTCGAACATGTCGAGTGACGCGGTGAGCCGGGCGCAGCTCTGGGTGGCCACAACTGAGAAGTTCGAGGCGCTCTATCGTCGCGCCTCGCTGAAAGACTTCATCGGACGGATCGGCTGCCTGATCATTGACGAAGTGCACCTCGTCGGCGACCCGGCGAGGGGCGCGACACTTGAGTCGTTGATTGCGCGGCTGCGTGCGGCCGAAGGGGGCACCCGAATCGTCGCGCTTTCGGCGACGGTGTCGAACGCCGAAGAACTGGCCGCGTGGTTTCACGCCGACCTCGTGCGCTCGACGTGGCGACCGACCTCGCTGACCACCGAGCTGGTCGCATATGACGTGCCGCCGCAGGGCAAGCGCGAAAACTACGAGGCGGCGAAGGACGCCGTGCTCCTGCCCCTGTTACAAAGTCTGGTCGGCACAGACCTCGTGTGCAGTCGCACCGCGGGGCTCGACACCGCAGCGGCCGCAGCGGACGCATCCATCGCATCCAGCACAACGGCCGCATTCGCCGGCTCCAGCGCGGTCGTCTTTTGCGGAAGCAAGGCGGCGGTGATCCGCACCGCGGCCCGTGCTGCCGGCGTGCCGTTTCGCGGCGTCGAGCTCGACACCGTCGTCGAGACGTGCTTTCGGCGGGGTGTCGGCATCCACTTTCGCGATGCGCCCCGCGCCGCCCGTGCGCTTGATGCGTTCCGCTCGCGTGAACTGCGCGTATTGGTGGCCACGTCGGGCTTGTCGACGGGGGTGAATACGCCGGCGAAGTTTGTCATCATCCGTGACCTCGAGCTGGGGATGACACCGCTCGAGGTGAGCCAGGCGCAGCAGATGTTTGGGCGAGCAGGGCGCGCGGGTCAGGAGGCCGAGGGGTTCGGCTACATGCTCGTCCCGCGCGACGAAAAGGCGAGCTGGGCAGCGAAGCTCGGAGAAGGCTACGAGGCGCGGAGCCGCGTCACTGCACAACTCGGCGACGCGATCCTCGCCGAACTCCTCCTTGGGTCTGTTGTCGATCGCGCGGGTGCCCGTGCGTGGTTCGAGCAGACGCTCGCGTTCGCGCAGAATCGCTCGACGGTTGATCTAGACGCCACGATTGATGAGCTGCTGCGACGCGGGTTTGCGACCGAGGTTGACGGCACGCTCGCCCCAACAGAAATTGGGATTCTGACCTCGCGGCTGATGATCGACGTTGCGTCGGCGGGCGAGATGCGGCGACTGCTCGCCGACCTGCCGTTGCCGATGACCGCGAAAGCAGCCGAGGAACTGCTGCTCCAGACCGTCGCCGTTGCCGCCGCCGGGCTCCGTGAACGTCCGGTCAACGAACGCACCTACTCTGCGTTTGTCGATCAAATGCTGGCGGGATGGTCGCCCCTCGCCGTATCGCGTGCCAGCGATTGGTTTGGTGCGCGCGTGTGCATGGCGGCCGCGCAGATCGCGCTCAGGGCCCCCGAACGTGCGAGAGAGCAACCCCCGATGGGCGTGTCGATGGCCGAGTTTCGCCGTGCGGCCGAAGACATGCCGCGGTACCTCGCGTGGGTCGCTGCGCTCGGGTACGCGGATGCCTCGACCTGGGCGCCCGCCGTCGCGGGCGACCTTGCGCGTCGTCTGACGTGGTGGCAGCTCTCGCCGCACCCTGAACGCGGCGCCGGGCGCCTGTTGTGGATACTTGAGCGGATGCTTGAGCCCCAACACCACCGGTATCGCATGCCCGACCTGTGGCACCGGGCTCGGATGGCAGGGTTCGCGGCACCCGAAGGAATCAACGCGCGCCCGCGCGGCGTCGACGTCACGCCGCAGGCGTTTGCCGAAATCGTCGCGTCGCGAGCCGACCTCGGGCTCGACCCGATTACAGCCCTCGACCTGCGTTTCACGACCGCCAACTCGCAAGCCCGCATCACGGCTCTGAGCAACACCGGCACGAGCCGCGCCATCGCCACGACTCGATCGATGCGTGAGCCCCTCGCCTTGCCGCTCCCGACCAGATCTGCTGGAACGCTTGCCGCCGATGTCTTCATTTATACACGCGATGGCGATTTCGGATACGCCAACCTGACCACAGAGGTTCCGGCGAGCATCGTCGACGCCAACCCCCTGGATGACGTCCGAGCACTCCTCGACGATCTCCCGGCAGGGCAGGCGGGGCTGAGTCACACGCGGGGTGTGCGCCGGCTCTTTCGGGGCGAGCGCAAACAGGTGCGCGAGGCGATCGGGCCCTTGCTCGCGCGCGATCCGCGCCTTGCGCCGATTGCGGTCGCGCTCTCAGAACAGCAGGTCGAGCCGGCCGCAGCAGTCGCTGCGGTTGCAACCAACCTGCGCGTGCTCCTGCGACACTCCGATCGAACCGACCTCAGGTCGCCCCGTGAGGTGCTGCGCTCCAGGGAGGCATCCGAAGCGGAGGTGCAGATCACGTTAGCCGCGCTGCTCGCAGCACTCCAGATGGATGCTGGAGCCGCGACATCCGAGGGCCATCCACTTGCCGTGGTGCGCGTCAACGACCGATGGATGCTCGCGGGGCCGCGACACGCGCAGCCGGGGCGGATCGAAGCGCTCATCCCACACGCATTGCCACGGCACCTTGAGCCGGTCTCGGCGCCAACGGTCGCTGCCGGGGGTACCGCCGAACCGCGTTGCGGTTGGATGGTCGAGTTCCGCTCTGGCCGTTCCTAGTTGCGTTCCGCCGTCGCATTCGACGTGTTGAGAAACTTCGGTCGCACTTCGGCGATCCCGCTGAGCTCGGCCCGTGGGCGGTGGTGGGTGCCGCCCCAGTTCAACAGTGATGTCCCGGTAGAGAATAGCGCCCTCGGCGAACGTTGGTCCGATGTCGGAGGCCCCACCTAGACTTGGCGGGTGCCTATTGTTCCCGTCGCCACCTCCTCAAAACTCAGTGTTCGCGGTGCCCGCGTTCACAACCTCCAGAACGTCGATCTCGAGATTCCGAGAGACGCGTTGGTCGTGTTTACCGGGCTGTCTGGGTCGGGAAAATCGAGTCTCGCGTTCGACACGATCTTCGCCGAGGGGCAACGCCGTTACGTCGAGTCGCTGAGCGCCTACGCTCGGCAGTTCCTGGGGCAGGTCGACCGCCCAGACGTCGATTTCATCGAGGGTTTGAGCCCCGCGGTCTCGATCGACCAGAAGTCGACGAACCGCAACCCGCGCTCGACGGTCGGCACCATTACCGAGATTTACGACTACATGCGCCTGCTGTGGGCCCGCATCGGCGTGCCACACTGCCCGGTGTGCGACGCGGTGATCCAGCGCCAGACCGTGCAGCAGATCGCCGACCAGCTGATGGAGCTGCCAGATCGCACGCGATTCCAGGTGGTTGCGCCCGTTGTCAGCCAGAAAAAGGGCGAGTTTGTTGATCTCTTCCGCGAGCTGACCGCGAAGGGCTTCTCGCGCGCGATCGTCGATGGCGACCTGGTGCAGTTGTCTGAGCCGCCGGTGCTGAAGAAGAGCTACAAGCACGACATCGCGGTCGTCGTCGATCGCCTTGTCGCGAGCCCCGAGTCGCTGAGCCGAGTCACTGATTCCGTTGAAACCGCGCTTGGGCTTACGAGCGGCATTGTCCAGGTGAATCTCGTTGACGAAGAGGGCGACGAGGCGTGGATGACATTCAGTGAGAAGTTGGCATGCCCCAACGGACATCCGCTCCAACTGACCGAGATCGAACCGCGCACCTTCTCCTTCAACGCCCCCTTCGGCGCATGCACGACCTGCTCAGGACTTGGGACGCGGATGTCGGTTGACGTCGAGCTGCTGCTCGCCGACGAAACGCTTTCGATCAGCGAGGGTGTGATCGTCCCGTGGACCACGCAAGGAAAGGGCCTGTTCCAGTACTACGAGCGACTCCTCGCGGGGCTTGCAAGCGACCTCGAGTTTTCGCTGGACACCCCTTGGCGTGATCTTCCCGAAGAAGTGCGCGAGGCGGTACTTCGCGGCGAGGGCTACAAGGTCACCGTGAAGTGGAAGAACCGGTTCGGCCGCGAGATGCGGTACGCGTCTGGGTTCGAGGGCGTGATCCCGTACATCGAACGGCAGTACCAGCAGGCAGAGACCGACTCGCAGCGCCAGCGCTGGTCTGAATATCTGCGCGAGGTGCCGTGCGCCGCGTGCAACGGGGCTCGGCTCAAGCCCGAGGTGCTCGCCGTCAAGGTGCACAAGCACAGCATTGCGGAGGTTGCCGAGCTGAGCCTGGCCGACGCTCGCGACTTCATGCACACGCTCACGCTGACGCCGCGCGAGGCGAAGATCGCCGCACAGGTTCTGCGCGAGATCCGTCTGCGTCTCGACTTCCTCATTCAGGTAGGCCTTCGCTACCTCAATCTGAGCCGTGCGGCGGGTTCGCTCTCGGGCGGCGAGGCGCAGCGTATCCGCCTCGCAACGCAGATCGGTTCGGGTCTGACCGGTGTGCTGTACGTGCTCGATGAGCCCTCGATCGGGCTCCACCAGCGCGATAACCGCCGCCTCATCGAGACCCTGATCGCGCTTCGCGACCTCGGCAACACACTCATCGTCGTCGAGCACGACGAAGAAACGATCCACGCCGCCGACTGGGTCGTCGACATCGGGCCCGGCGCGGGTGTCGGTGGCGGCCGGGTTGTGCACTCCGGTCCGTACGACTCGCTCCTGATCGAGCCCGAGTCAATCACCGGCGACTACCTCTCTGGGCGCCGCAGCATCCCGACACCCAAGAAGCGTCGCAAGATTGACAAGAAACGGATGCTGCAGGTCGTGGGCGCCCGCGAAAATAACCTCCAGAACGTCACGGTCGATTTTCCCCTCGGCGTGCTCACTGCGGTTACCGGGGTCAGCGGCTCGGGCAAGTCTTCGCTCGTGAATGACATCCTCTATGAGGTGCTTGCGACCAAGCTCAACGGTGCGCGTCGCGTTCCCGGCAAGCACACGCGAATCACCGGTCTCGACAACCTCGACAAGGTGATCCATGTCGACCAAGCGCCGATCGGGCGCACCCCGCGCTCAAACCCCGCCACATATACGGGCGTGTTCGACCGGATTCGCACGCTGTTTAGCGAGACGACCGAGGCTAAGGTGCGCGGCTACCTGCCTGGGCGTTTCAGCTTCAATGTCAAGGGCGGCCGGTGTGACGCATGCTCGGGTGACGGCACAATCAAGATCGAGATGAACTTCTTGCCCGACGTGTATGTCGACTGCGAGGTGTGCAACGGCAAGCGATACAACCGCGACACCCTCTCGGTCCACTACAAGGGCAAGAACATCGCGGAGGTACTCGAGATGCCCATCGAGGAGGCCGCCGACTTCTTCGAGCCCATTCA
>Ga0209477_1001281_pt1 | contig 15409 bp, 15 predicted proteins | sample KloWWTupernatant_FD_187180 | JGI IMG/M metagenome (GOLD analysis project Ga0209477, IMG submission 187180) | Active sludge microbial communities from Klosterneuburg, Austria, studying microevolution and ecology of nitrifiers - Klosterneuburg... | ecosystem: Engineered > WWTP > Aerobic digester >... | reverse complement strand
GCCGATCAACAACGCGAGCCATTTTTTCATGGTGTGATTTCTCTGGGTGGAGGTACTGAAGGCATGCGCCAAAGTGGCAAGACTATCGCATATCTCACGGATGCGGCTTCCCCTCCTGCGCTTGCTGCAGTGCCCCCCCAAAGGACTGTGCTCGTTGGCGACGCGCTTTAGCGCGCCGGTGCTGCCGTCGCTTCGTCGTCTACGGCTTTTTGTACGGCACGGTAGAACGCCTCGCGGGCGTCACTGGCAGCGGGGTCGCGTGCGCCACCAGCCCAATTGGCGTTGGATGCGATCACGATCTTGCGCTGCGGGTCGATGAAAATGCCCTGCCCGAAAATGCCGCGTGCGGCAAAGGTGCCGTCGTCATAGGTCCACCACTGGTAGCCGTAGCCGCGGCCAGGCTGGTTGATGGTAGTGCGGCGGGTGGTGGCCTCCTGCAGCCAGCCGTCGGGCACGATGCTCTGGCCGTTCACTTGGGTGCCATTGAGGATGAACTGGCCGAAGCGCGCAAAGTCCCGCGTGGCGGCCTGGATGCAGCAGCCGCTGATCTCCTGCCCGGTTTTGCTCAGAATCCAGGTAGCCTGCTGCTCCATGCCAGCGGGCTGCCATACTTTCTCGGACAGGTAGTCGGCCAGTGGCTTTTTCGTCGCCTGGCTGACCAGAATGCCCACCAGGTTGGTCTCGCCCGTGCTGTAGAGCCAGCGCGTGCCGGCCGGCACATCGCGTGGCAGCTTGCGCATGTAGCTCACCAGCGCATCCACGCCTGCTTCGGGCTTGTGGTTGTTGAACTTTGCCACGTCGGCGTTGGGGTCGGCGTAGTCTTCGTTCCAGCGCACGCCCGAGGTCATGGTGAGCAGCTGGCGGATGCTCACATCGTCGTAGGCCGAGCCTTTCATGTCCGGGATGTAGTCGCTGACCTTGTCGTCCATGCTCTTGATGTGGCCGTCGCGCAGCGCCGCGCCCACCAGGGTCGAGGTGAATGACTTGGCCACCGAGAAGCTCGTCCAGCGCCCATCCTTGTCAAAGTCCAGGCCATAGCGCTCCAGGCGCAACTTGCCGTTGTGCAGCACCACCAGGCCGGCACTGCGCTGGCCTGCCATGTAGGTGTCGATGTCGATGGGCAACTGCAGTGGTGGGCCGGGCGGCAGGGCCAGCGGCGCCGTGCTTGCGGGGATGACATGCCATTTGGCCAGCAGCGAAATGCGGTCCAGTGCCCGGAAGGCCGCGTCGCGCTGCGGCTGGGTCCAGAACAGCAGGTCGCGGTTGGTGGGCACGGTCTTGAGCAGGCCGCGTGTCTCCTTGTCCAGGCTGAACCATCCGGCGGTGCCCGCAACGGCCAGTACCAAGACGGCCCCCAGGGCGAACTTTTTGAATTTCAACGCGCTTCTCCTCGGTATTGGTTTTGTGTGCCATTGGAGCGTAACCTGCCTGGCTGCGCCACAGGGTATTCGCTGGGGCGCGGCCCTGTCCTGGGCGGGACGCGCTTCCTGTGCACAATTCATCCATGAACGACAAAAAGACCCTCCTGCTGGTCGATGGCTCCAGCTACCTTTACCGCGCCTTCTTTGCGGGCGGCGAAGCTATGAGCACCACCTTGCCCGATGGCACGGTGCAAAAGACCGGCGCCATCCGCATCATGATCAACATGGTGCAAAAGCTGCTCAAAGACCACCCCTGCACCTACGCGGCCTGCGTGTTCGACGCCAAGGGCCCCACTTTCCGCGATGCCCTCTACCCCGAATACAAGGCGCAGCGCAGCCCCATGCCCGACGACCTGCGCAGCCAGATCGCGCCCATCCACGAGGTGGTTCGCCTCATGGGCTGGCCGGTGCTCAACGTGCCCGGTGTGGAGGCCGACGACGTGATCGGAACCCTGGCCGTGGCGGCCGCGCGCCAGGGCATTGGCGTGGTCATCTCCAGCGGCGACAAGGACCTGGCCCAGCTGGTCGACGAGCACATCACCATCATCGACACCATGAGTGGCAAGGTACGCGACTTGGCGGGTGTGGAGGCCGAGTTCGGCGTGCCTCCCCGCCTGATGCTGGACTACCAGATGCTGGTGGGCGACACGGTGGACAACGTGCCCGGTGTGCACAAGGTCGGCCCCAAGACCGCCGTGAAACTGCTGCAGGAATACGGCTCGGTGGACGCGCTGGTGGCGCAGGCCGACCAGATCAAGGGGGCCGTGGGCGAGAACCTGCGCAAGGCCATCGATTGGCTGCCCACCAGCCGCCAGCTGCTGACCATCAAGACCGACTGCGACCTGGACGGCTGGGTGCCCGATATGCCCGCGCTGGACGCCATCCGCATCGGTCAACCCCAGGCAGAACCCCTCAAGACCTTTTGCGAAACCTACGGCTTCAAAGGCCTGGCACGCACGCTGGGCGGCGATGCGCCTGCCGCCCCCACGCCTGCCGTCGCCATGCCCGGTCAGAGCGGCGATCTGTTTGCCGACCATTCCGCCAGCCCCGTGGCCGAGGCTGCGCAGCACCGCGCGGTGGTGTACGACACCATCCTGAACTGGACCGACTTTGACCAGTGGCTGCAGCGCTTGCAGGCCGCTGACCTGGTCGCCATCGACACCGAAACCACCTCGCTTGATGAGATGCGTGCCGAAATTGTCGGCATCAGCTTTAGCGTTCAGGCAGGCGAGGCGGCCTACGTCCCGCTGGCCCACACCGGGCCTGATGCGCCTGCGCAACTGCCGTTGGCCGAAGTGCTGGCTCGCCTCAAGCCCTGGCTGGAAGACGGGAAACGCCACAAGCTCGGCCAGCACATCAAGTACGACCGCCACGTGTTTGCCAACCACGGCATCGAAGTGCAGGGCTACGCACACGACACCATGTTGCAAAGCTATGTGCTCGAAGTGCACAAACCGCACAACCTCACCAGCCTGGCCCAGCGCCACACGGGCCGCACCGGCATCAGCTACGAAGACCTGTGTGGCAAGGGCGCGCACCAGATTCCGTTTGCCCAGGTGCCGGTGGACAAAGCCGCGGCCTATTCGTGCGAAGACTCGGACCAGACGCTGGACGTGCACAACGCCCTGTGGCCGCTGCTCCAGGCCGACGACAAGCTGCGCTTCATCTACGAACTGGAGATGGCGAGCAGCGAGACGCTCTACCGCATCGAGCGCAACGGCGTGCTGATTGACGCGCCCACGCTGGCGGCACAAAGCCATGCGCTGGGCCAGCGCATCGTGCAGTTGGAGCAGGAGGCGTACGAGATCGCTGGCCAGCCCTTCAACCTGGCCAGCCCCAAGCAACTGGGCGAAATCTTTTTTGACAAGTTGGGCATGCCTGTCGTCAAAAAGACGGCGACGGGCGCGCGCAGCACCGACGAAGAAGTGCTGGAGAAACTGGCCGAGGACTACCCCTTGCCCGCCAAGCTGCTGGAGCACCGCAGCCTCTCCAAACTCAAAGGCACCTACACCGACAAGCTGGCGCAGTTGGCCAACCCGCGCACCGGCCGCGTGCACACGCACTACGCGCAGGCCGTGGCCGTCACCGGGCGGTTAAGCAGCAACGACCCCAACCTGCAAAACATTCCCATCCGCACCGCCGAAGGCCGCCGTGTGCGCGAGGCCTTTGTGGCGCCGCCCGGCCGCGTGATTGCCAGTGCCGACTACAGCCAGATCGAGTTGCGCATCATGGCCCACATCAGCGGCGACCACGCCTTGTTGCACGCCTTCCACGCCGGGCTCGACGTGCACCGCGCCACCGCCGCCGAGGTATTTGGCGTGGCCGTGGACCAGGTGAGCAGCGAGCAGCGCCGCTACGCCAAGGTCATCAACTTCGGCCTCATCTACGGCATGAGCAGTTTTGGCCTGGCCAAGAACCTGGGGATCGAGACCAAGGCCGCCGCCGCCTACATCGACAAATACTTCCAGCGCTACCCTGGCGTGAAGCAGTACATGGATGAAACCAAGGCCGCTGCCCGATCCATGGGCTATGTGGAGACGGTGTTTGGCCGCCGCCTGTACCTGCCCGAGATCGCCTCCAGCGGCCCGCGCCGCGCCGGTGCCGAGCGCGCCGCCATCAACGCCCCCATGCAGGGCACGGCGGCCGACCTCATCAAGCTGGCCATGGTGGCGGTGCAAAAGGAGCTGGATGCACACAAGCCGACCATCAAAATGATCATGCAGGTGCACGACGAACTGGTGTTCGAGTTGCCCGAGGGCGAGGTGGATTGGATCAAGCGGGAGATCCCCCGCTTGATGGCGGGCGTGGCCGCCCTCAAGGTGCCACTGCTCGCCGAAGTGGGCGTAGGGCCGAACTGGGACAAAGCACATTGACCGGCGCCGCCGGCGGCACAGCGATGGTGTCGCGAGCGGCGCAGGCATTGGGGTCGGATCAAGATTTCGCACAGCGAAACTCTTGCTCAGACCCCAATCCCGGAACCCTGAGCACGGCGCATTCTGGAACCAAAATATTAAGCATTTCAGGCCTCTAGCGCATATACAGCAAGCGCTACCAGCTATCAAAATTGACTAATTTGAATTCTTCCTCACCCACCCTGCGCCCCGCCACCTGGACCCCCGCCATCCGCATGGGCCTGTCCATTGCGGTGGCCACGGGCCTCTATGGCGTGTCGTTCGGCGCGCTCGCCGTGGCGGCTGGCCTCACCGTCGGCCAGGCCATGGCCCTCAGCCTGCTCATGTTCACGGGCGGCTCGCAGTTCGCCTTCATCGGTGTCATTGCGGGCGGCGGCGCCCCGTCTGCCGCATTGGGCGCTGCGGCATTGCTCGGTGTGCGCAACGCCGTCTACGGCATGCAGATGAACCACATGCTGCAACCCCACGGCTGGCGCAAATGGCTGGCCGCCCAGGTCACCATCGACGAATCCACCGCCACCGCAGCAGGCCAGAGTGCGCCAGACGAGCAGCGCCGCGGCTTCTGGGTGGCGGGCCTGGGCGTATTCGTGCTCTGGAACCTGTTCACCTTTGTCGGCGCCTGGCTGGGCGACGCCCTGGGCGACCCGCGCCGCTGGGGTCTGGACGGCGCGGCGGTGGCTGCCTTTCTCGGCCTGCTCTGGCCGCGCCTGCGCCAGCGCGAACCCGTGGCACTGGCTGTATTGAGCGGCGTGGTGACCGCGCTGGCCTTGCCCCAACTACCGCCCGGCCTGCCCATCCTCGTTGCCGCTGTCGTGGGCGCCGCCTGGGGCTGGTGGGTGCCAGATCGCGCAGCGGCGTCGGCCGAAAGGACGGCGCCATGAGCGTGTGGCTTGCTATCCTGCTCGGTGCCGTCGTCACCTACCTCACCAAGCTCTCAGGCTACGCCGTGCCCGCCCGCTGGCTGAGCAACCCGCGCATGACGCGCGTGGCGGGCGCCATCACGGTGGCCCTGCTGTCGGCCTTGATCGTGATGAATACGTTTGCTGCTGGAACCGCGCTGGTGCTCGATGCGCGGCTGGCGGCGCTGGCGGTGGCCGCGCTGGCGCTGTGGGCGCGGTGGCCGTTTTTGCTGGTGGTGGTGTTGGGGGCCGCGGCGGCGGGGGTGGTGCGGTGGTGGGGGTGATGCCCCTGGCACTTGGCGGGTGCTGGCGCAACGATTGCGTAGTGGCAGCAGTTGCAAGAAGCTCTCTGCATGACACCGGGGCAATTTCCGTTCGTCGTTGAAACCCAGGGTGCTGCACGTTGTTTCTGAACCCGTCTATTTGATGCAAACGCGCCCCTCCCCTCAGCCCTCACCGTGGACGATTGTCATCACCGGTCTCGTCGCTCTTGCCATTGCGATGGGGATTGGGCGGTTTGCTTTCACGCCGCTCATGCCGCTGATGCTGCGCGATGCAAGCCTGGACGCAGTCACCGGAACCGAATGGGCGGCCGCCAACTACATCGGTTATTTGGTGGGTGCGTTGACGGCGCCGTGGTTTGTGCGGACGCCGCAAAGCGGTATCCGGGTCGGGCTGATCGGTGTGGCACTGACGACTGCATGCATGGCCTGGGCGCATGCTTCTCTCCCTTGGCTGGGCGTGGTTTTGCGCGGCAGTGCCGGTGTATTCAGTGCCTGGGTGCTGGTGTGTTCAAGCAGTTGGTGCCTTCTCGAACTGGCCCGCAGAGAGTCCCCATCTTTGGGTGGTTGGATGTACACCGGTGTGGGTCTGGGGATTGCGCTGACGGGTGTCATTGCCTGGCTTGGGGGAAATCAGTCGGCCCGGTGGCTGTGGATTGAGCTTGCTGTTGTGGCGGCTGTGGGGGCTGTCTATGTGCTGCGCAGTCTTGCCGTGCAAGCGGCCGCTTTTACGCCGCCGAGCGCCCACACAAGTGTCCATCGGGGGCCTGGGCTGTATTCGGGCGCGGGCAATCGGGGGCTGGTTGTTTGCTACGCTGTGTTTGGGTTTGGCTACATCATCCCCGCCACATACTTGCCAAGCATGGCCAGGCAACTTGTTTCCGACCCCTTGGTCTTTGGCCTGACCTGGCCCATTTTTGGCGCGGCGGCGGCACTGTCGGTGGCTTTGGCGTCTCGCTGGCTATCTGCCTGGCCACGCAGAAAAGTCTGGGCTGCAGCCCAGGCTGTCATGGCGGTGGGTACTTTGCTTCCACTGTGCCAAAACACCTTGTGGACGTTGACGGCTTCGGCTGTGTTGGTGGGCGGCACTTTCATGGTTACCACCATGGCGGGCCTGCAACTGGCGCGGGAACGAATGCCGTCGAACCCAACGCCTTTGCTGGCACGTATGACGGCTGGTTTTGCGGCCGGTCAAATCGCAGGCCCGTTTTTGGTGCGGGTTCTTGGGGACATGTCCATTGCAGGGTGGAATGCGTTGAGTGGCGCCAGTGCAGTCGCTACGGTGCTGTTGGCCGCCAGTTCGCTTTGGTTGTGGCGCGGTGGTGCACCAGTGCATCCATAGGCCTACCGAGTGTCACAGTCGGCCCCCATGCTTCGCCTGTGTGCGCCCGCCACTTGCACCGGAGAGTCGCGATGGACGCTGAGGTTTCCCGTGTGTGCGGGTGGTTGTACCAAGCGCAGGGGCTGTGTTGGTGGCGCGGGTGAAAAAGTCACACCAAGGCGCGTGGACTCTTGCGAGGGTTAAAGTGGCTCAACGCAACCTCTCGTGTTGCGTGCTTCACGCATGAATTCACCAAGACGAGCCCGTCGCCATGAGCACTCACACCACAAGCCAGGCCAATCCTTCGTTCCCCATCGGTTTTGCGCCCCTTGAAGGGACTCCCAGAGACTGCGAAGACTGCAGCAAAGGTGCGCGCCTGGACTTTGGCTTTGAATATGCCTATCAGCCCATCGTCAATCTGGAAACCCGTTCGATTTACGCGCACGAAGCCCTGGTGCGCGGGCCGCAGGGGGAGGGCGCAGCCACGCAGGTCAACGACGACAACCGTTACCGGTTTGACCAGGCTTGCCGGGTCAAGGCGATCAAGGGCGCCAGTGCGCTGGGCATGACCGAATGCTTGTCGATCAATTTTTTGCCCAATGCCATCTACAAGCCCGAGCTGTGCATCCGCACCACGCTGGAAGCCGCGCGCGTGCACGGGTTTTCGCTGGAGCGCATCATTTTTGAAGTGACGGAAGGCGAGCGGGTCGAGGATGGCCCCTGGTTTGCCGAGATCCTGCGCGAATACAAGCGCTGCGGCTTCAAGACCGCCATTGATGACTTTGGCGCCGGTTACGCCGGGTTGTCTTTGCTGGCCGACTTTCAGCCCGACCTGATCAAGTTGGACATGGGGCTGATACGCAATATCGACCGGGATCGTGCACGCTGCACCATCGTGCGCAACCTGGTGCGGATGTGCGCAGACATGAACATACAGGTCATTGCCGAGGGCGTTGAAACTGCGGCCGAACGTGATGCGCTGCGCGACGCAGGTATCCACCTGATGCAGGGCTATTTATTTGCCCGGCCTGCTTTTCAAGCAGTAGCGCCTGGGGCATTTGACGAGCTGCCTGTGCGCCAGTCGTGAGGTCCAGGCGCTTGTTGCATGGACTGCGCTGGTTGTCACCGGGCGAGTCGGCTGCACGACAGCAGAACCGAGCCTGCGTCGCTACACTCATTTTTTGCGTGGCCTTGCGGGCTGCGCCCGTGTGAATTTTTCGAGGAGCCCGATGCATGAATGATTCGACCCCCTACACCCCGCCCGCCATCTGGCAATGGAACAAGGAAAACGGCGGCAAGTTCGCCAGCATCAACCGGCCCATCTCCGGCGCCACGCACGAGAAAGACCTGCCGGTAGGCAAGCACCCGCTGCAGCTCTATTCGCTGGCCACACCTAATGGCGTCAAGGTGACGGTCATGCTCGAAGAGCTGCTGGCGCTGGGCCACAGCGGGGCTGAATATGACGCCTGGCTCATCAATATCCAGGAGGGCGCGCAATTTGGCAGCGGCTTTGTGGCGGTGAACCCCAATTCCAAGATTCCGGCGCTGCTGGACCGCAGCGACGCAGCCCACCCCGTGCGCGTGTTCGAGTCCGGTGCCATTTTGTTGTACTTGGCGGAGAAATTTGGCGCCTTTGTTCCTGCCAGCGGCGCGGCGCGCGCCGAGTGCCTGTCGTGGCTGTTCTGGCAGATGGGCAGCGGGCCATTTTTGGGCGGCGGCTTCGGGCATTTTTATGCCTACGCGCCAGAGAAGTTTGAATACCCTATTGATCGCTTTGCCATGGAGGTCAAGCGCCAGATGGATGTGCTGAACAAGCGCCTGGCAGAGCACGAATTCATAGCCGGGAGCGACTACACCGTGGCCGACATGGCGATCTGGCCCTGGTATGGCGCGCTGGCCAAGGGGCAGTTGTACGAGGCGGGCGAGTTTTTGCAGGTGCACGAATACACGCATGTCGTGCGCTGGGCCGACCAGATTGCCCAGCGCCCCGCGGTGCAGCGCGGTCGCAAGGTGAACCGTGTGTTTGGCGACCCCGCCAGCCAGCTGCACGAGCGACACGATGCCAGCGACTTTGATACGAAGACGCAAGATAAGTTGGCTCCATCCACTTAAGGACACCCCCATGATTACCTTGTACGACTGCGCCTCGGCGCCCAGCCCGCGCAGGGCGCGCATCTTCCTCGCTGAAAAAGGCGTGCCACACGACACCATTGCGGTCGATCTGCGCACCGCCGAGCAACTGGGTGATGCCTACCGACAGATCAACCCGCAGTGCACGGTGCCCGCGCTACGTACCGATGAGGGTCTGCTGCTGACCGACAACGCAGGCATTGCGGCCTATCTGGAGGCACGCTACCCCGAGCCGCCCCTGTTGGGCACCACACCTGAGGAAAAGGCCGAGGTGGCCAGCTGGAACTGGCGTATGGAGTTCGAGGGCTTGCTGGCCATTGCCGAAGCGCTGCGTAACAGCGCGCCCGCCATGGCCAACCGCGCGCTGCCAGGGGCGGTGAACTACCCGCAAATTCCCGCATTGGCCGAGCGCGGTCTGGCGCGGGTCGATCAGTTCTTTGACGCGCTCAATGCGCGCTTGGCGGGCCGTGGGTTTGTGGCGACCGAGCATTTGAGCGTGGCCGACATCACCGCCGTGGTGGCGGTGGACTTCGCCCGCATCGTCAAGCGCAAGCCGGGCGAGCAGCACACCAATCTGCTGCGCTGGCGCGCCGCCATGGCAGAGCGGCCGTCGATGGCACTGTAGCGCGCTGCCATGGCTGCGCCCAAAACGCTGCTCATCGTTTACCACTCGCTCACCGGCGGCACGCGGCAGATGGCCGAGGCCGCGCGCGATGGGGCGGCAGTGGAGGGCGGCGTGGCGGTGCACTTGCTGCACGCTGCACAGGCCGGGCCCCAGGACATGCTGGCCGCAGACGGCTATCTGTTTGCCACGCCCGAAAACCTGGCAGCCATCAGTGGGCAACTCAAGGATTTTTTTGACCGCAGCTACTACCCGGTGCTGGACCGGGTGAACGGCCGCCCCTACGCCAGCCTGGTGTGTGCGGGCAGTGACGGAAGCAACGCCGCGCGGCAGGTTGCGCGCATTGCGACGGGTTGGCGGCTCAAGGCCGTGGCGGTCCCGATCATCGTCTGTACCCACGCACAAACAACCGAGGCGATTTTGGCGCCCAAGCAGATCAGCAGCGAAGACCTTGAGCGCTGCCGTGCGCTGGGCGAGGCCCTGGCGGCGGGGCTGGCGCTGGGGGTGTTTTAGTTTGCTATTTGTTTTATAGCTTCTAGCGCTTTACCAGTAAGCGATAGAGGTCAATTTGACTTGTATTTTTAAGTCGTGTGCTCGCCTGCCATCAACGCCAAGCGGTGGCAACCAGCTGGCTGTAGTGCACGCCCGGCCGCCCCAGCAAGCGTTCAAAGACGGCCGCGTTGCCCACGTTGTCGCTGCCCAGCATGGCCAGGGTTTCACTGCACCAGGGCGAGGCGGGCACGGCGTCGCCCAGGCGGGCGCTCATGTGTGTCAGCCACTGTGGCAGGCGCAGCACCATGGCAGGGCTGGAGCCTAGCTGCTGGCGCAGGCTGGCAATCAAGTCGCCCATGGTGAGCGCCTCGGGCCCGGTGCAGTCGATCACGCCGGTCTGTTCGGCGGCCGGGCCGAGCAGGGCCACCACGGCTGCCGCCAGGTCGTGTACCGACACCGGCTGCACCCGTGCGTCGAGCACGGGGCCTGGGAACAGCGCCACCGGCAGGCGCGCCAGGTTCATGAACAGGGCGCTGCTGTCGCCACCCTTGCCATACACCACGCTGGGCCGCAGGATGGCGGGGCGCAGGCGGCCCTGTGCTGCCAGTGCCTGCAAATGCACCTCGGCCGCTTTTTTTGTCTGGGCGTAGCGCGTGCTGCTGCTCTCAATGCCCAGGGCCGAAATCTGCACCACGCGCTGCACCCCCGCCTGGGCGCAGGCGTCGAACAGTGCGATGGGCGTATCGCGGTGTACCGCGTCGATGGGGCGTGCGCGGGTGTCGCGCAGTACGCCCACGGCGTTGACCACGGCGTCAATGCCCTGCAGCCGGGGCAGCCAGGGGGCGACCGTGGTGTCGTGCGCAAAATCCATGGGCACCAGGCCGGGTTGGGCGCCAGCGCTGCGTGGCGAGGCGAGGCGCCGCCGTGCACGGTGTGGCCTGCAGCCTCCAGGGCGGCTTGCAGTGTGCGGCCAATGAAGCCGGTGGAGCCGGTGAGCAAAATGTGCATGGTGGGGTCTGATAAAGACAGCGTTGGTGCCGACGATACGACGGTTTGCGCTGCAGCGCCGGGCAGGGCGGCGGGCCGCCCGGGGCGGTGCGTGGGCTTGCCAAGCGGCTAAGCACAAAAAACCTGCAGCGCCTAGACTTGGTTCCCGCATTCTGTTGCCCGATCACCTTTTCAGGAGAACCCCATGCCGCTTGAAGATATCTGCACCGATGTGAATGCTTTGCTGCCTGGCCGCAGCACCGAAGCGGGCGCGCGCCGCCGCACGGTGCTGCAATCTGCCGTGGGGCTGGGATATGCCGCTGCTGCCGCGCCGCTGATGGCGCAGACGGCCGTTGCCACGCCGGCCGACGGCCTGGATGCCGGGCGCATCCAATACACCGTGGACGGATTCCAGGTGCCCGCCTACCGGGCAGCGCCCACAGGCAAGACCCATTTGCCCGTGGTGCTGGTGGTGCAGGAAATTTTTGGTGTGCATGAGTATATTGCCGACATCTGCCGCCGCCTGGCGCGAGCGGGCTATCTGGCCATTGCCCCTGAGCTGTACGCGCGCCAGGGCGATGCCAGCCAGTATGGCGAGATGGCCAAGCTCATGTCCGAACTGGTGGCCAAGGTGCCGGATGCGCAGGTGATGGCCGACCTGGATGGCGCGCTGGCCTGGGCCGGTCAACACGGTGGCGACCCCGCGCGCTCTGCCATTACCGGGTTTTGTTGGGGCGGACGCATCACCTGGCTCTATGCCGCGCACGGCCCGGTGAAGGCCGGCGTCGCGTGGTACGGCCGTCTGGTGGGCAGTGCTACCGCACTCACCCCCCGGCACCCGGTGGACATTGCCGCCCAGCTCAAGGCCCCGGTGCGCGGACTGTATGGCGGGCAGGATGGCGGCATCCCCCTTGACACGATTGATAAGATGAAAGCCGCTCTGGCGCAAGGTTCTGCGGCTGCCAAGGCGTCCGAGTTCGTGGTCTATCCCGATGCGCCCCACGCCTTTCATGCCGATTACCGTCCCAGCTACCGCAAAGCCGCCGCTGAAGATGGCTGGGCGCAGGCACTGGCATGGTTCAAGGCGAACGGCGTGGGCTGAGAGAGGATCACAATACTCCCTTGCTGCCCTTGTTTCGTCGGGTCGTGCGGTGTGTGTTGTCTGCGACGAAACGCCCCGCCAGGGCTGCTTCGCTGAGTTTTGTGAGCCGCTTCAACTCCCGGGCAGGCTGCCGGTAGCAGACGGATGGCGCATTCTGTGAATTTTGATAAAAACAGCCTTTAGGGCATATAAGTAAAGCGCTTCTAGCTATGTTATTGGTAGCAATTGTTCTGTCCACCCTGGCGGCGGGCATTGGCAGTGTATGGGTGGCTGCCTTGCTGATGCGGGCGGGCCTGGGTTCCCGCGAAGGTGGCGTGGGGCAGCAGCACTTGTTGAGCCTGGCGGCCGGCGCCCTGCTGGCCACGGCTTTCATGCACTTGCTTCCCGAGGCGTTTGAGAGCCAGGCCGGTGCGCACGACCTGTTCGCCACGTTGCTGGTGGGCTTGGTCTTCTTCTTCCTGCTCGACAAGGCCGAACTGTGGCACCACGGACACGAGCACAGCCATGCAGTGCATGACCATGGTCACGCGGACGACCACGATCATGGGCATGCCCACGCCCATGGCGACGCCCCGCGCACCGGCGGCTGGACGGTGCTCACCGGTGACAGCGTGCATTGTTTTGGCGATGGCGTGCTCATTGCATCCGCCTTTTTGGCCGACATGCGCCTGGGCTTGATTGCTGCGGTTTCTGTGTTGGCGCACGAGGTGCCGCACCACATGGGCGATTTGGTGGTGCTGCGCCAGGCAAGCGCCAGTCGGCGTATTGCCCTGGTCAAGGTGTCACTGGCAGGCGCGGTGACCGCACTGGGCGGCGTGGTGGGCTATTTTCTGGTGGGCCAGTTGCAGGAAAGCCTGCCGTATTTTCTGGCCGTGGCATCCGGCAGTTTTATCTATGTGGCGCTGGCCGACCTGATCCCGCAACTGCAAAAGCGCTTGAGCGCCCGCCAGACCGTTGCACAGATCGTCTGGTTGCTTCTGGGCATGGGCGTGGTGATGCTGGTCAGCGGAGCCGCGCACGCCCACTGATGTGCAAGGCTTCCTGGCGTTGCGGGGCGATGGAGTACATGACCTTCATTTAGGCACCAATCGCAAAGACCGCTGGCGTGTGCTTGTCCGGTGCCACGGGGTGCTGACGCCAGGTGTGCACCGGCTGGCTGCGCGTGTGCGCTTCGGGCAGCGTGATGCCGCTGCTGATGGCCAGGCGCGTGCCCGGCTGCAGTGAGTGCAGCAGGGCCTGCAGCAGCGCAGCATTGCGGTAGGGCGTTTCGATGAAGAGCTGCGTTTGCCCTGTTTTGAGCGCCAGCGCCTCCAGCGCGCGGATGCGCTGGGCGCGTTCCTCGGCGTCTTGCGGCAGGTAGCCCACAAACGCAAAGTTCTGACCGCCCAGGCCGCTGGCCGCCAGGGCCAGCAGCAGCGATACCGGCCCCACCAACGGCACCACGCGCAGGCCCAGCGTGTGCGCGGCGCGTACCACCGAGCTGCCGGGGTCGGCCACGGCGGGCATGCCCGCTTCGCTGACCAGGCCGATGTCGTGCCCGTCGAGCGCCGCGGCCAGCAGGGGGCGGGCGTCAAACGGCGCGGCGCCCTTGCCGCCATGGTCGCCCTTCTTGTGCACTTCGCGCGGCAGTTCGGCGATGTGCTGCTCTTGCAGTGCCAGCGCAAGGGGGTGCAGGGTGTCGACCCGTTTCAGGTAGGCGCGCGTGCTCTTGGCGTTCTCGCAGATCCAGTGCGTCAGCCGGGCGGCCACCCTCAGGGTGCCCTCTGGCAGCGCGTCTTGCAGGGGCGCCTGGGTGCTGCAGCCAAAGTCCAGGGGTGCGGGCACCAGATACAGGGTGCCGCGTGGCGTGCCCGGGGGGCTTGCGGTTGTGCTCATGGCAAGGCCAGCCCGGCGGAGCGCAGCATGCGGCAAGTGCGGATCAGCGGCAGGCCCACCAGGGCGGTGGGGTCATCGCTGGCAATGGCGTCGAGCAGGCTGATGCCCAGGCCCTCGCTCTTGGCGCTACCGGCGCAGTCGTAGGGTTGTTCGGCCTGAAGGTAGCGCTCGATTTCGCCATCGTTCAGTGGGCGAAACCGCACTTCGACGGCCGCCAGTTCGACTTGTTCGAAGCCTGTGGCCTGGCACACCACCGCTACGGCGGTCTGAAAGATGACGGTCTGTGCGCTCATCTGGCGCAGTTGCTGCGTGGCGCGCTCGTGCGTGCCGGGTTTGCCCAGTGCATGCCCGTCCAGGTCTGCCACCTGGTCCGAGCCAATCACCACGGCCTCGGGATGCTGCGCGGCCACAGCACGGGCCTTGGCCAAGGCCAGGCGCAAGGCCAGTGCCTGCGGGGCCTCGCCCGGTTGGGAGGTTTCGTCGACGTCTGGGGCGGCCACGGTGAAGGGCAGGCGCAAGCGTTGTAGCAATTCGCGCCGGTAGGGAGAAGTTGAGCCCAAAACCAGGGCTCTGGGGGCAAGGGGGGATTGATGCATGGGCCGATTCTCTTACACTGCACCCATGACCAAGGAATTCTCTCCCGACCGGCTGGACGTCAAGGCATTCGTGCAGGCGGGCGCTCGCCTGTCGGGGCATGATTCCTTGCTGAAATACGAGCGCCTGGCGCAAGAGGCCAGGGGCCTGCACCCCGACTTGCGCGTGGACTGGGAAGCTGTGGGCGAGTTGCGCCCTGAGCCCGGTGCAGATGGCGGGCAGATGTGGATGCACTTGCAGGTGCAGGCTACGTTTCCCATGCAGTGCCAGCGTTGTATGGGACCGGTGGATGTGCCGCTGCAGGTGGACCAGTGGTTTCGCTTTGTGGCCGATGAGGCCACCGCCGAAGCGCTGGATGACGAGGTGGAGGAAGACCTGCTGGCTATCAGCCGTGAATTCGACCTGCATGAGCTGATCGAGGACGAACTGCTTATGACGCTGCCCGTGGTGCCGCGCCATGACGAATGCCCCACCGACGTGCCCATGCAGTCGAGCGACGACGATTTTGAGGCCGCCGAAGCCGAGCGCCCCAACCCTTTTGCGGCGCTGGCAAGCCTGCGCGTGGGTAAGTCAGACAAATAGGACTATAATCGAGGGCTTCGCGCGAATCCCCTCGTGTCTTTTAATGGGCTGATCGCGTTTTTACCAACCCTTATTCAAGACCAGGAGCCGACCATGGCCGTTCAGCAAAACAAGAAATCCCCCTCCAAGCGCGGCATGCACCGCTCGCACAACGCCCTGAATGTGCCCGGCATCGCTGTCGAGCCCACCAC
>Ga0209477_1001278_pt1 | contig 15445 bp, 14 predicted proteins | sample KloWWTupernatant_FD_187180 | JGI IMG/M metagenome (GOLD analysis project Ga0209477, IMG submission 187180) | Active sludge microbial communities from Klosterneuburg, Austria, studying microevolution and ecology of nitrifiers - Klosterneuburg... | ecosystem: Engineered > WWTP > Aerobic digester >... | reverse complement strand
CTGCCGCTGCGACGGCATGTGGCGCAGGCGGGTTTGGCGGCGCCGGTGCGCCTGCTGGATGTGGGCTCTGGCGGCGGGCTGCCCGGTGTGGTGTTTGCCATCTGCTGCCCCGGTGTGGATGTGAGTTGCGTCGATACCGTGGGCAAAAAGGCGGCTTTTATCCAGCAGGCGGCGGTGCAGTTACGACTGCCCAACCTGCATGGTGTGCACGCGCGGGTGGAGTCGCTTGTCATTCCCTTTGAGGTGGTGAGTTGCCGGGCTTTTGCTGCGCTGGCGGATTTCACCACCTGGTCGCGTCAGGCACTGGCGCCGCACGGCGTGTGGCTGGCCATGAAGGGGAAGCACCCCGAGGAAGAGCTGGCGGCGCTGCCTGCCGACGTGCAGGTGTTTCACGTGGAACAACTCGCGGTGCCGGGGCTGGATGCCGAGCGTTGCATTGTCTGGATGCGCCCGGCAGCGCAAGGTGGGCAGGGTGGGATGGTCGCGTAAACTCGGGTGCTTGGTGGTGCCCGTGTGTGCCAACCCCGTCATTGTCCGCGTGCGGGAAAAAGTCGCAGGCGTGTTCTTCATCGGCTTTGGCATCACGCTGGCCTTTTCCAACTAAAGCATCCTATGGCCAAGATTTTTTGCGTTGCAAACCAGAAAGGTGGCGTCGGTAAAACCACCACCACCGTCAATCTGGCGGCGGGACTGGCCAAGATTGGCCAGCGCGTGCTGATGGTCGATCTGGACCCGCAGGGCAATGCCACCATGGGGTCGGGCGTGGACAAACGCAGCCTGGAGCTGACGGTGTACGACGTGCTGCTGGAGTCGGCCTCGGTCAAAGAGGCTGCCGTGTTGTCGGACAAATGCGGCTACCACGTCCTGGGAGCCAACCGCGAACTGGCCGGGGCCGAGGTGGAACTGGTGGCGCTGGAGCACCGCGAAAAGCGGCTCAAGACCGCGCTGGCCCAGGCCGACGGCGACTACGACTTTGTGCTCATCGACTGCCCTCCGTCGCTCTCCATGCTCACGCTCAATGGCCTGTGCTCGGCGCATGGCGTGATCGTGCCCATGCAGTGCGAGTATTTCGCGCTCGAAGGCCTGACCGACCTGGTCAATACCATCAAGCAGGTGCATGCCAACCTCAATGCTGATCTGCAGATCATCGGCCTGCTGCGCGTCATGTTCGACCCGCGCATCACGCTGCAGCAGCAGGTGAGTGAACAGCTCAAGGACCATTTTGGCGACAAGGTGTTCTACACGGTGATCCCGCGCAACGTGCGCCTGGCCGAGGCGCCCAGCTATGGCCTGCCCGGCGTGGTTTTTGACCCTGCAGCCAAGGGCAGCCAGGCCTTCGTGGAATTCGCCCAGGAAATGGTCGACCGCGTTCAGCGCATGCCCACACCCGCAAAAGTTGAAGAGAAATCAGCCCCTGGTGCTTGATGGGCAAGCGTTAGCAGCTATCAAAACAATAGTACATGGTATCTTCCAACATCCTGCTGCTGCCCGGGTGGCAGAACTCCGGGCCGGGGCATTGGCAAAGCCACTGGGAGACGCTGCACGGCTACCAGCGCGTCGAACAGCACGACTGGATGCGCCCGCTGCGTGGCGACTGGACGGCGCGGCTGGAGGAGGTGGTGCTCGACGCCGACGGCCCCGTGGTGCTGGTGGCGCACAGCCTGGGCTGCATCCTGACCGCGTGGTGGGCAGCACACTCGCAGCACACCGCCAAGGTCCGTGGCGCCTTGCTGGTGGCACCGGGCGATGTGGAACAGCCCGACGTGGCCGGGTACCTGCCCGGCTGGGCGCCCATTGCCCGCCAGCGCATGCCGTTTCCGGCCGTTCTGGTGGGCAGCCGCAACGACCCCTACTGCCGGTTCGACCGGGCGCAGGGACTGGCCAACGACTGGGGAGCCCGGTTTATGGACCACGGCGAATGCGGCCATATCAATGCCGAGTCAGGCCTTGCTGACTGGCCCGCAGGCCAGATCTTGCTGCACAACCTTTTGATGGATTGAATACACCATGGTGACCAAAAAACCCAAAGGCCTCGGCCGTGGACTCGAAGCATTGCTAGGCCCCAAGGTGGCCGAAGCGGTAGAACAAGCCCAGGCGCAGGATGCCGGTCTGCCCAGCAGCCTGCGCCTGGATGACATGGTGCCCGGCATGTACCAGCCGCGCACGCGCATGGACGAGGGCGCGCTGTACGAGCTGGCCGAATCCATCAAGGCGCAGGGCATCATGCAGCCGATTCTGGTGCGCCGCCTGGCCGAGGGCGAGAACGCGGGCAAGTATGAAATCATCGCGGGCGAGCGGCGTTTCCGCGCGGCGCGGCTGGCGGGGCTGGCCAGCGTGCCCGTGCTGGTGCGCGACGTGCCCAACGAGGCCGCCGCCGCCATGGCGCTGATCGAGAACATCCAGCGCGAAGACCTCAACCCGCTCGAAGAGGCCCAGGGCCTGCAGCGGCTGGTGAAAGAGTTTGGCCTGACGCATGAACTGGCCGCCCAGGCCGTGGGCCGCTCGCGCAGCGCGGCCAGTAATTTGCTGCGCCTGCTCAACCTGGCCGAGCCGGTGCAGACCATGCTGATGGCCGGTGACATCGACATGGGCCATGCGCGTGCGCTGCTTTCGCTCGACCGCGCCGCGCAGATCACGGCGGGCAACCAGATTGCGGCCAAGAAGCTCTCGGTGCGCGAGGCCGAGGCCCTGGTCAAGCGTATTGGCGCTGATTTCAGCCTGGTTCCGCAAAAACCCAAAAAAGAAAAATCCCGCGACCTCAGGCGCGTGGAAGAAGAGTTGTCCGACCTGCTCATGGCCGATGTGGAAGTGCGCGTGAAAAAGCGTGTGAAGCGGGCGGGGCGCTTGGAAGATATGGGTGAGCTGGCCATCCAGTTCGGCTCGCTCGATGCTCTCAACGGTCTGATCGATCGCCTGCGCGGACATTGACAACGCGCGGTGTGACATTGCACACGTCCTGCGGTTCTGATCGCCGCTGCGCCCCATCAAAAATGCCGTGGTCGGCCTACACTGGCAGAGTGGACCAGGAGAGGCGGCGCATGTAGTGCCTGCACCCGGAGTCACCTGCAACAGAATCGACATGCTCCTTTTTCGCCACCCCTTTTCTTGTTTGTCGCTGGCACTGTGCCAGCAGGGCATCGCGGGGCGCTGAGTTCATGGACTGGCTGACGCGTCCTCCCTGGCCCCTGCCTGCGCTGCTGGCGTGGGGTGGTTCCTGGTTGTTGTTTTTGGGGTTGCAGCGCGTCACTACGCCGGTGCTGGCCTTGCTGCTGGCCTGCGCCCTGGCGGCGACGGCCAGCCTGCTGGGGAGCAATTGGTGGCGACGTGGGCTGATCGCGGCCGGTTTCCCCTTGGCACTGGCCCTCACTGGGGGCGCCGTGGTGCCTCCCTGGGCCTGGTTGGTGCCGCTGGCTTTGCTGGCGCTGGTCTACCCGCTCAATGCCTGGCGCGATGCGCCCCTGTTTCCCACGCCGATCAACGCTTTGCAGGGGCTGGCGGCCCAGGTGCCGCTGGCGCCGGGCGCGCGCGTGCTGGATGCCGGTTGTGGTCTGGGCGATGGGCTGCGCGCACTGCGCCGCGCGTACCCGCAAGCCCGCATGGAAGGGGTGGAGTGGAGCTGGCCCCTGCGCTTCTTGTGCGCGCTGCGCTGCCCCTGGGCGCAGGTGCGGCGGGGCGACATGTGGCGCACCGACTGGAGCGGCTACCAACTTGTTTACCTGTTCCAGCGCCCAGAAAGCATGGCCCGTGCCGCCGCTAAGGCGCAGGTCGAAATGGCACCGGGGTCTTGGCTGGTGAGCCTGGAATTCGCCGTGCCCGACGTACTGCCCCAAGCGCAGTTGCGCTTGCCGGGGAACCGTGTGGTCTGGATCTACGGCATGCCCGGGGACGGTGGTGCGCGGCGTAATACGGAGCGGACGCATGACTGATCTCGTGCGGTTCAAGCCTGTTCGCGGTGCCTGCATGCGTCGCGGTCGCAGACAGCTTCTTACACAAAATGGACGGGATACAGACAGAAGTAAAGCGTTGCATTTGCTACATTTGCGGCTGGCTGCTGAAACACCAAGAACCAGACACCAGCGGCCGGGGGCTATGTCGTTTGCGCAACCAAGGCGCGCCAGAGGGGGCGCGAGCGTCTATGCGGCAGCCCTTGCCTGTGCATCCTCGGCGCTGCGGCCTGACTGCAGTTGTGGTGGGGTGGCCGGGCCTTTCCTGGTCGACCCATTCAATTCACTGCAAGGACATCCATGAAATTCTGGCCATTGCCGCACGCCCGACTGTGGGGCGCACTCGTTCTGGGCATCGCCCTGACCGGCTGCGCCAACATGCAAAGCCACGACAAGTTGGCTTCCGAGATGCAAACCGCAGGCCAGACCAATGGCATCCCCGCTGCGCTGGCGCGGCTGGAGGCCTCGGCCACTACGGCCGACGAGAAGGCGGCGCTGCTTTACAACATGGAACGCGGCGAGCTGCTGCGCATGGACCGCCGCTACGAAGACAGCACGGGCGCCTTCATGCTGGCCGATACCAAGGTCAAAGAGTGGGAAGAAACCGCCCAGACCAATCCCAGCAAGCTCATGGGCACCGTGGGCGCTGCGCTGATCAGCGAGCGCCTGAAGGCGTATGAAGGCCAGGATTATGAAAAAGTCTGGCTGACCACGCGCCTGGCGCTCAACCGCCTGGCGGTGGGCGATTTTGAAAACGCCCGCGTGGACATCAAGCGCACCCACGAGCGCGAAGCCATCATTGCCGAGTTCCGTGCCAAGGAAACCCTGGCAGCCGAAGAAGAAGCCAAGTCCAAGGGAGCCGCTTCCGGCAGCAAGGAGATCAACGGCTATCCCGTCGAGACGCTGAACGACCCCGAGGTGCTGGCGCTCAAGAATGGCTACTCCAACGCCCTGTCGCACTACCTGGCGGGTTTCCTGTACGAAGTGCTGGGCGAATCGGGCCTGGCCGCACCCGGCTACCGCAAAGCGATTGAACTCAAGCCCGAAACCGGCGTGCTCGAAGAAGGCCTGCGCGGCCTGGACAGCCGCACCAGCTTCACCTGGAAGCGCCGCCAGCGCATGACCGACGTGCTCTTCCTGGTTGAAGCGGGCGATGCCCCGGCGCGCAAACCCAAGGCCTTTACGCTGCCTGTGCCCACGGGCAGTGGTCTGGTAACTGCCAGCCTGTCCTACCCGGTGATCGAGCCCTCGAATGACCCCTTGCTGAGCCAGCTCTCGGTGGCCGGTTACGACTTCAAGCTGGAAAAAGTCGTGGACGTGAACGTCATGGCACGCCGCGCCCTGAAGGACGAAATGCCGGGTATGGTGTTTCGTGGCATTACCCGCGCGATTGCCAAGGGTGTGCTGCAGAACGAGCTGCAAAAACGTGGCGGCTTGATCGGTGGCCTTATCGGCGCAGCCGCCTCCGTGGCTACCGAGCAGGCGGACGACCGCATGTGGCGCATGCTGCCCGGTCGTGTGTACGTGGCACGCGGCTATCTGCCGCCCGGTGAGCACCGCATCAGCATCAACGGCCGTCTGATCGACCAGCCCATCCAGATCGATGGCCAGTACGCCTTGGTGCCATTGCGCATTTATCACAACAGCGTGTTGACCGGCCAGGTTGCCAGCATCGGCCAACTGGCCGCGCAGGCCGCAGCGCCAGCACCCCAAAAACCCGCCGTGGTGGAAACCGCCAAACCGGAGAAACCGGTGCGTGCGCGCCGTCCGGCCCGTACGCCGCGCCCGGCGGCTGCTCCCGCAGCCCAGTAAGGCAAGGATAGACAGCAACTCCCTGAAAGGAAACCCGCATGACACCCCGCATGACCCTGGCCGCCCTGTGCACGGCCCTTTTGACAACCGCTGGTTGCGCACTGGCCCAACAGCACGACCCGGCCACGCCGATTGCGGTGGCCTCCAAGGTCGCGCTGCGTGGCGAGGCCAACAACATCGCGGTGCGCGAGATCCGCATCGTGCGCAAGAACGACGTGTTGGTGGTCCAGGCCGACCTGGGCAACATGGGCCGCAGTGACCGCACGGTGTTCTACCGCTTCAAGTGGCTGGACAACGTGGGCAACCAGGTGGGCGATGGTGAATCGTGGAAGCAGCTGGGCGTACTGGGCCTGGGCCAGCAGACCATCAAGAGCGTGGCGCCCGGCGGCGCGGCCACCGATTTCCAGATTGAAATGAACGTAGAAACGCGCTGAGCACAGCGCCTTGCAGGAGAAAACCATGAAGAAACCTTTCCAACGCCACCTCGCCTGGGGCCTGGCTGCGGCCACGCTGCTGCTGGCCGGTTGCCAGAACCTCTCGTCCCCCGTGATCCGCTTTGACCGCCAGGTCAACTACGGCGACGCCAAGGGCGTGGAGCTGGTGACCAACGAGTTCGGCTCGTCCGATTTGCAGATGATTGCCGAGAAGATGACCGGCAGCCTGCTGGAAACCGGCATCTTCCAGGGCCGCCCCACGGTCACCATCTCGACGGTGAAGAACAAGACCAGCGAGTACATCGACACCACCAACGTGATGAACTCGATCCAGACCGCGCTGGTCAAGTCGGGCAAGGTGCGCTTTGTACGCTCCATCAAGGAAATGCAGTCCGGCGTGGATGAGCTGCAGCGCCAGAACCAGAGCGGCTTGTACAAGCAAAACAGCACGGCAAAAATCGGCAACATGACAGCCGCCAAGTACAGCATGGAAGGCGAGTTGACCAGCATCGTCAAGCAAAGCGCCTCCACCAAAGATGTGTACTACAAGTTCACGCTCAAGCTGTTTGATGTGGAAGAAGGCACCGTCGAATGGCAGGACGAAAAAGAAATCCGCAAAACGAGCCAGCGGTGACATCCCCCTGAGGCGCTGCGCGCCTTCCCCCTTCTCTCGGCTTCGCCGGGAAGGGGGACGACGCCATCGCTGCGGGGCGGCCCTTGCTCGGCGTCCCTCGTCGGGGCCGCGCCAGTTTTGTGCGATGCGACGGAAATCGCCTCGCGTCGTTCATCAATGAAGTCCAGTTAGCTCACAAGGAGCCAAATCATGCAACGCAGAACCACACTGAACACGGCCCTGGCCGTCCTGGCTGCCACAGCCCTGGCCTGGGGCAGCGCCGCCCATGCCCAGAACGCGGCGCCGCGCATTGCGGTCACCGATCTGGCCTACGCCCAGCGCGTGTCCGAGTACTTTATGGCGGGCCAGTATCAGCGCAGCAGCCAGATGAGCGCGCAGGGCAGCAGCGGCGGTGGCTACAGCAATGGGCCTTACAGCGGCTCGGGCTCGCACCACAGCCAGGGTTCGATGCAGGCCTCTGAGCAGGCCAGCGGCACCTACGTGGCCGGGCGCTACAGCTACATCGAGATGCGCGAGCTCGGTGGCTACACCAATGACATCAAGGGAGCCATCCTGCAGGGCACCTATTTCAAGCTCGTGCAGGGCAAGGGCTTTGACGCCGGTGCGCCGCAAAACTCCAAGGCTGAGCAAGTGCTCAACCAGGTGCAGGGCGGCAAGATGGCCAAGCCCGTGCGCCAGAACGATGTGACGGACGTGCTTGCCCGCATCAAGAAGGGCGAGTTCAAGGGCGCTGACTACGTTCTGTTTGGCGTTGTCTCCAGCATCGAGTTCACCGATGCGCTCTCGCCCCTGCAAGGCACGACCAGCGCCACGCGCCAGTACGGCCTGCAACTGCTGGCCGACTTCTCGCTGATCAATACCAAAACGTATGAGATCAAGGCGGCGTTCTCGGCCCAGGGCGCGGGCAATGACACCAAGATCCTGTCGAACCGGGGTGACATCGCGCCGCCCAATCGCTCTAAGGTGATGCGGGAGACCTCGATCAGCCTGTCCCAGGACGTGTACCAGCAACTGGCATCGCAGTTGGGTTACACCGATGCCAACCTCTCGCGCGGCGTGCGTTCTGCGCCACCGCCCATGCCGGGTGGTGGCCAGCCCTATCCGGGGCAGCCCATGCCCGCGCCCCAGCCGCAAGAGCAGGTCATCATCCTGCGCTGACGGCCTGCAGGCGTTCCGTGGCCTGTCGTCTGACTGCCTTAGAGGCCAGCCCTGTGCTGGCCTTTTTCTTGGGTGCTGTCCTGGCGCTGGGCGGCTGCGCCCGCGTGCCTGCAACTTTCACGCCCGACAGCTTCCAAGCCGCCGATTTTTCTGCATTCCGCGTGCAGCCCTTGCCCGGAGCAGAAGGGGTCACCTTGCTGGCCCTGGAGCGCGCACCCCGGGTGCAGCCCTTGCGCTACCGCGTCATCGTGGTGCCGGGCTCAGGCTGTGCGGGCATGGGGGCCTGGGCCGACCGTTACTTTGCCGGGCTGCTGCACGCCCAGGTGCTGGTGTTGCATAAGCGCGGCGTGCACCCCCATGCGCGCACCGCGCCTGGTGATTGTCCGGCGCCCTTTGTCCAGTCCGATGCACTGTCCACATGGCAGGCCGATGCACAGGTCGCCGTGCGGGCCTGGCAGGCCGCCTTGCCGGATGGCGATGTGTTGCCCACGGTACTGATGGGTATTTCTGAAGGGGCCGAGTTGTTGCCCGGCCTGGCGCCTGAGGTGCCGCGACTGGCCGGTCTGGTGCTGCTCTCGGCCAGCGGTTTGGACCCGCGCGAGGCGGCCGCACTGCAGGCACAGCGCCTGGGCGCCCTGGCCGAATGGGATGCCCTGGGCCGTTTGCAGGCCAGTCCCGCGCCGGGCAGCACCGTGGCCCAGGGCCGCAGCCTGCGTTACTGGCGCGACCTGTGGCATTGGCGCCTGGCCGAGCCTCTGCGCAACGGCCCCTGGCCACTGTTGCAGGTGTGGGGCGAGGCCGATGCGCTGGTGCCCCAGGATGCGTACCAGGCCTTTGCCCGGCGCGCCCAGGCACGGATGGCGCCGTACTGTCATCGCAGCCTGCCGGGTGCCGACCATGGCCTGCAAACCGCCACGCGGGATGGCGTGCAGCAGGTATGGGCCTGGCTGGAGCAATGGGCGCGCCAGCCCGCCCTGGGCTTGTGCGCCCCGCTGCGGCGCTGAATAGCTACGTGGTGTGGGCGGGGCGGCGCAGCAGCGACACCACCAGCGTGACCACCGTGATCGGGACCACGAAGCCCATCATGACCGCCGAGAACGGCGCCAGTACGGCATGTTGCTGTGCTGCGAGGACGACGTAGGCCATGTAGGCCACGTAGTAGCCCAGGAACACCGCCCCTTCCCAGCGGGCAATCTCACGGCCCGACAAAAAGATCGGCAGGCAGGCCAGGGCCACGGCCAGCATGACCCAGATGTCCAGCGCCAGCAGCGAGGACGCCACCGTCAGCCCCGGGCTGCCCGGCAACAGCCCCGCCAGCAAACCCGAAAGGCCCAAGCAGCCCAGCAGATTGAAAGTGCAGCTCCCCACGACATTGCCTACGGCAATATCGCGTTCGCCCTTGAGGGCCGCCATGATGGATGTGGCCACCTCGGGCATGGAGGTGCCCGCCGCCACGATGGTCAGGCCGATCACCAGGTCGCTCACCCCCAGCGATTGGGCAAAAAACACCGCGGCGGAGACCAGCCAACCCGAACCGAATACCAGCAGTGCCAAGCCTGCAGCGATCAAGGCCAGCTGCACCGGCAGGCGCGCGTCCCAGGCTCCGGGAGATGCAGGCTGGATTTCAGCGTCGAATTCCGCCTGGGCTTCGCGGGAAGCGCGGCGCGACTGCACCACCAGAAACCCGGTGTAGGCCAGCAGCAGCCCGAACAGCAGTGCCCCGTCGAACAGGCCCAGCGTGCCGTCCAGCGCCAGCACCAATACCAGCAGCGAAGCGCCGATCATGATCGGTACCTCCTGGCGAATCAGTTGCACATTCACGACCAGCGGTGTGATCAAGGCGCTCAGGCCCAGAATGAACAGCACGTTGAAGATATTGCTGCCCACCACATTGCCCATGGCCAACCCCGTCTGGCCATTGAGCACCGCCCCCGAAGACACCGCCATCTCGGGCGCGCTGGTACCAAAGGCGACGATGGTCAGCCCCACCACCAGCGGCGAGATACCAAACGACAGTGCCAGGCGCGAGGCACCGCGCACCAGCAGGTCGGCACCGGCTACCAGCGCCACGAGACCAGCGAGAAACATCAGGAAATGGGTCACCAGGAGCTCACTAAAAAAAGGGTGATGGAGTGTGCCCGCGAATGTCCAGGCCCGTGGATTGTGGGGTTTTGCGGGGCTGCCTCAGCGCGGACGCTGCATACGAAAGCGCTGCTGTGGCCCCACAGTGAAGTAGTCCGCTGGCCCACCGGCCCGCAGAATAGGCGCTGCCTCTGCCGTGTCGTAGACACCGTCCTTCAGCAGAGCCTTGTCGATGTACACCGCGACCACCTCGCCCAGCACCAGCCAGGTGGGCACCGCCTGGCCGTCGGCGCGCTGCAACTGCACGATTTGGGTGCAGCGGCATTCGAAGCTGACGGGGCTCTCCCGCACCCGTGGCGCGCCGATCACGCGCGAGGGCGCGGGCGTCAGCCCGGCCAGTGCAAACTCATCCGTTTCTGGGGGCACGCTGGCGCTGGTCTGGTTCATGGCCTCGGCCAGGGGGTGCGTCGCCAGGCTCCAGCCAAATTCACCCGTCGCCTCAATGTTGCGCAGCGTGTCTTTGGCCCCGATGCTGGCAAAGCCGATGATGGGCGGAACGTAGTTGAACGCGCTGAAGAAACTGTAGGGCGCCAGGTTCAGGCTGCCGTCGGGTGCGCGCGTGGAAATCCAGCCGATCGGGCGTGGCCCCACGATGGCGTTGAAAGGATCGTGCGGCAGGCCGTGGCCCAGGCGCGGTTCATAGAAATGCGTGTCGGTGCTCATGGTGGGTAGGGGTAATGTTGCTATTCAAAATATAGCTGCCAGCGCTTGCTGTATAAGCGCTGGAGGCCAAAAACACCTAAACCCTGCACATCACTGGCTCAACGCAGCGCCAGCGGGGCAGCGTCTGCGCCGAGCTGAAACACCCCCACGGCCGCCACCAATTGGCGTGCGTGCTGGTCCAGGCTGTCGGCGGCGGCCGACGATTCTTCCACCAGCGCGGCATTTTGCTGGGTGACCTGGTCGAGCTGGTCGACCGCCGCACTCACCTGCGTGATGCCCTGGGTCTGCTCTGCGCTGGCCTGGCTGATGCCCAGAATCAGTTCGCTCACCTTGTGCACTTGCGTGACGATGTCCTGGATGGTGCTGCCCGCCTGTTGCACCAGTTGGCCACCGGCATCCACCTTGCTTACGCTGTCTGAAATCAGGGCTTTGATCTCGCGGGCCGCCTGGGCGCTGCGCCCGGCCAGGCTGCGCACCTCGCTGGCCACCACGGCAAAACCCCGGCCCTGTTCACCGGCGCGTGCGGCCTCCACGGCGGCGTTGAGCGCCAGGATATTGGTCTGGAAGGCAATGCCATCAATCACTCCAATGATGTCGCCAATACGGCGTGATGCGGCATTGATGCCTTCCATAGTGGCAACCACTTCGCTCACCACCTTGCCCCCGTGCGCGGCAACCTGGCTGGCCGTGCCTGCCAGCTGCGCGGCTTCGCGGGCCATGTCGGCGTTGTTGCGCACGGCGCTGGAGAGCTGCTCCATCGATGCCGCGGTCTGCTCCAGGTTGCTGGCCTGCTCCTCGGTGCGCTGAGACAAGTCCAGGCTGCCCGCCGATACCTCGCTCGCACCGGTGGCAATACTGTCGCTGCTCTTGCGCACCGAGCTGACGATGCCCCGCAGGCTCTCGTTCATGGCGCCCAGGGCGGTCAGCATCTGGCCCAATTCGTCCTTGCCTGCTGTGATGGGCTCTGTGCGCAGGTCGCCCCCGGCAATGCGTTCGGCCATGGCCAGTGCCTGTGTGGCCGAGCGGGTGGTGCTGCGGCTCACCAGCAGCAAAATCCAGAAGGCGAGCGCGGCAATGGCCCCCGCGACCGCCGTCGTGGTGATCAGCAACTGGCGCACCTCGCGGTTGCGGGCGGCCACATCGTCGGCCATCACGTCCATGGCCTTCTTTAGCAAATCCATCTGTATGTCGATCTGTGCGGTGATCGTGCGCAGGTAGTCAGCGGACGGCATGTCCAGTGCCTGCGCCTCCACGATTCTTTGCGTCACCATCTGGAAGGCTTCGCTGGCGACTTTCTCGGCGTTGGTTGCCGGGGAGGCAAGGGCTTGCCGCGCGGCTGTGCTGTCGGCCATGGCCAGTGCGAGCGCGCTTTGCGCGTGGCGGTCGTACAGCCGTGCGGCGTTGACCAAGGCGCCCACCCGGGCCTGCCCCGCCGGATCGACCTGGCCGCCGTTGAGCAGAGCAACACCGACCGCGCGGGCCTGGCCCAGGGCTTCGCTCAATCGGGGGAGGTAGTCGAGCGCCGCCGCCACCAGGTAGTGGCCGCTGGGCTGGGCCAGGAGCGCCAGGCCAGAGCTGTCGACCAGCGCACGGATGATGTCCAGCTGCTCATCGATCAGCGCCGAATGGCGCCGAAAGCTCTCGGCCGTGTCGATGGAGCGCTGGCCCACGGCCTGCGTCAATTGCGCCCAGTCGGTCTGCACCTTGCGCACCCGCTGCTCGATGGGCGCATTGCCAAAGGACTGTGCCGCACTGAGCTGGGCTTGCATCGCCTCGATCGAGCGCGCCTGCAGGGCTTCACGCGGTGCCCGGGCTGCTTCGTTGCCCGAGAGCACATTGGCCGCCTGGGCGCGGTGCTGCTGCATAAGCTGGATTTCTTGCGCTACAGCGGCTGCCGGTGCCGCGCCAGACAGCGCGATCGTCGAACGGGCCAGCGAGGTCAGGCCTGTTGAGAGCACCAGCCCCAAAGGCACGGCCAGCATGACCAGGGCCAGCAGACCTACCAGCAGAAATTTGCGCGACAGGCGCAGGTCGTCGATCAGCTTTTGCATGGCGAGTCCTTCAAAAACGGGTTCACGGTTTTTTGGAGGCTGCGGTGGACCGGTATCGGATCGTGTGTGCCCCTCCATGGCATTGGACGGAACACATCGACGTACAGGCAGCGGACCAAGGAAGCGCCACCTATTCTGCGCCAATCCCTGCTTTTCTTCTTCGGCAAAACCCGCGGTTTTTGGGCGCCGTGCGGCGCAGTGGGCACTAGCTGCGCCGGGCCTTGCAAGAGTTTTATGTGGTCACGGGTGGGTGCGCAGCAGAGAGCAACCCACCACCATGGCCGACCCCGCAGTGCGCTTTGGGGGCGGCATCGGCAAGGCTTATTTTCAGTCGCGCTGATCCTGCGGCGGCTCGTTCATCTTGCGGCGAATGACCACGGCAAACGCCAGGATGCCTACCAGCATCATGGCGATGCCGATGATGCTCATCAACCCGTAGTCGGTCGAGAAAAGGTCGGTCAAGGCTTTCATGGAAATCACTCCCGGTTTAAATACACAAATTATTTATGGTTATTGTGCTGGTTGAGGCGCGCTTTTGGGTTGATGCAAGTCAACGTACACCCTGCCAGAAGTATGGCTATTGGCGCGAGGATGCGGCCTGTCTGCCGAGAAACTGCCCCGGAGGTTGCCCCATCGATCGGCGCACCATGGCGCTGAAGGCGCTGGGGCTGTAGCCCAGTTCGGCGGCAATCTGCCCCACCGGCATGCGCCCGGCCGCGAGTGAGACGGCCTTGGCCAGCACCACCTGCTGGCGCCACTGGGTAAAAGTGCAGCCCAACTCTTGCCGGAACAGGCGGGCCACGGTGCGCAGGCTGGCGCCCGTGTCCTGCGCCCAGGCGGCGAGGGTTTCGTAGCGCGTGGGATCGGCCAGCACCGCCTCGCACAGGTGGCGCAGGCGCTTGTCGTGCGGCAGATCTACGCCCAGCTTTACGGCGTTAGCCCGGCCCAGCTCATCGCAGACCAGGGCGCTCAGGTGGCGTTCGCGCAGGCGCTCGGCCGGTGTGAGGGCGGGGCCGTCGTCAGAGGCGGTGGGCATTTCGCGCACCAGGGCGCGCAGCAGATCAGACACCTCCAGCACCCGGCACTGACGCCAGGCAGCCTGTTCGGCTTGGCTGGGGGCGGGGTTGCCCAACGTACCCGGGCCGCAGCGCCCGCGCGGTTGGTAAAAGTACAGGGTGCGCAGGTCGGCGGCCTCCACCATGGTCACGGCGTGTTCCACGCCCGGTGGAATCCACAGCGCCCGTGAGGGCGGCACGATGTAGGTGCCCCGGTCCGCGGTCAGCCGGATCACGCCCGTGGTGGAAATGGCCACCTGCGCCCAGGGGTGGCTGTGCGGCATCACCTGCGTGTCGGCCGCCAACTGGCGCACCTTGGCGCGCACGGGCCGGGAGCGGTCGGGCACGAACAGGTGCGGGGTCAGCGAGCCCACATACGACAGTGCACGCGGCGTGCGTGCAGGCCCGTCGGCCCCAGGCAGAGTTTTTGGCATGTTTGCGACAGAAGTTGGCAGACTATCGTAAACGCGCCGCGCGGCACATGCCTAAGATGCATGCCATGACCACGACTACAGCGGGCCCGCTCGGCCCCGTTCCTCTGCGCAAAGACGCCCATACCATTGGCCTGATCGGCTTGGCGCACGGCACCTCGCACTTTTTTCATTTGCTGCTGCCACCGCTGTTCCCCTGGCTGATTGGCGAATTTGGCTTGAGCTATTCAGAGCTGGGGCTGCTGGTGTCGGTGTTCTTTGTGGTCTCGGGCGTGGGGCAGGCCCTGGCCGGGTTTGTGGTGGACCGCGTGGGCGCGCGCCCTGTGCTGTTTCTGGCGCTGGGCTGCTTCGTGCTGGCGGCGTTAGCGGCCGGGCTGGCGCAAGGGTATGCCGGGCTGGTGCTGGCCTCGGCCTTGGCCGGGCTGGGCAATGCGCCGTTTCACCCGGTGGACTTCACCATTCTGAACAAGCGCGTGTCACCTCAGCGCCTGGGCCATGGTTTTTCGGTGCATGGCATCAGTGGCAACCTGGGCTGGGCGGCTGCGCCCGTGTTCATGGCGGGTATTGCCGCAGCCACCGGCTCCTGGCGCACGGCCTGCCTGGCGGCTGCGGTGCTGGCAGCCTGCGTGCTGGCGTTGCTGTTGTGGCAGCGCGCAGCCATTGACGACCGCCAGGGCAGTTGGGCGCACCAGGCCAAGGGCGGCGCCGCCGCGCCTGCCGAGCACCCCATGGCGTTTTTGCGCCTGCCTTCGGTGTGGATGTGCTTTTCGTTCTTCTTCTGGAGCACCTGCGCCTTGAGCGCCATCCAGAGCTTTGCCAGCCCTGCATTGCAAAAGATGTACGGCCTGCCGCTGAGTCTGGCCGCCATGGTGGTCACCGGCTACATGCTGTGCGGCGCGGCCGGCATGGTGGTGGGTGGTTTTCTGGTGGGCCGCGTGGAGCGGCTGGAGCGGGTGATCGGCATCTGCCTGCTGGCCTCGGCGGCGCTGCTGGTGCTGGCGGGCAGCGGCGTGCTGGGCGGCATGGCCGTGCTGGCCGTCACATCGCTGGCGGGCCTGGGCACCGGGCTGGCCGGCCCCTCGCGTGACATGCTCATCAAGCAAGCCGCCCCGCCAGGCGCC
>Ga0209477_1001277_pt1 | contig 15457 bp, 15 predicted proteins | sample KloWWTupernatant_FD_187180 | JGI IMG/M metagenome (GOLD analysis project Ga0209477, IMG submission 187180) | Active sludge microbial communities from Klosterneuburg, Austria, studying microevolution and ecology of nitrifiers - Klosterneuburg... | ecosystem: Engineered > WWTP > Aerobic digester >... | reverse complement strand
TTGACGGCATTTCATGGAAGGACTTACTCAAAATTTCCGTAGTAAGTTTCAAAAAAGGTACATTTGCAGTCAAGACACATTACCCAAACAGAAGATCATTCGGAATCTTATCAAATGCCGGTTTTTTAAAAATAATCTACAGTTACAGAGATCCGAGAGATGTAATTTTATCGGTGATTGATCACGGGAAAAAGTTAAAAGAATCCGGGGAGACCGGCAGTTTCACTAAGATGATAGAATTAGATGATGCTGTAAGAAATGTTAAGTCCTGGATCAATGACTTTAAAAAATTGTCAAAAAAAAATAACATTTTAAAATACAGTTATGAAGATTTTATAAAGGATCCGGAAAATATATTGAGTAAAGTATCAGAATTCCTGAAAATAGAATTTAGTACCAAAAGTGTCCAAGAAGTTTTGCTCAGATACAACTCCTCAAATCCTGACATGCCTAAAGGGAGACTTCATTTTAATAAAGGAATTGTTGACAGATTTAAAACCGAAATGTCTATATCAGATCAAAACAGAGTCATAGAAACTTTAGGAAATGAGATTGTTGAAATGGGTTATAAGTTATGAGTTATATAAAAGCTCATCTGAATTTGATTTTTTCATCAATTGAGATTTACCTGAAACATTATTACTTTAACAGGGTTATAAAGACCTATAAAAAATTCTAATGCAAAACTCCTTAAGTACAATTTCAATATATAACTTTTTTGAAAAAAAGCTTTCTGCTGTAAATAAGAAAGAGCTGCTTTTTTCATTTCTAAGGAATACAATTACATCTCTCATAATATTTTTGTTATTAGGTTTTTTAATAACTGTACTGGAATCTGTATTCAGATTCGGGATATTTACACGGACATTTTTATACTGGGGATTTCTTTCTGTTTCGATCACAACAATAACTTATTTTTTATTAAATTTCCTTTTAAAGAGTTCAGGAATAATCGGAAACTTTAATCTCATTTCATATTCAAGAAAAGTCGGGGATCATTTTGAGGATATAAAGGATAAGCTTTCGAATTCTTTATCTTTAGTAATGCCCGGGAATTCCGACAGGAAAAACAGTGCAGTATCAGATGAGCTCATCTTTGAAGACATAAAAAGTATTAACAATATAGCCGGTAATAAAGACCTGTCTTCATTTATAAAATTTTCATCGCTAAAGAAATTAATCTTAATTTTACTTTCAATAATTGTATTTATCACCGCTTCATTTTTAATCTTCCCTAAGAATCTTAATGGTGCAGTAAAAAGACTGGTCAATCATAATTACTTTTTTCTGGATAATGATCTGGGCATTACTTTTGAAATCATCCCCGGCGATATTGAGATTGCAGCAGGTGAAGACGTGATAATAGGAGTTACCATTAATTCCACCTCAAATGATCTGAATATAAAAGAAATTAACCTTTACACTAAACAGGTTTCTGCTGACGGATATGAGATGCTTTCAGATCCGGTGAAATTAATTTCAGAGTCGGGAAATAATTTTACAGGCACAATAAAAAACACTATCAATGAACTTATATATTTTGCGGAATATAAAGGAATTAGATCTGAGGAATACACTATCAATGTTTCGGAATATCCTGTGATAAAAAATTTCACTGTCACAGTTACTCCTCCTGAGTTTACCGGAATACCATCCAAAACATTACCTGATAACGAAGGAAATATATTCTGTCCGGAGGGAAGTACAATAGAGTTTAATATAAATGCAAGCACTGAACTTTCATATGCGGGTATTGATCTGAACGGAAATCCGGTTTCATTTGAATTTAACGGAACTTCAGCAAAGGGCAGTATCAAAGCAGATCAGAGCAGCAGTTACAGATTTATTCTTAAAGACCTGAACGGCGGAGTGAATAAAAACTTTAAGCAATATACAATAAAGGTAATGCCTGATGAGCCGCCAAAAATTACTATTATTGAACCGTCTGAATCTAATTACGAATTAAAAGGCGAGAGAGAATTAATAGTAAGATCGAGAATTTCAGATGATTACGGATTTTCTAAATTAGTCCTGGGTTACAGAAAATTAAAGCTTCTTTCAGGCAGCGGATCTGCCCCTGAATTTAATTATATAAATATTGAGATCAAAAATCCAAATGCAACTTCACTTGAGGTTCCTTATGTGTGGAATGTATCAGGAATTAATTTACGCTCAGGAGAGAGTGCAGAATATTTTACAGAAGTCACTGACAATACCGGTAAATCAACCAGGTCTGAAATAAAGACCATTCAATACAGATCTCAGGCAGAAGTTTTAAAAGAAACTGAGACGATGACAAAGGAACTGAAAACTGAAATGCAGTCAGCTTATGATCAAATGGAAGAATTGAGTAAAAACATTGAAGACATCAAAAAGGAATTTCAGAAGAATGAAGAGCTTGGTCTGAATGAAGACAGCAAGAAACAGATGGAACAAAAGCTTGATAACTTTCAGAAGAATATGAACTCTGCTCAGAACAAGCTTGATCAGAACATGGAAGAGATGAAAAAGAATAATATGCTGGGTGAGAAGACTCTGGAACAGTTTATGGAGCTGCAGAAAATGTTTAACAAAATAAATTCTCCTGAACTTCAGAAGATGCTTGAAAAGTTAAAAGAAGCTTTGAAGAAGAATAACCAGGAAGAGCTTAAAGACGCAATGAAGAATTTCAAATTTGATGAAGAGGCATTTAAGAAATATATGGAAAAGGCAATGGAGCTAATGAAAAAGATAGAGAACATGCAGAAATTTGGTGAGCTTACTCAAAAGCTTGAAGATATTGCAAAGCAGCAGGAGCAGTTAAAAAAGGAAACTGAAAATTCGCAGAATAGTGATAAGAATAAGATGGACGAACTTTCTCAAAAACAAAAAGACATAAAAGAGCAGACAAAAGATTTCAATAGTGAGCTTCAGAAGCTTATAGATGAAATGAATAAGATGAAAGATCAGCTAAGTCCTGAAGAGCTTGAGAAAATTCAGAAGGAAATGAATAAGAAGGACACTGAGAATAAGATGCAGAAATCCAGTGATGAATTAAAATCTTCTCAGAAGAGTAATTCAGAGAAAACACAGGAAGAGATCATGGATGAGCTGAATAATATGGATAAAAAAATGAAAGCTGCATTAAATGAAATGATGGATTCTCAGGATATGAATAACAAGCTCAAAGAGAAATTGGAAGATATTAAAAAGAAACTTGAAGAGATGAGCAGGAGACAGCAGGAGTTAAAAGATAAGACAGATGAACTTGATAAAGATGAGAAGGAAGAATTTGAAAAGAATCAGAAAGACCAAAATGATCTTCAGAAACAGTTATCAGAAAGTATTGATGATCTTATGAATGCTTCAAAAATGGGAATGAAAATGTCGCCTGAACTTGGGAAAGAACTTGGAGACGCATACAACAAAATGGAGAAAGCCGGTAAAGAACTTGGAGAAATGAAGAAACAAGATGCTTCATCTGACCAGAAGAAAGCAAAAGAATCCCTTGATAACGCAGCCAAGATGCTTGGAAACATGCTTGGGAAAATGGGTAAAGATGGTAAAGGCGGTGAGGATGGCAAAGATGGTAAGGATGGAAAGGGAAACAAACCCGGCTCCGGGAGTATGGGACAGATGATGGACAGACTCGGTGAAATAATCGCTCAGCAAATGGGGATGAATGGTAAATCGGGAAAGATGGGAATGAATGGTGAATCAGGTGAAAACGGTAAATCAGGAAAAGACGGCAAGGGGAATAAACCGGATAATATGTCAGAAGAGCAGAGACAGGAAATGCAACGTCTCAGCATGGAACAGCAGCAGATTCAGAAATCATTAGAGATGCTTAATGAAGAGTTAAAAAGAGAACAGGAGAATTCAGGTGAAAAAGTTTTAGGAGATTTAGATCAGATACAAAAAGAAATGCAGGAGATTGTAAAAGACCTGAGTGAATATAATGTAGATGACAAATTAATAGAAAAGCAAAACAGGATATTGTCCAGACTTCTGGATGCACGTCTGTCTCAACGCGAAAAAGATTTTGAACCAAAAAGAGAATCCCGTCCGGGTGAAAATGTCAGCAGAAATTCCCCGCCTGAAATAATTCTAAGCGGACCAAATTCCTATAATGCTCTTAAGGAAGATTTTTTAAGATTGGATAAAGAAGGGTTTAATGAAGATTATGAAAATTTGATTTCGAAGTATCTGATGGAATTGAAGAAGAATGATCTGAAGTAATCAAAATCAAGTAATCTATTCAGCTAACCTGTTATACAATTCAGTTTCACATTTTAATTCTTAAAATAAAATTTAGATCTGTATTTATTTACAGATTGAAAATTTACTTTAAGTCCGGTTATCAACTTTGATTAAGATTGAAAATAATTGCTTTGAGTTAAATAAATAATAAAATGATAATATTGCTTATTGAAAATTTATTGCATATTTTTCAAAAAAACTAACCGGGGGTAAAAAATGAAAACTTTAAAAGATCTAATCAAGGACAGACCTTTGCATTTTGTAAAATCAGGAATGAAGATAATTGATGTAGCCAAATTCATGGGGCTTCACAACATCGGCGCAGTGCCGGTACTCGAGCAGTCTGAAAAGCTTAAACTGATTGGTATTTTCTCAGAGAGAGATCTTTTGAGAAAATGTATTGCAAAAGAAATTGATCTATTTAATACTTCTGTAGATGATGTAATGACAAAGAAAGTAATTGTCATAGAATCACACGATACTCCGGAATACTGTATGCAGATAATGAAACAGGAAAAGATCCGTCACATGCCTGTTATAGACGGGCAGGATTTAAAAGGAATGATTTCAATTCGGGATCTGATGACTTATGACATGAGTCAGAAGGAAGAAAAAATTGAAATGCTGAATTCATATATTCAATTCAGCGGATAATATTCAGTTCCAAAAAATTCTGACCTGCTTCAATTAATTAATAACTACCCATTTAAAATTTAATGAATCAAAAAGAAATAAAAACTTTCGGACAATTAAAAAAATCCGGTTATAAAGTATTAACTGTAAAAGATGAGATCAGAAAAAATCTGATCAAAAAGATTGAAACCAAAGGAACATTTTTCAAAGGAATAATTGGATATGAAAACAGCGTGATCCCTTCTCTGATGAATTCGTTGTTATCAAAACACGACATAATATTACTTGGACTCAGAGGGCAGGCAAAGACAAAAATTGCGAGGATGATCCCGGAACTGCTTGATGAATATATTCCGATAGTAAAAGGATCGGAAATAAATGATAATCCATTTCAGCCAATTTCAAAATACTCTGTCGATATGATAAATTCCCAGGGTGATGAAACGGAGATTGAATGGATATCCCGTGAGCAGCGCTACAGTGAAAAACTTGCAACACCTGATGTAAACATTGCTGATCTGATCGGTGACATTGATCCAATAAAAGCAGCGAATCAGAGACTCCATTATTCACATGAAGGTGCAATTCACTTTGGTATTATCCCCCGGACAAACAGAGGTATTTTTGTAATTAATGAACTGCCGGATCTTCAGCCGAGGATACAAGTCGGTCTTCTTAATATTCTTCAGGAAAAAGATATTCAGATACGTGGATTTAATATCAGAATTCCGCTGGATATACTTATGATCTTTACTGCAAATCCTGAAGATTATACTAACAGAGGAAATATAATCACACCTCTTAAAGACAGAATAGATTCTCAGATCATAACACATTATCCGAAAGTTCTGGAAGACGGAATTAAAATTACCGAGTCAAACTCATGGACAGATAGAAATGATAAAAAGAATATTCACATTCCTTACTACTTCAGAGAGATCATAGAAATGACTGCGATGCAGGCAAGAGCCAGCGAATTCGTAGATCAGAAATCCGGAGTAAGTGCCAGACTCACAATTTCAGCTATGGAAAATCTGATCAGCAATGCTGAGAGGCGATCCATTATTAATTCTGAAGATATTATAATGCCGAGAATGTGTGATGTACTTTCTATATTACCGGGTATTACCGGCAAAGTGGAACTTGTCTTTGAAGGTGAACAGGAAGGTTCACTTAAAGTCGCAAAGGCACTTATCTCGAGATCTGTAAGAGAAATATTCAAAAAGTATTTTCCGGATCCGTCATTGAGATTAAAGAAAAATGCACAGGAGAAACCGCAAAGAGACCCTTATATTGAAATTACGGAATGGTTTCAGTTCGGCGGAAGTGTAAATATTAAAGATGATATGAGTTTTAAAAATTACTTTGCTGAATTAAAAAAAGTAGATGGTCTTGAAATTTTTGTAAGGAAATATCCTCAGTTTTTTGAAAATGATCAGGAGCTTGCATCTCTTATGGAATTTGTACTTGACGGACTTCATCAGAATTCCAAAATTGCAAAGGATGAAATTGACTCAGTGATAAAATATAAAGATATGGTAGGAAGTATGTTTTCAGGATCTAAAGATGCATCAGAATTTGGCGGCTTTGAAGATGATTATTATAATTGATTCTTAATTTTTTAAATACTAACAGTTTCTTCAAAGTCTTATAGAATTTTTAGTTTGAGAATTTATTTCCGCCGTTGATGTTGATCCAAAAAGTATAAATGCTGTACTTGAATTTATTGTATCATTCTCATAATCTTTTTGGTCAACAACTACAATGCCGACGTGCTTCAGATCACAAGTTGGTGGTGGTAAAAAAGTCTTCAAAGTTATTATATTAAAATACATTTAATTTTCGCAAACTTTTTCAAACATCCACATCGGCTCGAATTCCAAATTAAAATCTTATAGAACTTTCTAGATCTTATTCATTATTCTCAAGTTTCTTTACCTTTTTATCCAGCGATCTCATATATCCAAAAATGCCGATCCATATTATAAGGACGATCAGCATTACTATATATAAAGAATTTGTTTCCAGAAAATCGTACAGTGATGTCATAAATTTATTCAATTAAGCTTAATTTTTTATAAATCAATTTTTCTATTCGAATCTTCAGATTCAGCATCCACAGATAGAACATTGTAAATCCAACCAAAGATGAAATAAAAATTGTCAGCATAGAACTGTCCATATTAATTTTTCCCTGCGTATTAATGATAGGATCAGGATGAAGACTCTCAACTATCCTCGGCATAATAAATACAAAGAACGGGACTGTTACGGCTGCGATGATCGCATAGACAGATGAAAGTTTTGCGCGCTGATCTTCAGATTCAATGGCTGATCTTAAAGCAAAATATGCTCCGTATATCAGCAATAAAATAAATATTGAAGTCTGCCTCGGATCCCAGTTCCAGAAAGAACCCCAGCTGAACTTTGCCCAAAGTGAACCTGTAGCAGTCGCTAGTATACAAAATAAAAATCCAAGCTGCGCACTTGAAAAAGATTTTATATCATAATTAATATCGCGTGTTTTCAGATATCTGATTGAATACCACATTGACATAAAAAAAGCAAGTACTGATATCCATGACATTGGCACATGGAAATAAAGTACTCTTGCTTTATCACCGAGAGCCGGTATGTCAGGAATAGGTAATGCCAGTCCGAGTATTATCACTGCGCTGATTATTATAAATATCAGGTATGTAATAAATTTATTCATATTTTATTTTAGGGATGAAGATCTTTTTGAAAAAAATAGTTGTCTGTTAAAGATTTTAATAATTTACTTTTATAATAATTTCCATTCAATTAACTAATCTTCCCAAATAAATTTAAAAAGCATAAGTGAAGTAACAGTTACAACGACAAAATAAGACACCAGTATCTGAATTTCTCCGAATAATTTATCAGTTTCGACTCCAAGACTTGCCAGTTTGGTTGCATTTATAACAGTGATCAATAGCGGCAACAAAATTGGAAAAGACAGTACGGGATATAAAGTGCCCTTTGAATTTGCTTTGGAAATTATCGCTGCTATAATTGTAGATGCTGATACAAGACCCAGATTTCCTAACACAATTACAACTAAAAATCCCGACAGATTTTTTATCTGATATTCCGTAATTAAAATAAAAAGAATAAGTATAAGCAGGTTGAGAGCAAATGTGAGTATCAGATTAAAAAATAATTTACCGATGATCACACTGTCCGTACCGGTAGATAATTTCAATGCAGTCGAAGTTTCTTTCTCTTCTTCCTTTACAAAGGTCCTCGATAATCCACTTACAGATGTAAAAAAAATCGCAATCCAGAGTAAACCTGTAAGGATCTCATTATCTACTTTCTCATCTCCTAATGCAAACTTAATGATAGAGATGGTAACAAGTACAAACATCAGCAGAGAATTTATTACATATCTCGTCCTAAGCTCTGAACTGAGATCTTTTTTGAATACGAGAAATGAATTTTTCAAAAGCATAATTCTACTTATAGTCTTCTATGTTAATGCTTTTTTCACAAAGCTGAATATCGTCAGTATCATTTGTTGCAACAATTAAAATTCCATTTTTCTTTTGCTCTTCTGCAGTCTGACAGATGATATCAATTCCTTCAGCATCCAGATTTGATCTTGGCTCATCCATATATAAAATTCCGGGTTCATTAATTATTGCAAAAATAAGTTTGAGCTTTTGCTTCATACCTGAGGAATAATTTTTCAATGGTTCGTTTCTTTTATCAAAGAGACTGACTTTATTAAGATAAAAATCAATTTTTTCTTTCATATCATCACGTGAATTATTTCTTAAGCTGCAAAAGAATTCAAGATTCTCAATACCTGTAAGCTCATCATAGAGATTCAGATACGGAGAGATCAGACCAATTTGTGAATACCATAAATTTTGGGGTACAGTAGATCCATTTACTTTAAGAATTACTTTACCTTTGTTAGAAGCTATGAGACCTGTAAGAAGTTTTATGAGAGTGGATTTACCCGAACCATTCCTGCCGAGTATAGAAACTGAATCACCTGATTTCAGATTGATCGAAAAATTTTTGAATATTATTTTTCCTGAATAAGATTTTGAAATGTTTTCAGCAGAGAGCTCAATACTTTTCATATTCAGGATATGGAAGTGATAAATTATTCATTTAGAATACCATGCTTCTCAGACAGTCTCTGATTTCTTCTTCTGAGTGCTTGATCATATCTTCTTTTTTCTATTTCAGATTCAGGAATTATCTCGCCTACAATCACCGGTTTATTTGTAACTGCATCAATATTAACAAATGTCAGATATGCACTGTTTGAATGTGAAATTTCGCCTGATTTTATTTCTTCAATTTCTACTCTGACACCGACTTCCATTGATGTATTAAAAGCTCTGTTAACAGAAGCCTTTAGACGAATAATATTTCCAAGTTTAATAGGGTGATGAAATACCAGATTATCTACAGCAGCAGTAACAGCAACAGAATTACAATGTCTGGCGGCAGCTAATGCAGCAGCAATATCAATCCAGTGCATTAGTCTTCCGCCTAATAAATTCCCCAGAACATTAGTGTCATTTGGAAGGACAAGTTCTATCATTTCAACCTGAGAACTTTTAACGGTCTTCAAGATAATTGTCATGCCGGGATTTTACTTTTTAATGATCTGACTTTATTTATATATTCACTTGCAAAGAAAATATCCTCAAATCTTTTTATATCTTTCTTAGCTTCTTCATAATTTTTTTTAATGATCTGAACCTGTATCTTTCCGTAAAGAGCATCATCAGCATATTTGGAATCAAAATAATCGTCAAGGATCTCACTGTAATATACCAGTGAAGATTTATAACTGTCCATAGTAAAATACAACTCTGCGCTTTTCAAAATTTTATAAGCAAGCTTATCTTTCATTTCGGCAATCCTTTTATTTACTGATGACGCATGTTTACTGTTGGGATACAGATCAAGAAAAGTTTGAAATTCAGTAATTGCATATCTTGTATATGTCTGATCAAGACTATATGAAGGTGAAAGTTTGTAATAACTCATGGCCAGTCTGTATCTTCCTGTTTCAGAGAATTTACTGGTTGGATAATTTTTTATAAGTACTTCAAACTCATAAATCGCAAGTATGTATTCTTCTCTTTTATAATAACTCATACCAAGATAATATATACTCTTATCAATAACACTTGTGCCCGAAAATTTAAGTTTAATTAAATTGAAATCATCAATCGCATCAATATAATCTTCCTGATCATAATTTGACTTAGCTGCAAAATATGCTGATTCGGGAACGTCACTGTTAATATTTCCTTCATTTGTAGATGAACTACACGAATATAATATTGATGAAACAAATATTATCAGTACTGAAAAAATTCTTTTATTCAATAAATTTTTATAATAATTACTGCAAAATAATTTTCAGAACAAAATTGCAGTTTTAAATATTTTAATTACTTCTGATCGTAAAAAATAAAATTATAGCAGCTGCAGAAACTGCAACTATGATCGCCGGAAAAACATAACTGTTTACATCACTCTCAGCCGGCAGATCCCCCTGAGTAAAAGTATATCGACTATCTTCTATCTGATCTTTATTATTTGAATCAAAATTACCTGTTGATTTTTTTACTATCTTATCATTATATAATACCCGGATACTATTTTGATCAAGAATTTCATAATTATAAGAATATCTGATCTCTCTTTTTGTTAATTTATTACCGGTGATATCTGTAGATTGTGATTCAGAATAAACAGGTTTAATAGAAATATTACTGATCTTTATAATGTAATTTGTGGAATCAAAATTCTCGTTTATTATAAATTTATAATTTCTGAACTTATCTCTGAGTTTATATAAAAAATAAATTTCATCAGGTTTATTCTGATCAATTTCAATTTCATAAAACTTATCATTGCCTAAAATAACAAGCTTATTTTCTAATGACTGAAAACTCTCATCCATCAATTTATCGATGAGATAAAGATTGCCCGGAGTATCCTGACAGAAACAAACTCCTCCTGAAATAAAAAAGAACAATATAATCAGGAGGTTTTTAAATTTCATTTTCTAACCGTAAATTCCTCTTAATTTTAAAACTCTGGAAACTTTATCAATTGCATGTATATAAGCTCCCAACCGTAAAGTTGTATTATATTTAATAGATGACTCATATACAACATCGAAAGCTTCCGTCATCATTCTGTTAAGTCTGTTATTAACATCATCTTCATCCCAGAAATATCCGATCCTGTCCTGTACCCATTCAAGATAAGAAACTATTACTCCGCCTGAGTTTGCAAGAATATCCGGGATCACTCTGATCCCTTTTCCTGCAATGATCTCATCAGCATCAGCAGAAATTGGTCCATTCGCACCTTCAACAATTAATTTAGCTTTGATGTTATTTGCATTATGTGCAGAGATCTGATCTTCTTTTGCAGCAGGAACAAGAATATCACACTGAAGTTCGAGAAGTTCTTCATTTGTAACAGATCTTCCGAAATTTCCATTCTCTAGAGTTTTATTTAACGTTACATATTCTATTGCTTTGTTTACATCAATTCCGTTTTCATCATGATAACCTCCGGAGACATCACTGATTGCCACTATTTTTATTCCTTTTTCATTCAAAAGCTGTGCGCTTACAGAGCCTACATTTCCAAATCCCTGAATTACGCAGGTAGTAGAAGTAGGATCGATCTCCAGTGTTTTCAAGGCTGCCATTGTTGCAATCATAACTCCCCTGCCTGTTGCTTCTCTTCTTCCTTTTGATCCGCCGATAATAATTGGTTTACCGGTAACAACTCCTGTGACAGTTTCTTTTTTATGCATACTGTATGTATCCATTATCCACGCCATTATTTGTTCATCAGTATTCATATCCGGAGCCGGAATGTCAGAGTCGGGACCAAATACTTCCAGCATATTTACTGTATATCTTCTTGTGATCAGTTCCAGTTCTCTCTGTGATAAATTTTTCGGATCACATTTCACAGCACCTTTTGCACCACCGAATGGAATATTTGCTATCGCACATTTCCATGTCATCCATGAAGCAAGAGCTTTTACTTCATCCAGATCCACATCAGGTGAATATCTTATTCCACCTTTGGATGGTCCCAGAATATTATCGTGAATTACTCTGTAACCTTCGAAGACTTGAAGTGTTCCATCATCCATAGTAACAGGTATAGAAACAATAACCTGCTTAACCGGTGTGGCTAAGTAATTGTAAAGACCTTTGTCCAAATTGTAAAGTTCGCAGGCTTTGTCAAATCTTACCATCATTGACTCAAAAGGATTTACTTCCCCTCTTCTGTATGGAGCAGGCTCTTTATATATTTCTGGCATTTAGTTTGAAATTAGAATTATAAAAAATATTAAGCATAAAATTAACATAATGCAATTTTTATATCAAGTTAGTATATTTAGCTATTCGGTAATTTTTTTCAATAAATTGAAGCTTCAGAGTGTGAATTTTTCTGATACTTTGAATCAAATGTTTAAGTTTCAGAGAATATCTGGTATTCAGAATATTTAATTTCTTTAAACTGATCTGAATTTATTAAAACTTTTAACGGGTATTCTTTAGCCGGACCGCAATCCGGGTACCATATCCTTCCGGTGTTTACTATTATAATTAATCCGTTGTCATCTCCCAAAGCTGCAAAAGTACTTTTATCCCCGCTGAATTGGGGAATTTCAAATGTGTTCTGAACTTCTCCAAAAAATTCATTTACGTTTTTTACAGGCAGTCCAATCTCACTTATACAAAGAATTGAATCACCTGAGAATTTATGATCAGAATCATTTTTTAAATTATGTCTCGAAATAAATTCCAGTATATTGCCTGCCGGATCATAGAAGTAAACTGAATGTGCATTCCAGCTTTTGAAATCAAACTCATCATTTCCATCAAGTGACACTAGTCCGATTCCTGAAGCAGTTAAATATTCTTTTGCTTCTTTAAATTTATTTGATGGGATGTTAAAGGCGAAATGATATTTCGGATCCGGATAATCAGATTTATTTTCAAATGTAAGTATTGAACTGCCGGCAGTGAATGAGATTGTCTGATCCTCATTTTTCAACACTTTTAGTCCGAGTAAGCCTGAGTAAAAATTTTTCAATTCATCTAAATCTATTGATGTACATAAAACTATTTCCTTTATTAGCATCTTCAAAAAATTTATTTTGATAAATATAGAAATTATATCACAAACTAAACTCCCATTTAATTGAAAATTATTCAGAAAGAGATCAGACTTAAACAAAAAGCACGGGGATTTCACATCATTACAAATGAAATACTGGATGCCGTTCCTGAGATTAAAGAAATGAGCTCAGGTATGATGAATGTTTTTATTAAACATACTTCAGCCTCCCTTTCAATAAATGAAAATGCAGATCCGACCGTGCGGATTGATTTTGAAACTCACTTTAATAAATTGGTCCCTGAAGACGGTGAAGATTATCTTCATACTGCCGAAGGTCCGGACGACATGACTTCACATATAAAATCTTCTTTACTCGGATGCAGTTTGAATATTCCTGTCACAAATGGTGAACTCAATATTGGTATTTGGCAGGGAATTTATCTTTGTGAGCATAGAAATCACGGTGGTCAAAGGGATATTGTGATTACGCTGACCGGGATTTAATTTTATCTGAATTTCATTATTAAGTTAAAAGAAAATCTGAACGCGTAAAAAAATTTTCCCATAAAGTAATTTTTCTATATTCTAATTACACTTCAATTTTTGTAAATTTACCAAATGAAAAGCGTTTCTCTACATACACTTGGCTGTAAATTAAATTACAGCGAGACATCAACCATCGGAAAAGGATTCTCACAAAAAGGATTCAGTCTGAAAGAATTCGGCGAGCCCGCTGACGTCTTTGTTTTGAATACCTGTTCTGTAACTGAAAATGCAGACAGGGAATGCAGACAGATCGTCAGAAGTGTCCTGAATAAAAATCCTCAGACCTATGTGATCGTGACAGGTTGCTATGCACAGCTTCAGCCGAATGAGATTGCATCCATCGAAGGTGTCGACCTCGTTCTTGGCATCAGTGAGAAAATGAAACTGATGGATTATATTGATAATATCGAAAAGAAGGAACTGTCATGCATCCACAGAGACAGTGTTGAAAAAGCAAATGATTTTTTCGAAGCATTTTCATCTGATACAGATTCGAGGACCAGAGCTTTTCTGAAAATTCAGGATGGGTGTAATTATAAATGTTCATTTTGTACCATACCTCTTGCAAGAGGTGCATCGAGAAGTCTTGCTCCGGATAAAGTTTTAGATAATGCGAAAAAAATTATTGATGCCGGATACAGAGAGATCGTCCTCACAGGTGTAAATACAGGCGATTATGATTTTGAAAATTATCGGCTCATTGACATTTTGAATATACTTGAAAATACTGAAATAGATCGCATAAGGCTCAGCTCGATTGAGCCGAATCTTATCACTGATGAAATAATTTCATTTGCAAAAAATTCAGAAAAGTTTTGCAATCATATGCACATCCCCATGCAAAGCGGTGACAATGAAATATTAAGATCCATGAGAAGAAGATATAACCGTGAGTATTACAGAGATACTGTTTTAAAATTAAAAGACGAAGTAAAAGATATATGCATCGGCGCAGATGTAATAGTCGGATATCCGGGTGAGACAGAAGAACATTTTTTAAATACTGAAAAATTTATCCGTGAGCTTCCGGTAAATTATCTTCACGTTTTCAGTTATTCCGAAAGGAGAGATACTGACGCTATTCTGTTACCCGGCAGAGTTGAGATTGCTGACAGAAAAAAAAGAAGCAGTATTCTGAGAAGACTTTCCGACAGTAAAAAATATGAACACTACAATAAATTCATTGGTACAGAACAGACAGTTTTGTTTGAATCAGATAAAGATGATTATGCCGAAGGTCTGTCAGAAAATTATATCAGGGTCAAAGTAAATAAAAGTAATCTCGAAAATAAAATAAGAAAAGTAAAACTTACTGAAACTGACGGGATCAAACCTGTCACTGCTGAACTGCTTTCATAAAAATTCAAACAATTGAAATTATTTCTCGCAAGACATGCCGATGCAATTCAATATACAACTGACACTGTCACAAATGATGAGCTCAGATTTTTAACTTCCGGAGGGAGAATTAAGGAAAATGAAACAGCTGATTTTTTAAAAGAGTATCTGACTGATATTAGTATTATACTTACCAGTCCTCTGATACGCACTGTTCAGACTGCAGAAATAATTGCTTCAAAAATTAATTACACCGGTGAAATTTCTCTTGTAAATGAACTGAAATTTGAAACTCCTTTATCGCCGCTTATCGATCTGATAAAAACCATGTCGAACTATTCTTCATTATTAATGGTCGGTCATGAGCCCAAGCTTGGAAATTTGGTAAAAGCTCTCACAAGCATAAGTCTCCCTTCATTTTCGAAGTCAGGTGTTTGTTATATTGATTATAATACAGATAAAGATATTTTTCATTTCGGATGGTATTTTGATCCAAAAAAAATGATGATAATTGATTGAAATATGAATGAAATTTTAAAAGTAC
>Ga0209477_1001276_pt1 | contig 15461 bp, 15 predicted proteins | sample KloWWTupernatant_FD_187180 | JGI IMG/M metagenome (GOLD analysis project Ga0209477, IMG submission 187180) | Active sludge microbial communities from Klosterneuburg, Austria, studying microevolution and ecology of nitrifiers - Klosterneuburg... | ecosystem: Engineered > WWTP > Aerobic digester >... | reverse complement strand
CCCTGCGCGCGCGCGTGCGCCCGGACCAGCAGGTCGGCCAGCAGCTGGCCGAGCGGGCGCCCGACCTCCGCCGCGGCCATCGGCAGCACGGACGTCTCGGTGAGCCCGGGCGAGATCGCGGCCTCGAGGAACCACGGCGTGCCCTCGTCGTCGACGATGGCGTCCGTGCGTGAGATGTCGCGCAGGCCCAGGACGGTGTGCGTCAGCTCCGCGGCCCGCGCGGCGGCGGCCAGGGCCTCGGGGGGCAGCGGCGCGGGAAGAGCGACCGAGATGAGGTCGGCGCTGTACCGGGCCTCGAACGAGAACGGCGAGATGCCCGGGTTGGCGAACTCGGCAGGGGGCAGCGCAGCGGGCTCCGGGTCCTCGACGACGACGGTCTCGATGGTCTTGCCGGCGACGTAGCGCTCCACCAGGGCGACGTCACCGAACGTGAAGCAGCGCACGAGCGCCGCCGGCAGGTCGGAGGCCCGCTCGACCAGGCTCATGCCCAGGGTCGAGCCGCTCGTGGCGGGCTTGACCACCACGGGAAGCCCGAGCCGGTCGGTGATGGCGCCCACCAGCTGCGTCGGGGACAGCTCGCGGAAGGATCGTGCGGACACGGCCACCCAGGCGGGTGTCGCCAGCCCGGCACGCGACATGAGGACCTTGGCGACGACCTTGTCCCAGGCCAGGTGACAGGCACCGGGCGGGGAGCCGACGTAGGGCATCGAGATGAGCTCGAGCGCGGTCTGCAGGGATCCGTCCTCGCCGCTGGCGCCGTGCACGGCCAGGTAGGCGGCGTCGATCCGGTCGGCGCGCAGTCGGTCCAGGAGGCGCTCGTCCGCGTCGTACAGCGCCACGTCCAGGCCCGCCTGGCCCAGCGCGTACTCGGCCCGGCGCCCCGAGCGCATGGAGACCTCGCGCTCGTTGGACAGCCCGCCGGCGATGACCGCGACCCGCTCGAGGTGTGTCACACCATGTCCCTTCGTCGTGCCGTCGGCCTGCCGCGATCCTAGCGTCGGGGCCGCGGCAGGGGCCCACGCGGGCGGCTCACGCGCCGGGCGACCGGGTCACAGGCACCGGCGCGTCGCCTCGACCGTCGCGATCGCAGGCCCGAGCTCGAGCAGGAAGGACGTCGAGCGGGTCGAGGTGACCGCTGCGGGCACCCTGACCTCGACGGCGGGGCTGCGGCCGTAGGTGGTGAACGTCCACGGCGCGGCGCCGTCGGCGTCCGCCGGGCCGGGAACGGCCACCCAGTCGACGGCCGTGGTGCCGTCGTCCGCCGTGACGCACTGGTCGGTGGTGGGTGGCGGAGGCTCGACGCCGCAGCGCAGCACCACGGCGCTGGTCGCCTCGCCCCAGGCGACCGTCGCCTGGCTCGTGGTGCGCAGCCGCGGCAGCCCGGCGAGGTCCTGCGGCAGCGCGAGCACGACGGCGGCGCACAGCGGGTCCGCCGCGTACGGCGCGACCGGCACGCTCACGCGCGTCGCGCAGCCCGCCGTCGACGCCAGGAGCAGGGCGGTGGCCACGGCCACGACCGGCACCGGGGAGACGGTCCTCCTGTGCGCGGTGCGGTGGGCGAGGGGCACGGACGCCACGCTAGTCGGACCGGGCGCCCCTGGTGGCCCGGGTGTCCCGGCAGCGTGCCCGGGTGGGTAGCGTGGTCGCCCGTGAGCCACGAGGACCTGACCGTCGCCGACCTCGGCGAGGACGCGCTGCTCGCCATGGTGTTCCCCCGGCTGCCCGCCGGCGCCGCCACGGTGCTCGGCCCCGGCGACGACGCCGCGCTGGTCAGCGCCCCGGACGGCCGCGTGGTGGTCTCCACCGACGTGCTCGTCGAGGGCCACCACTTCCGCCGCGAGTGGTCAACGGGCGAGGACGTGGGGTGGCGCGCCGCCGTCCAGAACCTCGCGGACGTCGCGGCCATGGGCGCCCGGCCCACGGCGCTCGTGGTCGGCCTGGTGTGCCCGGCCGACCTGCCGGTCGGCTGGGTGCTCGACCTCGCCGACGGCATGGCGCGGGCGTGCGGCACGTCGATCGGGGTGGTGGGCGGCGACCTGTCCGGCGGCGGCGAGGTCGTCGTGGCGGTCACCGTGCTGGGCGACCTGGACGGGCGTGCCCCGGTGCGCCGCGACGGCGCGCGCGCCGGCGACGTGGTCGCGCACGCCGGGGTGCGGGGCCGATCGGCCGCTGGGCTCGCCCTCCTGGACGCCGGCGCGGACCGGGTGCGGTTCGCCGACCTGGTCCGGGCCTACCGCCGACCTGTCGCGCCGCTCGCCGCGGGCGTCGCGGCGGGGGAGGCGGGGGCGACGGCGATGCTCGACGTGTCCGACGGCCTGCTGCGCGACGCGGGCCGCCTGGCCAGGGCGAGCGGCGTGGTGCTCGACCTCGCGCCGACCGCCGAGGCCTTCCCCGCCGACCTGGCGGCGCTGGCGGCTGCCGCCGCGCACCTCGGGGTGTCCGCCGAGCCGTGGGTGCTCGGCGGCGGCGAGGACCACGGACTGCTCGCGACGTTCCCGGCGGACGTGCTCCTGCCGCCCGAGTTCCGGGCCGTGGGTCGCGTGCTGGCCGTCGGGGACCCCGCGGCATCCGGCGCACCCGCGGGCGCCGTGCTCGTCGCCGGGGCTGCGCCGGCCGTCGGGCCGGGGTGGGACCACTTCCGACGCTGAGCGGGCGGACCGGCTAGCGACGCAGGTAGCGGACCTCGCGGTAGGTCTCGTCGCCGATCTGCTCCAGCCGCTCCACGCCGTCCGGGACGAACCCGTTGCGGCGGTAGAAGTGCCGCGCCCGCTCGTTGGCCGCCAGCACCCACAACGTCACCGTGCTCTCGGCCGGGACCGCGGCCAGGACGGTCCGCAGGAGCTCACGGGCCACGCCCTGGCCCCAGGCGCGCGGCTCGAGGTAGATGGCGTGGATCTCCATGGTCGAGCGGTCGGCGTCCTCGTCGCGGCTCGGGGCGAGGTGGGCGAAGCCGACGACCCGCTCGGCCCCGTGGGCGACCCAGAGCGCCGCGTCGGGTCGCGGGAGGTGCGCGAGGACGTCACGCCACTGCTCGGTCTTGGCGTCCACGTCCAGACCGGCGAGGTACTCCGCCGAGATCACCCCGGCGTACGCCTCGCGCCACGACGCCGCGTGGACCTGGGCGATGCTCGGCGCATCCTCGACGGTCGCGGGCCGGATGCTCACCTCGACGACGTCATCCACCATGGGCGTCACGGTGCCACACGCCACGGCGTCCGGCCACCCGTCGGCCACCCGCCGACCGGTGTTCACCGCACCGTCACCCCGCCGACACCGGTGGGGGACAGCACGACGCCCGCGAGCGGGGCTCGCGGGCGTCGGGAGGTGCTGGAGCCGGGTCGCTCAGGCGGCGCGCTGGACCTTGCCGGCCTTGAGGCAGGAGGTGCACACGTGCAGCCGCTTGGGGGAGCCGGCGACGACGGCGCGGACCCGCTGGATGTTCGGGTTCCAGCGACGCTTGGTGCGCCGGTGGGAGTGCGAGATGCTGTGCCCGAAGCTCGGGCCCTTGCCGCAGACGTCGCAGTTGGCAGCCACGTTCAGGTCTCCTGATCATCGTGCAAGCCGCGGTCGGTCGCGGCGTGGTCCGGGTCGAGGGCCCGCCCGCATGCTGGTCGGTGTGCGCCTCGTGGTGCCCAGGAGTATCCGGGCAACCTCGTTAGGGTAGCCGATCGGGGCCATGGCCCCAAACGCGCGGCGCCGACGGCGGGCCGCCGGTGAGGGACGGAGGCGTGCCGGTGACGGATGGACCCGTCGTCCTGACCGCACCCGTGCTGCGCGCCTGGGTCGCGGGCGCCCTGGGACGGCTCGAGACGCACCGCGCCGACCTCGACGCGCTCAACGTCTTCCCCGTCGCGGACTCGGACACCGGCACCAACCTCAGCCTGACGCTCGCCGAGGCGGCTGCCGCGATCGACGCGCTGCCGGCGGACGCTTCGGCTGCCCGCGTCGGGGTGGCGCTGGCCCGCGGCGCGCTCGTGGGCGCCCGCGGCAACTCGGGCGTCATCGTCAGCCAGTACCTCGGCGCCCTGCTGCGGCACGGCGGTGCGCGGCCCGACGGTCCGGCCGGCGCGCTCGAGGCGGCGGCACACGCGGCCTACGCTGCCGTCGCCCAGCCGGTGGAGGGGACCGTGCTGACCATCGGGCGCGAGGTGGCCCTCGGCGCACGCACCGCAGCCGACGCGGGTGTCGTGGACGTCACCGGGCTCATCGCGGCGGGCCTGGCCGCGGGGTACGCCGGGCTGGAGCGGACCCCCCAGATGCTCGCGACGCTGCACCGCGCCGGGGTGGTCGACGCCGGCGCGCTGGGCCTGCTGCTCGTGCTCGACGCGCTGCTCGTCGCCCTGGGCGGTGCGACCCACGACCGCGCGACCGCCGTGCTCGCCGCGGGTGCCGACCGTCGCGCGGGCTCGCCGGTGCCGCGCGGCGGCGACCCGGGTGCTGCGACGCCCGACGCGTGCGGCGAGGGCGGGGAGTTCGAGGTGATGTACCTGGTCACCGGGCGTGGGACGGCAGCGGGGACCGGCGCCGGCGCGGGGGACGCGCACGAGGCCGGGGTGGGCGCGGAGCTGTCGGCCGCCCTGTCCGTGTGGGGCCAGTCCGTCGCCGTCGTGGGCGGCGAGGGGCTGTGGCAGGCGCACGTGCACACCGACCGGCCCCTCGACGTCCTCGCGCTGCAGCCGCCGGCGACGACCCGCTGCGGTCAGTTCCGGATCCGGCACCTGGCCACGCAGGCCGGGGTGCACGGGCTCCACCGGCGGGCGCTCGGGCTCGTGGCGGTCACGGGGGCCGTCGGCCTGGTGCCGGACCTCGCCCGCGCTGGCGCGGTCGTGGTCCTCGTGCCGCCGGGGGACGTGGTGGGACCGGAGCTCGGCCGCGCGGTCGACGACACGGGGGCCGGCTACGTCCTGGTCCTCGCCGTCGGCGACCTCCCGCCCACGGCGCTGCCCGACGGTGCCGGTGCGCTGGCCCGGACGGGTCGGGCGGGCGTGGACGTCGTCGCCGGGCTGACCGAGGCCCAGCTCGTCGCGGGCGCTGCGACGTTCACCAGCCTGGACCCCGCGCTGGGCGATGCCGTGCTGCTGGGGCTCGTGTGGGACGCGGTGAGCCGCGTGCGGTCCGTCGTCGTCCCCGGGCCGCTGACGGGCGACGGCGGCGATGTCGGTGGCCAGGGGCAGGGTGGTGCCGTGCTCGCGGCAGCCCTCGACCTGCTCACCGGCGCCAGCGGCCTGCTCACCGTCCTGACCGGCGCCCGCACGGCGCCCGGTCCGGTGCAGGTGCTCGTGACCGGCCTCGCCTCGGCGCGCCCGGAGGTCGACGTCGTCGTGCTCGACGGGGTGCTGCCGGGCGACGGCCTCGTGCTGGGGGCCGAGTGACGGACCCCGACCGCCGACGCCTGCGCGAGCCGCTGGCCACCGTGCTGGGGCCGCGCACGGCCGCGCCGCTGGCCCAGCTGGGGCTGCACACGACGGGGGACCTGCTGCGGCACTACCCCCGTCGCTACGCGGAGCCGGGCACCATGACGGACCTGTCGGCTCTCGTGCCGGGCGAGCACGTGACGGTCATGGCCCGCGTCGTCCAGACGACCGTCCGCGAGATGCGCTCACGCGGCGGGGCGATCCTGCAGGCGACCGTGAGCGACGGTCCGCACGACCTGTCGCTGACGTTCTTCGCCAAGCGCCGCGGCGTGCTGCGGCTGCACGAGGACAAGCTGCGCCCTGGACGGGTGGGGCTCTTCACGGGCACGGTCGGTGCCTATCGCGGTGTGCTGCAGCTCACCCACCCCGACTACCAGGTGGTCGGCGTCGACGTCGACGACGAGGCCGCCGCCATGGTCGAGGCGAGCCGGCCGATCCCCCTGTACCCCGCCAGCGCCGCGGTGCCGACATGGCGGATCCAGCGCGCGGTCCGCACGGTGCTGGACCCGTTGCTGGCGGAGGACCTGCCGGACCCGCTGCCCCCCGAGGTCCTCGCGCGCCACGGGCTGCGGTCGCTGCGCGAGTCGCTGCGCGAGATCCACGAGCCGTACACCGAGGCCGAGCACCAGCGGGCCCGGCACCGGCTGCGGTTCGAGGAGGCCGTCGTGCTGCAGGCGGCCCTCGCCCGGCGGCGCGCCGAGGTGGCAGGGCAGCCGGCGACCGCCCGTGTCGGTGCGCTGCCGGGGGAGCCCAACCTCCTGGCGGCGTTCGACGCCCGGCTGCCCTTCGTGCTCACGGCCGGTCAGCGCGAGGTCGGTGGGCAGGTCTCGGACGACCTCGCGCGCTCGCGGCCCATGCAGCGGCTCCTCCAGGGCGAGGTGGGCTCCGGCAAGACGGTGGTCGCCCTGCGCGCCATGCTCCAGGTGGTCGACTCGGGCGGGCAGGCCGCGCTGCTGGCGCCGACGGAGGTGCTCGCGGCCCAGCACCTGCGCACGCTGCGCGCCCTGCTCGGCCCGCTCGCCGAGGACGGCATGCTCGGTGGCGCCGAGCACGCGACGCGTGTGGCCCTGCTGACGGGCTCGCAGGGCACCGCGGCGCGCCGGGCCGCCCTGCTCGACGCCGCGTCCGGCAGGGCCGGGATCGTCGTCGGCACGCACGCGCTGCTGGGCGAGCACGTCCAGTTCGCCGACCTCGGGCTCGTCGTCGTCGACGAGCAGCACCGCTTCGGGGTCGAGCAGCGCGACGCGCTGCGCGGCCGGGCCGGGATCACGCCGCACCTGCTCGTCATGACCGCAACGCCCATCCCGCGGACGGTGGCGATGACGCTCTTCGGGGACCTCGAGGTCTCCACGCTGGCCGAGGTGCCGGCCGGCCGGCCGGGGACCACCACGCACGTCGTGGCCGCGGACAACGCCGGCTGGCTGGCCCGCACCTGGGCGAGGGTGCGCGAGGAGGTCGACGCCGGGCACCGCGCCTACGTCGTCTGTGCCCGGATCAGCCCGGACGACCGGGTGGACGCGCGCGGGACGGACGACGCGGACCTCGTCGCGCCGGACGCGGTGCTCGACCTCGGGCCGCAGCCCACGCCGCGACCGCCGCTGCGCGCCGTCGAGGAGGTGGCCGCGGAGCTCGCGGGGCTGCCGACGCTCGCCGGCGTGCGGATCGGCGTGCTCCACGGCCGGCTGCCCGCCGCCGAGAAGGACGACGTCATGGCGCGGTTCGCCTCGGGCGAGGTGCCGGTGCTGGTCTCGACGACCGTCGTGGAGGTGGGCGTCGACGTGCCCGAGGCCACGGTCATGGTGGTGCTCGACGCGGACCGCTTCGGCCTGTCCCAGCTGCACCAGCTGCGCGGGCGCGTGGGCCGCGGCACGGCGCCGGGGCTGTGCCTGCTCGTCGCGGACGCGCAGGCCGGCTCGGACGCGGCCACCCGGCTGAGCACCCTTGCCGCGACGACGGACGGCTTCCGGCTGGCAACGGTGGACCTCGAGCTGCGCCGCGAGGGCGACGTGCTGGGCGCGTCGCAGTCGGGGTCGACGAGCTCCCTGCGGCTGCTGCGCGTGGTGCGCGACGCCGATCTCATCGCGTTGGCGCGTGAGGAGGCCACGGCGCTCGTGGCGCAGGACCCGACGCTCGCGCGCTGGCCCGCGCTCGCGGACGCGATCGAGACCTGGCTCGACCCGGGTCACGAGGACTTCCTCGAGCGCGCCTGACCTAGGGTGTGGCTCGTGACGCGGATCGTGGCCGGCCTTGCCGGGGGGCGGACCCTCCAGGTCCCTGGCAAGGGCACCCGACCCACGAGCGACCGGGTCCGCGAGGCCCTGTTCTCCCGGCTCGAGCACGCCGGCCTGCTCGACGGCGCCCGCGTCCTCGACCTGTTCGCCGGCTCGGGTGCGCTGGGGCTGGAGGCCGCGAGCCGCGGCGCGCATGCCGTCGTGCTCGTGGAGTCGGCACGGGACGCCGCGCGCGTGTGCCGTCGCAACGCCGAGACCCTCGGCCTGGCCGGCGTCGTCGTGGCGGGCGAGCGGGTGCAGTCGTTCCTGGCGCGGCCGGGCGAGCCCGTGGACGTCGCCTTCGTCGACCCGCCGTACGACCTCGCGGAGACCGAGCTCGCGGCGGTGCTCGCCGCGCTGGCGCCCCGCCTGGCGCCGGGCGCCGTCGTCGTCGTCGAACGGTCCACCCGCAGCCCGGAGCCCGCGTGGCCCGACGCGCCCGACATGCCGGGCGCGGGGCCCGCGCTGCGGCGCACCGACGAGCGGCGCTACGGGGAGACGGTGCTGTGGTTCGCGCAGGCCTAAGGTGACCTGGTGAGCATCGCCGTCTGCCCCGGGAGCTTCGACCCGGTGACGCTCGGCCACCTCGACGTCATCCGCCGGGGGGCCCGGCTGTTCGACGAGGTCGTCGTCGCCGTCGCCACCCACGCCGGCAAGGCGCCCCTGCTGACGCTCGACGAGCGGGTCGGGCTGGTCGAGGCCGCCGTCGCCGACCTGCCGAACGTGCGCGTCGCCGCGGTGCCGGGGCTGCTCGTCGACTTCTGCGCCCAGGAGGGCGCGACCGTGCTCCTCAAGGGCCTGCGCGGCGGCGGGGACTACGACGCCGAGCTGCCGATGGCGTGGATGAACCGCCACCTCACGGGCGTCGAGACCCTCTTCCTCCCGGCCGACCGCGAGGTGTCCCACATCGCGTCCTCGCTGGTCAAGGACGTGGCGCGGCACGGCGGACGCATCGAGGACCTGGTGCCCGCCGGCGTCGCGGCCCTGGTCCGCGCACGGTTGGCGCCCCCGACGGACGGAGACTGAGATGGCACCGGACGAGCAGGACGCCACGACGCAGGAGCAGGTCGAGGGCCTGACGGGCATCCTCGAGGCACTCGAGCGTGCGATCACCCAGGCACGTTCGATGCCGATGTCCTCCTCGGTGCTCGTCAACCGGGCGGAGCTGCTCGACCTGGTCGACCAGGCCCACACCGTGCTGCCGAGCCAGCTGACGCAGGCGGACGAGGTGCTCGCGGGCGCGGACGAGGTGCTCGCGGTCGCGCAGGACGACGCGGAGCAGGTGATCGCCGCAGCCCGAGCCCGCGCGGAGGAGCTCGTCAGCACGGAGCAGGTGGTCGTGGCGGCCAGGGTGCGGGCGGACGAGATCGTCGCGCAGGCCGAGCAGACCGCCGCGGGGCTGCGGCGCGACGCCGACGACTACTGCGACCGCCGCCTGGCCGACTTCGAGATCGACCTGGGCAAGGTGCTCAGCCAGGTCCAGGCCGGGCGGGCCAAGCTCGCCGGTCGGCTCGACCCGCAGGGTTGATCCCCGGCGGGGGCCGGCGGGTGGGCCCGCGGGTTGGGCCCGACCCTCGCCATGGCGTAGCATTGCCCGTTGGTCCTGCCGCTCGCGGCGTGGACCGAGACCCCTCGACCCAGGACTGACGCTGTGGAGCGCCCGATCACACTCGATCCCCGTTCGCCGTTCGTGCTCGACACGCACGAGCTCGGTCGGCGACCGGGAACGATGCGGCGGGTCCAGCGGACGATCGGTGCGCCGGAGGATCTCGGTACCGCCGTGATCGGTGTCCCCGCCGGCAGCGACCTCGACCTCGACCTGAGGCTCGAGGCCGTCATGGAGGGGATCCTGGTCTCCGGATCCGTCCGGGGCCGGACCGTCGGGGAGTGCGTGCGGTGCCTGGACGAGATCGTCGGCGAGATCGACGTCGAGATGCAGGAGCTGTACGTCTACCCTGAGCGGGCCAAGGTCGCCATCGAGGACGGTGACGACGAGGAGGACGTGCGTGAGCTCGAGGGAGACCTCGTCGACATCGAGCCCGCCCTGCGCGACACGGTGGTGCCTGCACTGCCGTTCCGCCCGGTCTGCTCGCCGCAGTGCCCCGGTCTGTGCTCCGAGTGCGGAGCCAAGCTGGCGGACTTCGGCGACGCGGAGCACACGCACGAGATCCTGGACCCCCGGTGGGCTGAGCTCGACCGGATGAAGACCTTGTTCGACGACACGAAAGAGAGCTAGCCGTGGCTGTTCCGAAGCGCAAGATGTCGCGCAGCAACACCCGTGCGCGTCGGTCGCAGTGGAAGACCACTGCCACCGCGCTCACCACCTGCAGCAAGTGCAAGGGCAACACCATGCCGCACGTGGCGTGCCCCACCTGCGGCAACTACAACGGGCGTACGTACGCCGAGGCCGTGCGCACCGAGCACCAGGCGCACTGACCGTCGTGGACCGGCGGGCCGGTCGATGACCGCGGCGCCCTCCGCACCCCTCGTCGAGAAGCTCGGGGTCCACCTGGACCCCGAGCTTCTCGTGCTGTCGCTGACCCACCGGTCGTTCGCGCACGAGGCCGGTGGCATCCCCACCAACGAGCGCCTGGAGTTCCTCGGCGACACGGTGCTCGGGCTGGTCGTCACCGAGGCGCTGTACCGCCGCCACCCCGGCCTGTCGGAGGGGGAGCTCGCGAAGATGCGGGCGGCGACCGTCTCGCAGCGGGCCCTCGCGGCCATCGCGCGCGAGATCGGGCTCGGGCAGTACCTGCTGCTCGGCAAGGGCGAGCTGTCGACCGGTGGCCGGGACAAGGACTCGATCCTGTCCGACACCCTCGAGGCGCTCTTCGGTGCCGTCTACCTCACGCACGGGCTGGAGACGGCGCGGGGCGTCGTCGAGCGCCTCGTCGACGGGACCCTGGCGGTCGCCGCGGACCTCGGCGCCGGCCTGGACTGGAAGACCTCACTGCAGGAGATCGCCGCCCGGCTCGGCCTGGGCGTGCCGGAGTACCGGTGCGAGGGCGACGGTCCCGACCACGCGCGCACCTTCACCGCGCGGATCGTGCTGGACGGGCAGGTGCGGGGAACGGGCACCGGACCGGCCAAGAAGGTCGCCGAGCAGGAGGCAGCCGCGACCGCCTACCACGCCCTGCGCGAGCTGGCGGCCCCGGTCGAGCAGGCCTGAGCCGCGCCGCGTGCCGGAGCTCCCCGAGGTCGAGACCGTCCGGGACGGCCTGGCCCGGCACGTGCTGGGCCGTGAGGTCGCCGGCGTCGAGGTGTTCCGCGCGTCGGCCGTGCGCCGGCACGAGGCGGGCCCCGCCGACTTCGCCGCGCGCCTCACCGGCCGGACCCTCACCTCGGCCGTGCGTCGCGGCAAGTTCCTGTGGCTGCTGCTCGACGGTGCGCCGGGCGCCGACGCGCCGGACGGCGCGCTGCTCGCCCACCTCGGGATGAGCGGCCAGCTGCTCGTCCACCACGCCGCCGACGCCGGGCGGCACCCCCACCTGCGCGCCCGGCTGCACCTCGAGGGGCAGGTCGAGGTTCAGGGGCCGGTCCAGGTTCAGGGGCAGGGTGCTGGCGGACGCGACGGCGACGGCGGGGAGCTGGTCCTGGACTTCGTCGACCAGCGGACCTTCGGCCACCTCGCGGTGACGGGGCTCGTGCCGACCCCCGACGCCCGGCCCGGTGGCCTCGGCAGCCCGTTGACCGCACTGCCGCCCGCGGTGGCGCACATCGCGCGGGACCTGCTCGACCCGGATCTCGACCACCCGGCCCTCGTGGCCGCGCTGCGGCGTCGGCGGACGGAGCTCAAGCGCGCGCTGCTCGACCAGACCCTCGTGTCGGGGATCGGCAACATCTACGCCGACGAGGCGCTGTGGCGCGCCGGGCTGCACGGCACCCGCCCCACGGACCGGCTGCGCCCGGTCGAGGCCCAGCGCGTGCTCGACGCCGCCGCGGCCGTGATGCGCGAGGCCCTGCGCGTGGGCGGGACGAGCTTCGACGCGCTCTACGTCGACGTCAACGGCTCGTCGGGCTACTTCGACCGCTCGCTGGCGGTGTACGGCCAGGCGGGGCGCCCGTGTCCCCGGTGCGGCACGCCCGTGGTGCGGACCGCCTTCATGAACCGGTCCTCGTTCACCTGCTCGCGCTGCCAGCCTCGTCCACGTGCGGCACGCCGTGCGGCAACCGGGCGCGGAACTGCCTAGGATGCGCAGCGTGGCAGCAACCGTCCCGCCCCCGTCCGGTCGCACCAGCGACATCGCCGTGATGATCGTCGACGACCACGAGGTCGTGCGGCGAGGCATCGCGGAGGTCATCGACCGGTCCGAGGGCATGGGCGTCGTCGCCGAGGCCGGCTCGGTCGCCGAGGGAGTGCGCCGCGCGACCCTCGTGCGCCCCCAGGTGATGCTCGTCGACCTGCAGCTGCCGGACGGCACCGGGATCGACCTCATGATGGCGCTGCGCGACACGCTGCCCGAGAGCCGCGCGATCGTCCTGACGTCCTTCGACGACGACGACGCCCTGGCGGCGGCCCTCGCGGCCGGTGCGGCCGCCTACGTCCTCAAGAGCGTGCGCGGGGCCGAGATCGCCGACGTCATCCGCTCGGTCGCGGCGGGCCGCACCCTGCTCGACGAGCGCACGGTGACCCGTCGCCGCGCCGACCACGACGACCCGACGGCCGACCTCACGCCGTCCGAGCGCAAGGTGCTCGACCTCATCGGGGACGGCATGTCCAACCGGGAGATCGCCGAGCGCCTGGGCGTCGCGGAGAAGACCGTGAAGAACCACATCACGTCGCTGCTGTCGAAGATGGGTCTGCAGCGCCGCACCCAGGTCGCCGCCTGGGTGGCAGGGCACAAGCACAGCTCCTGGCGCAGCGAGCCCGGCGACTGACCTCAGCGCTGCGTGCGCAGGGGGACCTGCCACGTCAGCAGCGTGCCGCGACCCTCGGCGGTCGCCCCCAGCGTGAACGTGCCGCCGTGCCGCCGCGCCCTGGCGGCGAGGTTGTCCGTGCCGGAGCGGCGGTCCCGGTCGGCCGGCAGGCCCGCGCCGTCGTCCTCCACCTCGACCGTGACGGTGCCCTCGGGCGACTCGCCCGCGAGCTCCACCCGCACGGTCACCGCCGTCGCGCGCGCGTGCCGTGCGGCGTTGGCCAGCCCCTCGCGGATCACCGCGACGAGGTCGTCGGCGAGGTCCTCGCCGACGCGGTCGTCCAGCGCGCCCGCGTCGCCCGGGTGTGCCTCGGCGCTGTCCAGGACGCGCTTGTCCACCGTGACGACCAGCGAGGGGGCGAAGCCCAGCCCGGTGCGCGCGAGGGACGCCTCCCGGCGCATCCGCTCGGCCAGCGGCGCGCTGGCGTCCGGGTCGCGCAGCGCGTGCACGATGGAGCGGATCTGGCGGACCGTGGAGTCGACGTTGTCGAGCGCGTCCTCGATGATCCCCGTGAGCTCCGACGGGTCCACGCCGCGCGCGGCCCGGCGGCGGACCGTCTCGAGCTGCATGCCGGTGGCGAAGAGCTGCTGGATGGCGAGGTCGTGCAGGTCGCGGGCGATCCGCTCGCGCTCGTCGAGGAGCGCCGCGACGTCCTGGGCGTGGCGCGCCTCGGCGAGCACCAGCGCGAGGGCGGCCTGCGCCGCGTACGTCTCGGCGGTCGCCAGGTCGCTGGGGCCGAAGGGCGCCGAGCCGACCCGGCGCAGCAGGACGAGCACACCGACCCCCCGGCCGTCGGCCTGCATGGGGGCGTACAGCGCGGGGCCGAACTGGCGCATGGCGTCCACCCGCATGGCCCTGGCCCGCGACAGCGAGTCGACCACGAGGCCGTTGCCGTCCCGCAGCACTGTCTGGGAGCGGCCGTCCGGCGGCATGACGGTGCCCATGAGCTCCGCGGCGCCGACGCCGTCGACGATCTCCATCACCCACGTGTCGCCGACGCCCGGCAGCACCAGGGCCGCCGTGTCCGCGCCCGCGACCTCGCGCGAGGACGCCGCGATCTGGGCCAGCACGTCCTCCTCCTCGGCCCCGGACAGCAGCATCGTGGTGATCTGCTGGCCGGCGCGCAGCCAGTGCTCGCGGCGCTCGGACTCGGCGTACATCTGGGCGTTCTGGATCGCGACGGCCGCGGCGGCGGCCAGGGTGATGACCACCTCGTCGTCGGCGTCGGTGAAGCCGCCGGGCTTCTCCGAGAGGTACAGGTAGCCGAACACGCGGTCCCGCACGCGCACCGCGGTGCCGAGGAACGAGCCCATCGGGGGGTGGTTCGCCGGGAAGCCCTTGTAGCTGGGGTGGTGCATGAGGTCGTCCAGCCGCAGCGTGCCGTGCGGCGGGATCGAGCCGAGCACGCCGATGGCGTGCGGCGGCCGGCCCAGCATCGCGGCGCGCTGGTCGTCCATCCCGGTGTGCACGAAGGTCGTCGAACGCCCGCGCGCGTCCAGCACGTTGATGGCGCCGAACCGCGCCCCGGTGAGATCGGCGCTGGCCGCGACGAACCGGTGCAGCACGGTGGGCAGGTCGAGGTCGGAGGCCAGGCCAAGGGCGGCCTGGAGCAGGTCCGCGGCGGCCAGGGAGCCGTCGTGGTGGTCGTGCCTCATGCGGACTCCTCCTGCTGGGCCTGCCACGCCTCGCGGTACGCGGCTGCGGCTCCGGGGCCGGCCATGAGCTCGCCGTGCCGTCCCCGTGCCCGCACGGTACCCGTCCCGTCGAGCAGGATCACCTCGTCGGCGGCCTCGACGCCGTCGAGGCGGTGCGTGACGACGACGACGGCGCGGCCGGGCGCGAGGGTGCCGTCCAGCAGCCCGGTGAGGAGCGTGCGCGCCCCGGCGGCGTCGAGGTGCTCGGTGGGCTCGTCGAGCAGCAGCACGGGGGCGGCCGAGAGCAGGGTCCTGGCCACGAGCAGCCGGCGGCGCTCGCCGCCCGAGACGCGCGCCGCGTCGCTGCCCAGCGCGGTGTCCAGGCCGTCGGGCAGGCCGGCGAGCCAGCTCCCGAGCCCGACGGCGTCCAGTGCGTCGGTCGCCGCGGCCCCGTCGACGTCCCCGCGGGCCACGCGCAGGTTCTCCAGCACCGTGGTGTCGAAGACGTGCGCGTCCTCTGCCGTCATCGCGACGTTCGCCGCGGCCTCGGCCCGGGGCATCGCGTGGATCGGCCGGCCGCTCGTGAGGACCTGGCCGCGCACGGGCGGCAGCAGCCCCGCCAGCGTGAGCAGCAGCGTCGTCTTGCCCAGCCCGCTGGGGCCGACGACGGCGACCGTGCGGCCGGGCGCCAGGCCCAGGTCGAGGTCGCGCAGCAGTGCCGGGCCGTCGGGCCAGCCGCAGGCCAGCCCGCGCGCCTCCAGCAGCGGCGGTGCAGCGGCGGCGTCGGGGTCCGGTGCGCTCGCTGCCACGGCCTCGGCGGCCTCGTGCGGCGCCCCAGCAGCCCCGGGGTCCGCCGCGCCGTCGAGCAGCTCCATGACGCGCCGGGCGGCCTGGCGCGAGCGCAGCAGGGCGACCATGGCGCCGGGCAGCAGCGACGTGGCCTCGAACGCGGCGAGCGGCGTCAGCACGATGACCGCGAGCTCCACGGGGGCGAGCAGGCCCGCCGTGGTGGCGGGCACGCCGAGCACGATCGAGGCGAGCATCGCGCCACCCATCGCCAGCGGGCCGAGCGCCGCGGCCACGGCGGCCGGCCGCGCACCGGCGTCTGCCGCGTCGGCGAGGCGTGCGTCGGTGTCCCGCAGGCCGCGCAAGGTCTCCGGGACCCGGCCAGCGACGGCCAGCTCACCGGCGCCGTCGAGCAGGGTCATCGTCACCGCGGCCATCTC
>Ga0209477_1001275_pt1 | contig 15461 bp, 13 predicted proteins | sample KloWWTupernatant_FD_187180 | JGI IMG/M metagenome (GOLD analysis project Ga0209477, IMG submission 187180) | Active sludge microbial communities from Klosterneuburg, Austria, studying microevolution and ecology of nitrifiers - Klosterneuburg... | ecosystem: Engineered > WWTP > Aerobic digester >... | reverse complement strand
CCTATCGCCAGCTCATCTCCAAGAACGGCGCCGCCATGAAGCTCGGCGACCGCGTCCTGATCTGGGGCGCCTCGGGTGGTCTGGGCTCCTACGCGACCCAAATGGCGCTGGCCGGTGGCGCGACCCCGATCTGCGTGGTCTCCAGCCCGGAGAAGGCCGAGATCTGCCGACGCATGGGTGCCGAGCTGATCATCGACCGCAACGCCGAGGGATATCGCTTCTGGAACGAGGAGAACACCAAGCAGGACCCCAAGGAGTGGCAGCGCCTGGGCAAGAAGATCCGTGAGCTCACCGGTGGGCACGACGTCGACATCGTCTTCGAGCACCCGGGCCGCGAGACCTTCGGCGCAAGCGTCTATGTCGCGCGCAAGGGCGGCACCATCGTCACCTGCGCCTCGACCTCGGGCTTCATGCACGAATACGACAACCGCTACCTCTGGATGAACCTCAAGCGGATCGTCTCGAGCCACTTCGCCAACTACCGCGAGTCGTGGGAGGCCAACGACCTCATCGACCGCGGCATCGTGCACCCGACGCTGTCCAAGACCTACGCCCTCGACGAGGTCGGCCAGGCCGCGCTCGACGTCCACAAGAACCTCCACCAGGGCAAGGTCGGCGTCCTCACCCTCGCCCCCGAGAAGGGCCTGGGCGTCACCGACCCCGAGAAGCGCGCCCTCTTCGAGGCCGAGATCAACCGCTTCGCCGACGCCTGACCTCACCCGGCCCAGCCGACAGGCAAAGGCGGGGTGTATGCCGTGGCGCGCCACGGCATACACCCCGCCTTTGGTTTGGGCCCGGTTAGGGTTGCTGGGGAGGTGGTGCCGACGTGAAGTTGCCGAAGAGCGTGGGGGCGCTGAACCCGCTCGGCGTGCTGCGCTCGTGGCGTGACTATCGGCAGGCCCAACTGGAGATGCTCCGGGAGAGCAACCGCCTCCATCCCGATCCCGTGACGGCGCCGAGCTCACCGGTCGAACAGTCCGTCCTCGGCGAGATCTTCGATCACGACCCGATCAACGACCTGGACGAGTTGGCCGGTGTGGACGACGAGCCCGGTGTTGCGCGCGCTGGGGTGTCGGGCGGGATGACCGGGAGCGGGCCGTCACCTCTGACCCGTTTCGGGGAGGCGGGGTCGCCGATCAATCGGCGCTCACCCTTCTACATCGGCTTCGTGGGGGCCACGGGCGTCTTCTTCGCGTGGGTGCTGTGGAGCTCGATCGGGCGCCTCACGATGGTCATCACCCTGCTCCTGGTGTCGATGTTCCTCACTCTGGCACTCAATCCGCTCGTCGAGGGGCTCACTCGGCGCAAGATGCCACGGGCCCTGGGCGTGACCATCGTGTTCGCGGGCGTGGTCGTGGTCTTCGCGCTGTTGGGCTGGCTGGTCATCCCCCCTGTGGTCCAGCAGGCAACCGAGCTCGTCACCCACGCGCCGAGTTACCTGCAGCAGTTTGTCGACCTGCCGTGGGTGCAGCGCCTCGACCGGGATTACCAAGTCCTGGAGAACCTCCAGACCGAGATGTCGCGCAAGCTCACCGACGAGGCCTTCCTCCAACAGATCCTCGGTGGGCTGCTCGGCGCCGGCAAGGTCGTGGCATCCGGGGTCTTCCAGACCCTGACGGTGCTGATCCTGTCGCTCTACTTCCTCGCCTCGCTGCCGACCATGAAGCAGGCGGCGCTGGCGATGGTGCCCGCGAGCCGCAGGGTCCGGGTCGAGTCCCTCTCCGAGGAGATCATGCGCCGGGTGGGCTCCTACGCGATCGGCCAGGTCGCCATCGCCACGGTCAATGCGATCGCCTCGTGGGTGATGATGACCATCCTCGACATCCCGTATGCCGCGGTACTGGCCGTCGCGGTCGGCTTCCTCGGGTTGATCCCGATGGTCGGCGCGACGCTCGGCGCTGCGGTGGTCTCGACGGTGGCCTTCTTCGACGAGCCGCGCAAGGCGGTCATTGCGATCATCTACTACGTCATCTACCAACAGATCGAGAACTACCTCTTCGTGCCGCGCATCATGCAGCGCACGGTGTCGGTGCCCGGCGCCGTGACCGTCGTGGCGGCGCTCACCGGCGGTACCCTGCTCGGGATGCTGGGGGCCCTGCTGGCCATCCCGGCCGCTGCCGGGCTCCTGCTTCTCTACGAGGAAGTGCTCGTGCCGAGGCAGCAGCGCCACTGATCCCATGGAGGCCTGGCGATCATTCAAACGGTCAAAGGCTCTGGAGGGCCGGCGTGTCGGTCCGACACACCGGTTGTGCGCGTGGGCGCTCATCGTTTGACCGTTTGGTTGACCGGTCACCGGCGGCCGAGGCGCTGGAAGCAAGCTCAGCCGAGGCGGACGCGCTCCTGCGTCGGGTCGTAGGGGGCCTTGAGCTGGAGGCGAACCGGGAGTCGCTGGCCGTTGACGTCAAGTTCGAACCCGCCCTCGGCCAGCCACGCCGCGCTCACGCCGTCGTCATGATGGACAAAGGCCAGGCCCACCCCGGAGCCGATCGTCCAGCCGATCGATCCGGCTCGGACATCTCCGATCGGCTGACCGTCACGGAGCACGATCTCGCCGTGGAACAGCAGCGGTTCGGCGGCCCGAGGCGGGGGCGATCCCCGACCTGCCGTCGCTCCCGGCTCGAGCACGAGGGACACCAGTCGCGACGTCGGCGCACCTGCTGCCAGATCCCGTCGAACGGCCTCGATCCCACAGAAGCCGCCTGGCTTGTCGAGGTCCGCCGTGAACGACAAGCCCACGCCCACCAGGGAATCGGTGTTGTCGATGTCATGGGCGTAGTCGCGGTAGGCCTTCTCCTGACGCAGGCTGGCGAGTGCCTTCAAACCCACAGGCCGTATGCCGTGCGGCCGCCCCGCGTCGAGGGTCGCGTCGTAGACGCGGCCGGCTTCGGCTCGGGCGATCAGCAACTCCCAGCCCAACTCACCGACGTAAGTGATCCGAGTGGCGCGAACCGGGACCCCGGCGACAACGATGTCCCGCGAGTCGCGGAAGGCGAAGGCCTCGCCGGAGAGGTCAGCATCGGTCAGCGACGCGAGGATCTTCCGGGAGGCCGGGCCTTGGAGGCTGAGCAGGGCGAAGTCCTCCGTGACTTCCACCAGTTCGGTGGCACCGAGATCGGCCCGGTCCTCCCGGGCCCTCTGCAGCTGCCCAAGGACGTCACCACGGGTGTTGTCCGAGGAGATCACGAGGAAGTCATCGTCGGCCATCTTGGTGACCGTGAGATCGGCCTCGACCCCACCGCGCTCATTGAGCCACTGCGTGTAGGTGATCCGCCCCGCTCCCCCGTCGACATCGGCCGTCGAGACCCAGTTGAGCAAGGGCCCGGCGCCAGGGCCGGTGAGCCGCAGCTTGGTCATGAACGAGAGGTCGAAGAGCCCCGCCGCCTCACGCACGGCGCGGTGCTCGGTCTCCCAGAACTCGAACCACGGCTGGTGCCCCCACCCCGGCTCCGCGGTCGGGGTCTCCCCCGGCCCGGCGAACCAGTCCGCACCCTCCCAGCCCGAGATGTCCCGGAAGAAGCCGCCTTGGGCGACCAGCCGGTCATACACCGGCGAGACGAACTGGCCCCGCGAGGAGTAGAGCTGCTCACCCGGGGGGTGCGCGGCATACGTCTTGCCGAGGATTTCGGCGGTGCGTTCGGCGCGGTGGCGCGGGTCCAACTGCCAGTCACGGAAACGATCGACCGTCCAGCCCGTGACATCGACGCCGGGGTCGCCGGTCGCGATCCAGTGCGCCATCACCCGGCCCCAGCCACCCGAGGTGAGGATGCCGACCGAGTTGAGCCCCGCACACACGAAATAGCCGCGGATGCCCGGCGCCTCCCCGACCGCCGGCAGGTGGTCCGGGGTGAAGGACTCCGGCCCGCAGAAGAGGGTCCGGATCCCGACCTGGGTCGCGATCGGCACGCGCTCAAGGGTCGTCTCGACGAAGGGAGCCATCCGCTCCATGTCGAAGGGCATCGACACGAAGGAGGCGTCCTCGGGGATGCCGTCGAGCTTCCACGCGGCGGCCTCCGGCTCGAAGATCCCCACCATCATGCCGCCACCCTCCTCGCGGTAGTAGCCGAAGGAACCCGGGTCCTCGAAGACCGGGTGGTCCGGCGTCAGCCCGTCGATGGTGTCGGTGATCAGGTAGTAGTGCTCGGCGGCCTGGTTCGGGATGACGACGCCATTGCGCTCCCCCAGTTGGCGCGCCCACATGCCCGCGCAGTTGACGACGAACTCGCACTCGATGTCCCCGGCACTCGTGCGCACACCTGTCACGCGCTCCAGCACTGGCCCCTGCGTCGTGATGACGCGCTCGACGCTGACGCCCTCGATGATCCGCACACCGAGATTCCGGGCCCCCTTGGCATAGGCCATCGTCAGGTCAACCGGGTTGACCCGACCGTCACCTGGCACCCAGAAGCCGCCGACGAGCCCGTCCATCTGGGCGAACGGAAAGAGTTCCTCCATCTCCTTGGGCGACACCTCGTGCGACTCCAGCCCCAGGCGCCGCTGGAAGATCGCGGCCCGCCGGTATTCCTCCATCCGGCTCTCGTCGAGCGCCTCGACCAGTCCGCAGCGCCGGAAGCCGGTTGACATCCCCGTCTCGGCCTCGAGCCGCGGGAACAGGTCGCGCGTGTACATCCGGATCTCGGTGCTCGTGCTCGAGGTGTTGCCGAAGGCGGTCATCAGCCCAGCGGCATGCCAGGTCGTGCCGCTCGTGAGCCGATCACGTTCCAGGAGAACGACATCCGTGATGCCCTCATGCGCCAGGTGATAGGCGATCGATGTGCCGATTGCCCCTCCCCCGATGATGACGACGCGGGCTCGGCTGGGGAGGGTCGGTTCACTCACAGGCTGAGGGTATGCCGTCCGCAGACTCCCAGCGAGACCCTCCCTCACCTTGCAGGCAGTCGAGTGTCAGCGAAGTGCTCCTGGAGCGCCAGTTCGGAGCACTTTGGTGACACTCGACTGCCTTGGAGCATCGAATTCCTGCTGCCGGAGAGCGCTCAGGGCTCGATGCGCGATGACGCGCACGTTGCCCTCGGACACGTCGAGGATGCCTGCGATCGTGGCATCGCTGAGGTCCTCGTAATAGCGCAGGACCAGCACGGCCCGCTGTTGCCGGTTGAGGCCCGCGAGCCGGGTCCAGAGTTCGTCGCGCTCTGCCAAGGACTCGTTCGGGTCCGCGACGGTCTCGCGGCCTGCGGCGGCGCCGCGAACATCTGATGTGACGGCGTCGTGGTCGACGATGTCCCGGGCGCTGGCCAGTCGGCGACCGGACACGAAGGTGTTGACCATGATCCGCCGGACATAGGCATCCGGTCCTTCAGCGCGAGCAACCTTCTCCCAGTGGAGCAGCACCTTGATCAGGGTGTCCTGGACCAGGTCATCAGCCGCAGCGCGGTTGCCGGCCAGGTTGCGGGCGACGCGCGTCAGCCGCGGAAGCGCAGCCACGGCATACGCGCTCGCCTCCTCGGGGGTCTTGTGTCGGAACAGACCCACCCGGTCAGCCCTTCGCCTGCGGCATGGTGGCCAGCACTCGCTCCCGTACCGCAGCCGCGGTCGCCGCGACCTCAGCTCTGGCCTCGTCTTGCAGCAGGGCGCTGTGGGGATCACCCTGCTGCCCTGCTGGCCGGGTCAACACCACCCCGATCAGGACGTCCCCCACTCGCTCCAAGGAACCCGCGCGGAAGGCTTGGCCGTTGCCGGCCGAAACCAGCGCATCGACGGTGAGGCGATCGGGACCGGACTGCACAGGTGAGTTGACCGTCGTGCAGGCCGAGGCAGGATCCAGGTAGCTCTGCCATGCCGCTGCGGCCCGTCCCGTCGGGAAGACACTCACCGTGATGTCCTGGGTCGAGCTCAACACTCCGTCGGTGGTGACCGTCTCCCCCTCGTGTTGGGTGAGCGATTCGAGCGGTGTGCGCAGGATGGCCAGGTCACCGACGGCGACGAGATCGGCCGAACACTTCTCGAGACCGAACAACAGGGTCGTCTGCGTCGAGTGCGTCCCCGTGCTCACGCTGCGTGGGCCCGGGCTGCTCTGGCTGCCCGACCCGTTCGCACGCATGGCCACGTTGACCACGGAGTCGGGGATGAGTTGGCGAGTCGAGTTCGGCGGGGGCCAATCCGGAATGATCGCCGACGGAGTTCCGACCGAGGGGTTCGCCACGCTGGCGGCGACTGCCACTCGATCCGCGGATTCCGGGCGGGCGTCGACAAGGTGCGGCACGGCATACACACCGCCGACCAACGTGGCCACGACGAGACCGGACCCGAGAGCGGTCCCTGCCCTCCGACGGTTCCGGCGACCGCTTGCTTCCCGCTGGATCGTGCCGAGCACGGCCGGGTCCACATCACCGGACGTGGCCTGGAAGAGGTCAACGAGCTCGCGTTCGAGCTGATCGGGTGCCAGGCCCATGGGATGTCCCCCTCTCGGCCGCGCCGTGGGTGGCGATGACCGTCACCCTAGAAGACGCGCCGAGCCTGCTCCAGCGTTACAGCCGCCCCACCCACCCAGTCGAGATAGACCAACCCGCGCGAGGAAAGGCGGCGATTTCCCGCGCGTGTTGGTCTATCTCGACTGGGTGTCTGGTCAGGCGTAGGTGCGGAAGCCGCGTCCGGTCTTCCGACCGAGGTATCCGGCCGTCACGAGGTGCTCCAGCAGAGGCGCTGGCGCATACCCCGGCTCACGGAACTCGAGGTAGAGCTCGCGCTGGATCGCCAGCGACACGTCAAGCCCGACCACATCGAGCAACTCGAAGGGGCCCATCGGCAAGCCGCAGCCGGTCTTCATCGCCGTGTCGATGTCATCGGCCGTGGCGTAGTTGGCCGCGAGCATCTTGACCGCGTCGTTGAGGTAGGGGAACAGCAGGGCGTTGACGATGAACCCACTGACATCCCCACAGGTCACGGCGACCTTGCCGATCGAGGCACACAGGTCCTGGACGGTGGCGGTGACGTCGGCGTCGGTGGCGACCGTGTGCACGACCTCGACCAGCTTCATGACCTGGGCCGGGTTGAAGAAGTGCATCCCGATGACGTCGCCGGGGCGTGAGGTGACCTTGGCGCAGTCGATGATCGGCAGGCTCGACGTGGTCGTCGCCAGGATCGCGCCCGGCTTGCAGATCCGGTCAAGGTCGACAAAGAGCTCCTGCTTGATCGCCAGATCCTCGGCGATCGCCTCGACGACGATGTCGACGTCGCCCAGGGCCGTGCGCTCGGTCGATCCCGTGATCCGGCTGTTGATCGCGTCGGCGTCCTCCTGGGTGAGACGGCCACGCTCGATCATCTTGGCCTGCGACTTGTTGATCGCGGCCAAGACGCCGTCGACCTTGTCGGCCCCGCGCGCCACGAAGACAACGTCGTAGCCGGACTTGGCAAAGACCTCGATGATCCCCGTCGCCATGGTCCCGGACCCGACGACACCGACCTTCTCGATCGTCCGCAGTTCCACCCCAGCGGGTGCCCCGCCCGTCGGCGTGTCGCGGTCGGCAACGACCTCCGGGGAGCCCGGCCCGGCATACGTGTAGAAACCGCGACCCGACTTGCGACCCTTGAGGCCCGCGCTCACCATCTGCTTGATGATCGGGCTGGGCGCGTGGAGCCGGTCGCGGCCCTGCTTGTACATCGTGTCGAGGATTTCGTATGCCGTGTCGAGACCGATGAGGTCGAGCAGGGCGAGCGGGCCCATCGGGTAGCCACAGCCGAAGCGCATGGAGGCGTCGATGTCCTCGCGCGTGGCGTACTTGCCCTCGTACATCGCGACGGCGTGGTTGAGGTAGCCGAAGAGCAACGCGTTGGCGATGAAGCCGGCCTTGTCGCCGACGATGACCGGCTTCTTGTCGAGCCGGTCCGCGAGCGCCTTGACATCCTCGAACACGTCGTCGGCGGTGATGACGGTGCGGATGACCTCGACGAACTGGAGCACTGGCGCGGGGTTGAAGAAGTGCATGCCGACGACCCGCTTGGGGTTCCTCGTCGCGACGGCGATCTCGGTCACGGGGAGGGACGAGGTGTTCGTCGCGAGGATCGCGTCAGGTGCGACGATCGCGTCGAGGCGACTGAAGAGCTCCTTCTTGAGCTCGAGCTTCTCCGGCACGGCCTCGACCACGAGTTGGCAGTTCGCCAGATCGGCCAGGTCGGACGTGTAACTCACGCGTGCGTGCAGCGCGTCATGGTCCTCTTGCGACAACTTGCCCCGGTCGAGGGCACGACCCGTGCTCTTGGCCAGCACCCCCTTGCCGCGCTCCACAGCCGCGTCGTCGACCTCGACGGCGACGACGTCGATCCCGTTGCGAGCGAAGACTTCCACGATGCCGGCGCCCATGGTGCCGAGCCCGATCACGCCAACTGATGTGAACTCACGAGTCATGGCCCGATCCTCGCATTGACCGTATGCCGTGCCACCCCCTCCAGGGCGTGACTCTCCCCACGGTCGGTCGCCGCGGGCGGCGCCCGTCCCCGGGGGCCCACCCACACCGGGTTGGCGATTAGGCTGGCTCCTCGTGCGAGTGGTGATTGCAAAGTGCAGCGTCGACTATGACGGACGCCTGACCGCCCACCTCCCGCTCGCCACCCGGATGCTGATGGTCAAGGCCGACGGTTCGGTCCTCATCCACTCCGACGGCGGGTCCTACAAGCCGCTCAACTGGATGTCCCCGCCCTGCTCGATGGCTGAGATCACCCCTGACGAGACCGAACTCGCCGAGGGTGTCGAAGCCGTCTGGGTCGTCCAGCACGCCAAGTCCGAGGACCGCCTGCGGGTCCGCCTGCACGAGATCCACCACGACTCGCAGCACGACCTCGGTGTCGACCCCGGCCTGGTCAAGGACGGTGTCGAGGCGCACCTCCAGAAACTCCTCGCCGAGCACATCACCACCCTGGGTGCCGGCTGGACCCTGACCCGCCGCGAGTACATGACCCCGATCGGACCGGTCGACATCCTCGGCAAGGACGCCGAGGGCACGACGATCGCCATCGAGATCAAGCGGAGGGGCGAGATCGATGGGGTCGAGCAACTGACCCGCTATCTCGAGCTGATGAACCGCGACTCCCACCTGGCCCCGGTCAAGGGCGTCTTCGCCGCCCAGGTCATCAAGCCTCAGGCCCGCACCCTGGCCGAGGACCGCGGCATCCGCTGCGTGATCCTCGACTACGACGAACTCAAGGGCATCGACAACAGCGAGCACCGGCTTTTCTAGAGGACCGGGGTCACCAGCCCATCACCAGGCTGGCGAGCCACAGGCCGGGACCGACCGCTGAGGTCGCCATGAGCCCCAGCCCCATCCGGCGGACCGACCCTCGCGGAACGAGGATGAGCAGCACCCCCACGGCGGGCGGCACGAGGAACAACCAGCGATGCTGGCCGCTCAGGACGATCAGTGCCACCGTGAGCGAGGAGCCGAGGAAGGACCAGAGGAGGCTGATCGGACTGTGCAGTGCTCCCGTGAATTGCCCCGATGCCCCGACCCGACCCGACGACCCCTTGACCGGACCAGCAGCCAGGGCAGCCAGGCCCATGCTCGAGGCGATCGCCGTCGTCCCCACCGAGACGATGATGGCTGTGATCAGTGCGCCGAAGCCGCCAGCCACACCGACGAGGGTGCCGCTCAGCAGGCCGCGCCAACGCACATTCGCCACCAGGGCGAGGACGACCAGCCCTGCGATGACGATCCACGGCCGCAACGCCGTGTTCCCGCCCCAGGCCGCAAATGCGACGAAGCCTGCCGCCACCACTCCGGTGACGAAGGGGAGCGCCCACGTCGCAGTGACGAAGGAGCGGTGATCGACCTCGGGTGCGGCCACCTCAGGTCACCGCTCCCGGTTCGCCAACGCCCTCGGGCAGCAGCCGCCAGCCGTCGTCACCGATCTCGAGCCGTCGCAGAACCGCCCCCTCTCTTGATGGCACGTCGCCGATGACGAGCACGTGTTCGCCGCGGTGCAGGTCGGCGATGTCCTCGAGCGTCTGAGTGCAATGCGCATTCGGATGGGCGCCCGCCCCGAAGCGGCTCACATCCAGACCCACGAGACCCGCGTCCGCCCGTGAGTCGACGCCCAGGAGGCCAGCCAACTCCTCAGCGGAGGGCACAACGCCCGGCGACGACCCGGCATACACCATGGCAATGTGCTCGTGCCGCAGGGTGTCGGCCAACGCCCTAAAGCCCTCGCTCGGCCCGGGGGCCAGCAAGTGGAGGGTCACCGGGCACTGAAGCACAACCCGATCTTATGCCGTGTGCTGGCTCCCCGGGGCTGGTCCCGTCCCGCCTGCCTCAGGATCAGGGCCGATCGCGGCAGGCTCGGATCACGTCGACGAAACGACCCATGATGTCGTTGAGCCCGAAGTCCTTGGGCGTGAAGACCGCGGCGACGCCGAGCTCCTTGAGCCGCGCGGCGTCGGACTCGGGGATGATCCCGCCGACGATGACCGGCACGTCGTCGGCCCCGGCCGCGCGCATCTTGTCGAGGACCTCCGGCACGAGTTCCATGTGCGAGCCGGACAGGATCGAGATGCCCACAAGGTGCACGTCCTCGGCGACCGCAGCCGACACGATCTGGTCGGGCGTGAGCCGGATGCCCTGATAGATCACCTCGAAGCCCGCGTCCCGGGCGCGCACTGCGATCTGCTCCGCACCGTTGGAGTGCCCGTCGAGACCGGGCTTGGCCACGAGCAGACGGAGCTTCTCGCCGAGTTCTTCACTGGTCGTCCGTACACGCTCGCGGACCGCGCTGAGCTCGCCCCCTGCAGCGGAACCAGTCAAACCCACCGTGCCGGAAACGCCTGTCGGAGCGCGGAATTCGCCGAAGACCGCGCGAAGAGCCGCGGCCCACTCACCTGTGGTGACCCCGGCGCGAGCACACTCCAGACTGGCCTCCATGAGGTTGGTTTCCGTGGCGGCATCGGTGGCCAGACGCGCGAGGGAAACAGCCGCCCGCTCTCGCTGCTCAGGATCGGCGTCACGCGTCTCGCGCCAGGCACGCACCGCGGCCACAGCAGCCGCCTCGACTCCGGGATCGGAGACATGAATGGCCGTGTCGAGGTCCGCGGTCAGGGGGTTGGGCTCGGTGGTCTCGAACTTGTTCACCCCGACGACGATGTCCTCGCCGGCCTCGATCCGCTGGCGGCGCAAGGCGTGCGAGGCGACGAGCTCGGACTTCATGTAGCCGCCCTCGACCGCGGCCACCGCTCCGCCCAATTCGGCCACTCGGGCCATCTCGGCTCGAGCCCCGGCCACCAACTCGGCGACCTTGGCCTCGACGACAACCGACCCGGTGAAGAGGTCGTCGTATTCCAGCAGGTCCGATTCGTAGGCCAACACCTGCTGCATGCGCAGCGACCACTGCTGGTCCCACGGCCGGGGCAGACCGAGGGCTTCGTTCCACGCCGGCAATTGCACCGCGCGAGCCCGAGCGTCCTTGGACAGGGTGACCGCGAGCATCTCGAGGACGATGCGCTGGATGTTGTTCTCGGGCTGGGCCTCGGTCAGGCCGAGCGAGTTGACCTGGACGCCGTAGCGGAAACGGCGCTGCTTCTCGTCCGTCACGCCATAACGCTCCCGGGTCAGCTCGTCCCACAACTCGACGAAGGCGCGCATCTTGCACATCTCCTCGACGAAGCGCACCCCGGCGTTGACGAAGAAGGAGATCCGCGCGACCACCTCGCCGAAACGCTCGGCCGGCACCTGCCCCGAGTCCCGCACCGCATCCAGCACGGCGATGGCGGTGGACATCGCATACGCGATCTCCTGCACCGGCGTGGCGCCGGCCTCCTGGAGGTGATAGCTGCAGATGTTGAGGGGGTTCCACTTGGGGATGTGCCCGACCGTGTAGGCGATCATGTCGGTCGTCAGTCGAAGCGACGGCCCCGGAGCGAAGACGTAGGTCCCGCGCGAGAGGTATTCCTTGATGATGTCGTTCTGGGTCGTGCCCTGGAGGCCGCCCACGACCGTGTCGACCGACTCCCCTGCCGCCTCGGCCTGCTCCTCGGCGACCACCTCGTAGAGCGCGAGCAGCCACATGGCCGTCGCGTTGATCGTCATCGAGGTGTTCATCTCCCCGACCGGGATCTGGTCGAAGAGGGCGCGCATGTCACCGATGTGCGAGATCGGGACACCGACCTTGCCCACCTCGCCTCGGGCCAGCACATGGTCCGGGTCGTAGCCGGTCTGGGTCGGCAGGTCGAAGGCCACGGAGAGTCCGGTCTGCCCCTTGGCCAGGTTGCGCCGGTAGAGCGCATTGCTGGCGGCGGCACTGGAGTGACCCGCGTAGGTGCGCATCACCCAGGGGCGGTCGCGCTCGGGTCGCGACAGGTTCGACGCCGCAGCGGCAGAAGAGGTCTCAGGCATGTCCTCGAACGTACCGGCGACCCGCGCCGGCAGACAGGCCCTCACGCGGTGAGAGTGCCCACACCCACGCTGGATTGCGTATGCCGTGCGTCACCTCAGGCGATGGCGCCCACCGGGAGCACCGGCCTGGTGTGCTCACACTCGAGGATCTGGAGCAGCCGGCCCAGTCGGATCCGGCGGAGGAGCCGACGTGTGCGCTCGTCGGGATGGATCACCTCGAGGTGGACCCCTCGCCGATGAGCTCGCGCGAGGATCTCGACAATCATGCCGAGGGCTGTTGAGTCGCCGATGACGCAGTCACCCAGGTCAAGGCGGACCACCCCGTCCGCGGCATCGATGTGGCGGTGCATCACCAATCGGGCATCGGGCACGCTCGTGGCATCCAGGCGCCCCTCGAGGGACACCACCAGTCCACTGCTCCCCCGGCCGCTGCGGACCACTACGCCTGCCTGTTCGATCACATCGCCCCCTGCCACCCATAACTCGCTGTGACAAGTGTGTCGGCCGCCATGGGTTTCACAAAGCCTTGACACGCATGGATCTCCCCACCGCTCGGTCAAGAAATGGTCAGGTCCGGCGGCGTGAGACAGTGGCGTCATGGTCAACCTCACGCGGATCTACACCCGGACCGGCGACGACGGCACGACGGCACTCGGCGACTTCAGTCGCACCCGCAAGACCGACCCACGGCTCGCGGCCTATGCCGACGCCAATGAGGCCAACGCCTTCCTGGGCGTGGCCATCGAGTCCGGCAACCTCCCTGATGACGTGGTCGCGGTCCTCAAGCGGGTCCAGAACGACCTGTTCGACGTGGGCGCTGACCTCTGCACCCCGCTCCAGGAGACTTACGAGTACCCACCCCTGCGCGTCAAGCAACAGTGGATCGACGAACTCGAGGCCGACTGCGACAGCTTCAATGCACGCCTGGACAAACTGCGTTCCTTCATCCTCCCCAGTGGCAGCCCGGGCGCAGCACACCTGCACGTGGCCACGACCGTGGTCCGCCGTGCCGAACGCTCGACCTGGGCCGCGATCGAGGCCCACGGCACCGACCCGGGCACAGCCAAGGGCGAGGGCGGCGTGAGCACGCTGGCCGCCAACTACCTCAACCGGCTGTCCGACCTGCTCTTCATCCTCGCCCGCGTGGCCAACCTCGACCATGGCGGTGACGTCCTGTGGCAGCCAGGCGGCGGCCGCGAGGACAAACCCGAGAAGGCACCGCGCACAGACTGACTGCAGGCGCAGGTATGGGTGCGCCACTGGCCAAGATCTGCGACCGCGTGCGCTGACCCTGCCTAATGGCGCAGGTATGGGTGCGCCACTGGCCAAGATCTGCGACGAAAGGCGGGCAGCGCCTCAGGCGACGTTGACGTTGAAGCCGGGCGGGCTGCTCTCGTGCCAGGCCCGGATCGCGGTGTAACTCGCCGGCTGCATCGCCAGCTCAGCCCCCTCCGTGCCGGTCGGCACGGCCACGGCCTCGGCCAAGCCAGCAATCTCGTCACCGATGTCGCGAGGCACGCCAAGATCCAGTTCGTGCCGGATCCAGGTCCGCTCCGGCCCCCAGCCAGGTCCGACCACGCTGAACCACTCGAGCCGATCCCCCCGGAAACGCACGAGGCCGAGCCGCCAACGCGGATCGGCCTCGGAACGCAGGGCACAGAAGAGCAACAACCGGCCCTGCCCGATGTAGCGCCGCCTCAGCCAGAGGAAGGCGAGCGCCACGAGGAGCAGCAGCAGGATCGCGCCGAAGACCAGCTCCACGACCTGCAGCGTGTCCACGGCGGGTGAGCCTTCGGTCTCGGCCTGGTCGCTCGGCTCAGGCGCCGAGTCCCGAGGCGTCGACGCCCTCGGCCACGATCGTCACGACGTTCTGGTTGACCGAGAGGATCCCTCCGTCGACCTCCGCCTTGCCGACGGTCCCGTCGTGGTGGATCCGCACCTCGCCGTGGGCGAGCACGGCGAGCATCGGCGTGTGCCCGGGCAGGATGCCCAACTCCCCGTCGATCGAGCGGGCACTGACCTGCGAGGCCGGGCCCTCCCAGACCTTGCGGTCGGCGGCGACGAGTTCGACGGTCAACTGGCTCACGATGGATTCCTCACGGCTCGGACGTGTGTGAAAAGAAGTCTATCGGCGTGACCGCGGTGCCGCGGACATGCCCGTTTGATGCCCGTATGCCGGGGGGCCGGCTTCCCACGGAAGTCGGCCCCACGGCATACGGGATGGATCAGAGGTTCTTCTGGATCTCGGCCCACTGGCGCTCGACGTCGTCGAGGCCACCGCACATGAAGAAGGCCTGCTCACCGACGTGGTCGTAGTCACCGTCACAGATCTTGGTGAAGGCCTCGATCGTGTCGGCCAGCGGGACCGTCGAACCCTCGATGCCGGTGAACTGCTTGGCGACGTAGGTGTTCTGGGACAGGAAGCGCTGGAGGCGACGGGCGCGGTTGACGAGGATCTTGTCCTCTTCGGAGAGCTCGTCGATGCCGAGGATGGCGATGATGTCCTGGAGCTCCTTGTTGCGCTGCAGGATCGACTTCACCCGGATCGCCGTGTCGTAGTGGTCCTCGGTGATGTAACGACGGTCGAGGATCCGGCTCGTCGAGGTCAGCGGGTCCACGGCCGGGTAGATGCCGAGCGAGGCGATCTCACGGGAGAGCTCGGTCGTGGCATCGAGGTGGGCGAAGGTCGTCGCCGGAGCCGGGTCGGTGTAGTCATCGGCCGGCACGTAGATCGCCTGCATCGAGGTGATCGAGTGACCACGCGTGGAGGTGATGCGCTCCTGGAGCACACCCATCTCATCGGCGAGGGTGGGCTGGTAACCCACGGCGGACGGCATACGACCAAGGAGGGTCGAGACCTCGGAACCGGCCTGCGTGAAGCGGAAGATGTTGTCGATGAAGAGGAGCACGTCCTGCTTCTGGACGTCACGGAAGTACTCCGCCATCGTCAGCGCCGACAGCGCGACCCGCAGGCGGGTGCCCGGCGGCTCGTCCATCTGGCCGAAGACGAGGGCGGTCTGGCCGAGGACGCCGGCCTCCTCCATCTCGACCATGAGGTCGTTGCCCTCACGGGTGCGCTCACCGACACCGGCGACCACCGACACACCACCGTGGTCACGGGCGACACGGGCG
>Ga0209477_1001271_pt1 | contig 15481 bp, 11 predicted proteins | sample KloWWTupernatant_FD_187180 | JGI IMG/M metagenome (GOLD analysis project Ga0209477, IMG submission 187180) | Active sludge microbial communities from Klosterneuburg, Austria, studying microevolution and ecology of nitrifiers - Klosterneuburg... | ecosystem: Engineered > WWTP > Aerobic digester >... | reverse complement strand
TGACGAAGGGTCGCCGACCCAGACGAACGATCCCTGAGCTTGACGAAGGGTCCCCGACCCAGGAACCGGTGACTGAGCCCCAGCTCAGCTCACCTGGCGCACGAGTGCCTCCGCCGAGCCGATCATCTTGGCGGTCTCACGCTCCCAGTCGGGCTCCTGGCCGCGGAACGGACCGGTGGCGAGCGAGATGATGACCGCCGCCGAGCGCAGCCTGAGTTCGGTCGGGTCGACCCGGGTGTCGAACACCGGCACCCACCGCCGGATCAGTTCATGCACCCGTCCCTCCTGGGCCGAACTCATCCGCTGGATGGTGGACAGATGCGCCACCATGCACGCCAGGTCGTCGGCGCGGCGCCCGGGACCGACGGTGTCGGTGTCGAGCAGCCCGCAGATGCGTCCGTCAGCCACGTGCACCTGGCCCTCGTGGAAGTCACCGTGGGTGGGCTCGTTGCCCGGCGGGATCGGCGCGAGTCCGGAGACGATGGTGTCGACCAGCCGGTCCAGCTTGGGTTCGAGCGCGGGCAGCGCGGCAGCGACCATGCGGGCGTAGTGGCCGACGGCGTCCGACCAGGGCGGACGCCGCTCGAGTCGCGCGACCGAGGCCGGCATCGCGTCCAGGAGTTGGATCAGGTCTTCGGCCGAACATGGCGGGGTGGCGTCGAACACCGCGCGAGCCAGCGGCCTGCCGGGCAGCTCGCGCAGGATCAACAGGTGGTCGGACGTGGTCGCGGCCACCGCGGCGACCGGCAAGCCGGCACCAGCGAGCAGATTGTGCCGGTTCAGCACATCCTCGAAAAGACGTGCGCGTAGTACCTTGACGTACACCACCTCAGCCGGATCGCCGAAGGTGACCTTCACCACCGCCCTGCGTCGGGGCCGGTAGCCGATCATCTGCAGTTGCAGGTCCGCCGGAGTGACCGGCTGCGAGAACACGTGGTTGGCGTTGCAGACCTCGGCCATCGACTCGGCGTAGGCGGCCCGCGCAAGCCCGGGGAGGTCGGGATCCTGCGGATAGATCCAGACGGCGACCTCACGAACCCCGTCGGCGAAGATCTCCGCGGCCGAGTCGCTCTCGGTCGGCCCGGACGCCCGCGCGCTCACGCCGAGCAGTTCCTCGCGGCGTCCGTAGGGCCAGTCGATCAGGGCCGAATAGGTGGCGGTCGTGGAGTGCGCGGGGTTCGCGTCCACGTGGTCGAGCGCCCAGGTGACCAGTGTGCCGCCGGCGTGCTGGACGGCCGCGGCGAGCAGGGCACCGACCTCACTCGAGGTGAGCAGCGCGGAACCATCCGGATCGGACGCGGTCACGCACACCTCCTTGTCTGACCGGGGTGGCAGCAGACTAGTGCCGCGAGTCGAATTGCGCGCGATTCGGCCGCCGCTAGCCGATTGACCCACCGAGTTGTCAGAACTTCACGGCGCTATGGCGCCGTGAAGTTCTGACAACTCGGTGGGTCTCGCGACTACTCGGGAGGTTCGGCCGGGCCGAGGTTGGTGAGCCGCAACCGCGCGGCCCGGCGTCCATCCAGTTCGGTGACCTCCAACTGGACGCGGCTGCTCTGGTCGGGATCGTCCGCAGCGGCGAGGGTGACCTCGCAGCGGTCCCCCAGTTGCGGCAGGCTGCCCAGCTGCGCCATCACAAAGCCGGCGACGGTGTCGTACGGTCCTTCGGGCAGCACGAATCCCGCCTGCTGGGCGAAATCCTCGAGGGTGACCAGCCCGTCCAACTCGGTCGCGTCGCCGGTGCCCTTGGCTGGGGTCTGCTCCGGATCGAACTCGTCGGTGATGTCGCCGATCAGCTCTTCGATCAGGTCCTCGATCGTGACGATGCCGGCCGTGCCGCCGTACTCGTCGCGCACGATCACCAGATGTTGGTTGTTCTGGCGCATCTCCGACAGTGCCCGCAGGATCTTCACGCTCTGTGGCAGCGAGGCCACCGGGCGCACCAACTGCCTGACCGGGGCGTTGCGCTCGGCCGGGTCGAGCGCTGCCAGGTCACGGAAGTGGACGAAGCCGATCACGTCGTCGAGGTTCTCCCCGATCACCGGGTAGCGGCTGTGGGCGGCGGCCTCGACTTCGCGAATGGCCTTGTAGGCGGGCATCGAGCCATCCAGGAAATCCACCTCGGTGCGCGGGATCATCGCCTCGCGCAGGCTCACCTCGCCAGCCGCGAACACCTCGTCCACGATCTGTCGCTCTTCGTCCCCGAGGGTGGAAGAAGATCCGACCATCGCGCGTAGTTCTTCGTCCGACACCTCCTCGCGGGACGCGGTGGGGTCGCCGCCGAGGACGCGGACTACCAGATCGGTCGACTTGCCGAGGAACCAGATCACCGGGGTAGCCAGCTTCGCGATCGCGTTGACCATGGGCGCTAGGGCCAGGGCAAAGGTCTCGGCCCGCTGCATCGCCAACCGCTTGGCGCTGAGTTCGCCGATCACGATCGAGAAGTAGGAGATCACCACGGTGATCAGAACGAGGGCGATCGGACCGGCCAGTCCGGTCGGCGTGCCCCAGGAGACCAGCACCGTGGACAGGCTGCTGGAAAGGGTCGCGCCGCCGTAGGCGGCGGACAGGAAGCCGGCCAGGGTCACGCCGATCTGCACCGCGGAGAGGAAACGGTTGGGATCGGCGGTGAGCTCGGCCACCCGCTGGCCACGCTTGCCGCGCGTGCTCAGCTGCTTGACCTGGGATTCACGAAGCGCCACCAGCGCCATCTCGGCAGCCGCGAACACCCCGCCGATGATGATGAAGGCCAGAATCAGCAGAATGTCGCCGACAATCGAGTTCATTGGGCTCCTGGTGACGGTTAGGTGCTGATCCTACCGGCCACCCCGTCGGCACCGAGGGCCACCGTTTCTGCCATCCGCCCGTACCGACGTACAGGCCTTCGACCGAAACCGCGGCCTTCGATCAGGAAGCGAGGCCCTCGAATCGGCGGTGCTAACCTCGCGGCCATGGCCGGCTCACCATTCGGATTCGCTCGGGGGAACCTGCGCAAGCTGGTCTCGCTCCCCCGTTACCTCACCGGCGCCCTGCACGCCCGCTCAGTAGAGCGCGACCCGAAGCTCTGGGTGGTGGGCAGCGCCTTCGGGCCGGCGGACGGGGCACTCGCCTTCTATCTCGCAGCGACCCAACTGCCGGACGCTCCGCGTGTGGTCTGGCTGAGCAAGTCGCCGTCCGAGACCCAACTCGCGCGGAAGTTGGGCATTCAGGAAGTGGCGGACGCGGACTCGTCCGAGGGCTACCGACTCACGTTGCGCGCCGGGCTGGCGACCGTCACCCACGGTTTCGGGGACGTGAACCGCTACGCCCTCTCGCGGGCGACCATCATCCAGCTGTGGCACGGCTCGCCGCTGAAGAAACTGCACGCGGACTCGCCTGCGGTGACCGCGTTGGGCGGACTGGAGCGGATTCCGGGCGTCTCCGCCCTGATGCGCTCGGCGTATCGGCGCGGCACGAGCCGCATCTCGCTGCTGCCGTGCTCGTCGAGCCTGTTCGTGCCTTTCTTCGCAAGCGCGTTCCACTTGGTGGAAGGGCAGGTGCAGGTGCTCGGCGAGCCCCGTACCGACGTGCTCTTCGCCGGCTCGACGACCGAACGCATCGCCGCGGCCAAGACCACCCTGGCGCCGTTCCTCGGCCGGTTCAGCGAGAGCCGGGTCGTGCTCTACGCACCCACCTGGCGCGACGGCGATCCCGATCCCGGCGTACCGACTCCGGCCCAGTGGCAGCGGATCGGCGAGCTGTGCGAGCGGCTCGATCTGGTACTGCTGATCCGTCCGCATCCGTTGGGGGTCGGTGAGTACACGCACGTGCACGAGCGTGTCCGAATGGTGGCGCCGGCCGACCAGCCCGAGTCGATGCCCTTGCTGTGGGGAGTGGACGCACTGGTCACCGATTACTCATCGATCCTCGTCGACTACGCGGTTACCGGTCGTCCGATCCTGCTGCTGGCGCCCGACCTCGAGTCATACCGCCAGACCCGCGGGCTTTACGTCGACTACGAGTGGCTGTCCGGCGGCGCCTGGAGCACTGATTGGGACCAGGTGCTCGACCGAATGGAGTCGGTGTTCACCCTCCCGGAGGCGGCTATGGCCGCGTCCGCCCACAGCCGCCACTTGGCCCCGAGATTTCACGAGTGGACGGACGCAGGCAGCGCGCTCCGCGTGGCGCAGGCGGCCGCCCGGCTCGCCGGGAGCACCCCTCGCGGGCGCCACGGCATCCGGTAACGCAACCCGGCGGCCGGAGTGAAGCTCGACTGTGCGCGTCCAGCCGAAAGCTCAGGACTACCGGACCCGCGAGCGGTCCACCGTCCGCTCGCCGCCGAAGAGCCAGCCCTGGATGAAGCCCGCTCCCCACGCCAGATGCATCGTGACCAGCACCAGGACGTTCAGCAGGCGATCGACGAGGTTGTCGCCGCCAAGGCGGCTCAGCCCGACCGCGCTGACCCCGGCGAGGTAACCCAATGACGGTACGTGCGCCAGCGACCAGGCAGTGCCGCGAGCCAGACCGAGCACCTGCAGCAGCCCGACCAGAACGCTGAACCCGACCAGCACCGCCACTGCCGGCGGCGGCAAGTAGCGCCAAGGGGTCGTCCGCTGGCGCCGTACGAGATGGCCTCGCCATACCCCGGTCGCATACATCTGGCGGCGCAGCGCGTCCCAGTTGTCGCGCGGCCAGTAGGTGACCCGAAGTCGTGGGTTGAACCGGACGCTGTAACCGGCGGCGCGGATGCGGTAGTTGAGTTCCCAGTCCTCCGCGCGCCGCAGCGTCTCGTCGTAGCCGCCGACCTCCGCCAGCGCCTCGCGGCGGAACACCCCCAGATAGGCCGAATCGCACTCGGCCTCCGCTTCGCCGTGATGCCACGAGCCGCCGCCGAGCCCGAACGGCGAGTTGTAGGCTCTGGCGACCGCACGCTGGAAACGTCCGCGCCCCTCGGCGACCATCACGCCGCCGACGTTGGCCGCGCCGGTTCGCCGCAGCATCTCCACTGCGGACGCGGTGTAGCCCGGCGGCAGCTCTGCGTGAGCGTCCACCCGGATCACCACGGGGTGCCGACTGGCCGCGATGGCAAGATTCAACCCGATCGGAATGTCGTTCGCCGGGTTCGAGACCAACCGGACGCGGGGGTCGGACGCGGCAAGTTCGGCCGCGACCGCATCCGTCCCATCAGTGGACGCACCCAGCGCGAGCACCAGTTCCTGCCCACCCGCATAGTCCTGCGACAGAACGGCCCCGACCGCTTCGGCCAGATGTCCGGCTTCGTTCAGCACCGGCATCACGTAGGAGACGGCCACATCCTTGGGCAGCGGGCCGAATCCCCGAGTCGGTGTTCCTGTCACCCCGCCATCCTCCCACCCCCACCGAGTTGTCAGAATCTGACGGCGCTATAGCGCCGTGAAGTTCTGACAACTCGGCTGAATGGGCGGCACTCCCAGAGCGAGGAGGTCCCGGACGACAGCCTCGGCGTCGTGACGAATCTCGAAGTTGGTTGCTCTGAGCACCCACTTCCGGCTCACCACGATGGCGCGTTCCCGCCGCATGTCGGACTCCCAATGCTCGGCGTCCATGTGTTGCTTTCCGTCCACCTCCAGGACGACCGTTCCGCTCGGAGTGTCCCACTCGGCGTCGAGGAACCTCCAGACCCCCGAGGTATCGCGGCGTTTCCCCTGACGAGCCGGAGGCGTCAGTCCGTATCGTCGGCACACCCTGGCCAAGTCAAGTTCGCCACCCGCATTCGCCCCGGTGGCCGCGTCTGCAACGGCCTCGCGCAAGAACTGTTTGTGCCGAATCCGTCCAACCTCACGAAGCGCCCTTTCGAGTTGCTCCGCAGTGACCACGCGTTGCTGAACGGCCGCAGCCACCATTACTCCCGCGAAGCGCGGATAGGGCTGCCAGGCGGCGGCATCCAGGACGGAACGGGCAGACGGAGTCCGCGGTAGTCCATCGGTCATAACGAGTTGATCAAGTCGCAGCCGACGCGACTCGTGAACCTGCACTCCCGGAAGAGGCGTCACCTTTCCACCCCGAGGAATGATCAAGTGGACGCGGCTAGCCTCGCTCGCGAACCCCCGAAAGTTGGCAAGTTCCAGCGAAGTGTGGCTTCCAAGTGCGCAGCCGCGAGCGTCGAGGACGGCCAGCCACATCAGCTGGCGCCGGCTCGGTGGCGAATTCTGGGCGAGGACCACCTTCTCGCCGAATGCCTGCCAGCGAGACGCATCGATCTGGGCCGAGATCGACGACTCGGTGAACCCGTGATGCGCGAGCTGCGCGCGATGCATGACTCCGAGCTGTCTCCCAGCCAGGCCATGAATTGACGAGGTTTCCGGTATCTGTGCGAACACACTCATACCTTCGGCACGTCACCCGACAAAGCGTCAGGCGACTTCACCACCTGTGGATAACGCCTCCGGTATCCACACCAACACCACCGAGTTGTCAGAACTTCACGGCGCTCTAGCGCCGTGAGGTTCTGACAACTCGGTGGTGGTAGAGGTGGGGTGGGGGTGGGGGGCTCAGGCGAGCTTGGCGGCCAGGTTCTCGTCCAGGGCGGCGAGGAAAGCCTCGGTGGTCAGCCAGGGCTGCTCGGGGCCGACCAACAGGGCGAGATCCTTGGTCATCTTGCCGGACTCCACCGTCTCGATGCAGACCTGCTCGAGGGCCTCGGCGAAGGCGGTGACCTCGGGGGTGCCGTCCAGCTTGCCCCGGTGCTTGAGGCCGCCGGTCCAGGCGAAGATGGACGCGATCGGGTTGGTCGAGGTCGGCTTGCCCTCCTGGTGCATCCGGTAATGACGGGTCACGGTGCCGTGCGCGGCCTCGGCCTCGACGGTCTTGCCGTCGGGGGTCATCAGCACCGAGGTCATCAGGCCGAGCGAGCCGAAGCCCTGCGCCACCGTGTCGGACTGCACGTCGCCGTCGTAGTTCTTGCACGCCCAGACGTAGCCGCCCTCCCACTTCATCGCGGACGCGACCATGTCGTCGATCAGCCGGTGCTCGTAGGTGAGTCCGCGAGAAGCGAACTCGGACGCGAACTCGCCCTCGAAGACCTCGGCGAAAATGTCCTTGAACGCGCCGTCGTAGGCCTTCAGGATCGTGTTCTTCGTCGACAGGTACACCGGGTAGTTGCGCAGCAGACCGTAGGAGAAGGACGCCCGCGCGAAGTCGCGGATCGAATCGTTGAAGTTGTACATGCCCATGGCCACGCCGCCGGACTCGGGGTAGTTGGCGACGACGTGCTCGATCGGCTCCGAACCGTCCGCTGGGGTGTAGGTGATGGTCACCGTGCCGGCGCCAGGCACCTTGAAGTTGGCCGCCTTGTACTGGTCGCCGTGGGCGTGGCGGCCGATCACGATCGGCTTGGTCCAGCCCGGCACCAGCCGCGGAATGTTCGAGATGATGATCGGCTCGCGGAACACCACCCCGCCGAGGATGTTGCGGATCGTGCCGTTCGGCGAGAGCCACATCTTCTTCAGCCCGAACTCCTCGACCCGGGCCTCGTCCGGGGTGATCGTGGCGCACTTCACGCCAACCCCGTGCTTCTTGATCGCGTTCGCGGAGTCGATGGTCACCTGGTCGTCGGTGGCGTCCCGGTTCTCGATGCCGAGGTCGTAGTACTCGAGGTTCACGTCGAGGTAGGGATGGATCAGGCGATCCTTGATGAACTGCCAGATGATCCGGGTCATCTCGTCCCCGTCCAACTCGACCACCGTGCCGACGACCTTGATCTTGGCCATGCTCAAGCCTTTCTGCTTCGCTGCGATTGGTAGAACATACCGGAGCCCATGGCCGGAGGGGACGCTAACCTGTCAGCCGTGATCGACTCGACCCACTGGTTGCTGACCCTCTCCTGCGCCGACCGTCCCGGAATCGTCCATCGGGTCACCGGAGCGATCGTCGCCGCCCACGGCAACATCACCGAGTTGCAGCAGTTCACCTCCACCGAGTCGGGCAACTTCTTCATGCGGGTGCAGGTTCAATCCGGCTTCGACCGGTCCGAATTCGAGCGCACTTTCGCTGGAATCGCCGCGGACCTGGACGCCACCTGGGTGCTTGACTACGTCGGACGCCGCCGCCGCACGTTGGTGCTCGCGTCCAAGGCGGGGCACTGCCTCAACGACCTGCTGTTCCGGCAGCGCTCGGGTCACCTGCCGATCACGATGCCTTTGATCATCGCCAACCACCCCGACCTCGGCGACCTGGCGAAGTTCTACGGCGTTCCCTTCGAGGTTCACGAGGTGACCGCCCAGACCAGGGCCGCCGTCGAGCGACACATCCTGGACGTGGTCGCCGAGCACGACATCGAACTGGTCGTGCTGGCCCGCTACATGCAGATCCTCTCCCCCGAGCTGTGCGCCGAACTGGCCGGACGGGCGATCAACATCCACCACTCCTTCCTGCCGGGCTTCAAGGGCGCCAACCCCTACCGGCAGGCGCATTCGCGGGGGGTGAAACTGATCGGGGCGACGGCCCATTTCGTCACTTCCGACCTGGACGAGGGCCCGATCATCGAGCAGAACGTCCGCCGCGTGGACCACACGATGGACGTGCCGCAACTTGTCGCCATGGGTCAGGAGCAGGAGAGCCGGACGCTGACCGAGGCGGTCAAGTTGTTCTCCGAGCACCGCGTCCTTCTCGATGGGGCCCGGACGGTCATCTTCCGCTGAGCTCTGACAACTGGGCAGCATCATGGCTCGGCCGACCCTTCGTGACGCCTCGCTCGTTCCTCACGAGGCCCTCAGGGAACGGTTCGTGACGCCTCGCTCGTTCCTCACGAGGCCCTCAGGGAACGGTTCGCTGAGAGTCGTCGTCGATCGAGCGCCACACTGTGGAGCCGTCGAGACTGACCAGGTTCCAGTCGTCCGCGGTGCCGTCGATCACGATGACGCCGGTGTTGTCCAGGTGCGCTGCGCCCAAAGCGTCGCTGAACCCGCGGACGCGGACCGATGCCCAGACCCGCAGCGCGGCCCCGTGGCTCACCACCACCGCGGTGTCGCGGGTCCGGCCGACAACGTGGTCCACGGCCTCGTCGAACCGCTCCATGAACTCCAGCGCGGTTTCACCGCCCGGAATTCGCGCGTGCACTTCACCGGCGTACCAGCGCATCAGCGTCCCGATGTAGCGGGTGGCGTCGGTCGCCAGTTCGTCGTCGCCGGCCGAGATCTCGCGCAGCCCGGGCAGCACCTCAACACTCAGGCCGAGGGCCTCGGCCAGCGGCGCAGCGGTCTGCTGGGTGCGCACCAGGTTGGACGCGTACACCGCCTCGATCGGGTGCTCGGCCAGCCGATCCACCAAGCTATGCGCCTGCTGGTGCCCGGTGTCGTCCAGATCGGCACCAGGCACGCCGGTGTCGAGTAGGAAGCCAACATTGGAACTGGTGCGGCCGTGGCGGACGAGGATCAAACGCATACGACGAGCATAGGTATCCACGAACTGCTGTCCGAACGCGCCTGCGGCCGAGCAGGTCCTAACGGCGCTTAACCTTCGCGCTCCTCGCGGAGGACAGTACGGAATCGTCGTAGTACGCGAGCTTGCCGGTCACCTCAACCACCAACCGCAATCCCTTGTCGCGGGCCTTCACGCGGTAGCGCTGGGCGGATCCGACCGCCTTGAACTTGCCCTTGGCCGAGACCCGGTACCAGCGGTAGCTGAACGCGACCCCCGCCGGCCCCCAAACCCCTGGGCGCGCCGACAGCCGTTGCCCCACCTTCGGGGTGCGGTCGCTGAGCTTCGGCTTCGCGGTGGTCAGGCTCCCGACAACGCGGACGCCGCCGCCAACGCCCGCGGACCCGTCCACCTTCACCAGGCTGCCGGTCCCGTCCGCCGCCGTCGCCGCGAGACTCCAGGAATAGTCCCCCAGTGGAACCGGAGTTCCGGCGGCATCGCGTCCGTCCCAGACCAGGTCGCGTACCGAACCGTCCGGCGCCGCCCCGAAGGAGAGCGAGCGGACGAGCCCGCCGGCGGCGTCCCGGATCTCCGCGGTGCCTCTGGACAGCGCCTTGGTCGCGTCCAGTTCGACGCGGAGCAGGCGGCCGGCCGCCAGGTTGATCGTCGCCGGAGCCACGATGCCCAGCACTCGCGGGGCGGACGCACCCACGCCGTCCAGCGTCCGCAGCACCAGTTCGGACCCGGTGGTGTAGGCCAGCCTCGAAGTACCGTCTGTCGCCGGCGCCCGAACCACCGTGTCCGGCAGCTTCTCGGTGGTGTCGCTCTCGAACCTCCACACCAGGTAGTCGTCGGGCGCATCGCCGCTGCCAGGGACGTCGAGCACCGCGAACCCGTCCCCCCAAGCGATCGGGTAGCCGAGGTGGGTCCAGGTCTGAGAGGTGCGGTAGTTGATCACTGCGGTGGTGACGTCGTCGGAGTCGCCCGCTGTCTTCACACCGATTACCCAGTCGCCCCAGAGGCCCAGGCAGGAGAACGTCCGCGGACTGAGTTCGGCAGGCACGGTCACCCGCTGGGTCGAGCCGGTGACCGTGTCGAGCACCTCGAACCGGTTGCGCGTCGAGTTGTTCAGCCGCAGGGCCAGAGAGCCGAACAGCGCTCGAATGCTGCCCTTGCGCAGCGCGGCGCCGTCCACGCGGGACACCTGCGTGTAGGCCACCGTTGCGCTCAGGAAGTACGGCCCGCTGAGCGTGCTTGGGTCGCTGCCGTACTTCGGCAAGGGCAGGTAGCCGGTAGCGTCCCGGTCGCCGACCCGTAGTCGACCGTCCACCTCGGCGAGGGTGCGGCCAGCGGAGGCCCCGAGGTTCTGGACGCGGCCCTGAAGCAGGGCCTCATCGCCGATCCCGCTCGCTGCGACCTTGCGTTCGCTCGCCTGGAAGCCATCAGCCGTGGAGTCGGGACGGTTGTCCAGCGCGAGCAGTCGCGTCGGCGTCAGCAGCAGCGAGGTCACCGTGACCGGCGCGGTCGGATTCGCGAAGAGCCGCTCGATCGCACCGTCCGCACGCACCTGCCCGACGTAGCCGGTGCCGCCCGTCCCGACCGCGGCCAGCGGACGCGGTGAGTCGCCGGCGCCGAAGACCTGGGCGCCGGCCCGCGCACGGACGGCGGCCAGCGGCCCGCCCGCATTGCCGTTGGCGACGAACTCACCGAGGCTGCTGCCGTTGGCGGCATCGACCGTGACCAGGGCCCACTCGCTGCCGACACTAACGCCGAAGGTGGCCTTGGCCAGGGTCTTGCGGCTCAGGCCCGGGAATCCCCAGCACCGCGGACCCGTCCAAGCCCCGGCGTCTCGGACGCACAGCCGCGTGCTGGACGACGTGCTCGTGACGTATATCGCCTGCTCACCCCGGACGGCCACGGCGCGCAGTCCAGGGACGGCGGCGGTCGCGGCCACCGCCCCGCCGTCCAGCGGCACCAGGGACAGGCTGCCCGAGCCCGTTTCGCCGACCCCGGTCGCGAACAGCGCCACCGGGCCCGACCCTGCGGTGATCACCGTGTCCGTGCCCGCAACTGGGGTGTAAGCGAGTCGGTTCGTCGTGCCGGACGCGAGGCTGCGCGCGGAGTAGGTCAGTTGCCCTGCCGCCACGCTGTGGTAGACCGCTGCGGTGCTCGCGATCGCATCCGGCTGTTCGGCCGGAAGGGTGGTCGGGCCGGTGGTGGTGCCGGAGGCGAAGTCGTAGCGGTAGACGTCGCTGGTATCGGCGTCCGTTCCCTGGAAGCTCTCGTAGTAGACGACGGCGCCGCCACCGGCATAGCCAACTGCCGACTTGGCGAAGTTGGGCGCGGAGAGGTCGGCCCAAGTCCGGCCCTGGTCGTTGGTCACCCGGTAGAGCGGTTCGCCGTTGGGCATTAGGTTCACGATCAGGGACGCCCCCGACGCGGCGACGACCTGCGGCGTGGACGCGATCCGCGGTAGGTCCACGCGTGACTGGGAGTCGGCCGCGTGGGCCGTCGGAGCGGTCAGCGTGAGGCCCCCGACAGCGAGCGTCAACGACACCAGACCAGCGAGCCCGCCCCGGACGGTTATCGTGCGGACGGAACTCTGCGATCCAGGCATGGGCGCCCTGCTCTCCATTGGCGACAACGGGGAAGCTACCACCCGTGCCTCCAGGTTCGCCGATTCCTGGCTCCGCTGGCTCAAGGTCGGAGAGGTCGCGCTTGCCGCGTGCGCAAACGGGCAGCCCGATCGCGCCCGACGGCACCATTTCCCGCGCGGAGCGCCCGTTGCCGTAAACCGGCCGAACCGATGGCCCGTGGGCTGATAGTTTCGGAGACGATCGGCATCACTTCCACCACACCTACCAGGAGCACATCGTGAGCCAGACTCCAGTCAAGGTAGCGGTTACCGGCGCAGCCGGACAGATCTGCTACAGCCTGCTTTTCCGCATCGCCAGCGGCGCCCTGCTCGGCCCCGACCAGCCGGTTGAACTGCGGCTGCTGGAGATCACCCCGGCCCTGAAGGCCCTCGAAGGCGTCGTCATGGAACTTGACGACTGCGCCTTCCCGCTGCTCAGCAAGGTCGAGATCGGCGACGACGCCGCCAAGGTCTTCGACGGCGTGAACCTGGCCATGCTGGTCGGCGCCCGTCCGCGCACCGCTGGCATGGAGCGGGCCGACCTGCTCAGCGCCAACGGCGCCATCTTCACCGCCCAGGGCAAGGCGCTGAACGCGTCCGCCGCTGACGACATCAAGGTGCTGATCACCGGCAACCCGGCCAACACCAATGCGCTGATCGCGATGACCAATGCGCCCGACATCCCCATGGAGCGCTTCAACGCCCTCACCCGCCTCGACCACAACCGGGCGATCACCCAGATCGCGCAGAAGGCCGGCGTCCCGGTCACCTCGGTCAAGCACATGACCATCTGGGGCAACCACTCGGCCAGCCAGTACCCCGACATCTTCCACACCGAGGTCGACGGCAAGAACGCCGCCGAGCTGATCAACGACCAGGCCTGGGTGGCGGACTACTTCATCCCGACCGTCGCCAAGCGCGGTGCCGCGATCATCGCCGCCCGTGGGTCGTCCTCGGCAGCTTCGGCCGCGAACGCGACCGTCGAGCACATGCACGACTGGGTGCTGGGCACCCCCGAGGGCGACTGGGTGTCGATGTCGGTTCCGTCCGACGGCTCCTACGGCGTGCCCGAGGGCCTCATCTCCTCGTTCCCGTGCGTCGTCAAGGACGGCGCGTACGAGATCGTCCAGGGCCTGGAGATCAACGAATTCTCGCGCGCCTTGATCGACGCGTCCGTCGCCGAACTGGCCGAGGAGAGGGACGCGGTCAAGGAGCTCGGCCTGATCTGAGGTCAACTTCACGCGACTGAGGAGCCTCCGGGACTTTCCCGGAGGCTCCTCCGCGTTACTGCTCGTCGCCCTGCGCGCACCCGTGGCCGCGCGTCCCATGGCCCCTGCCCCCTTCGCCGAGGGCTAGCACTTGCGTCGAGGACTAGCGCCTATTCGCTAGTCCTCGACGGTTGCGCTAGTCCTCAGCGGTATTGGGGGTGGGCGGACGGGTGGGCGCGGACGCGGGTGGGGCGGACGCGGTGTCCGAGCAGCGAGTAAGTTACGGTGCCGTAGGTAAAGCGGTTACCCTGGTTCGGTTGATCCAGCGAACCAGAGAGCAGCAGCATGGCCAACCCCGGTCGTCCCGCCACCGCAGCCACCGAGGCCGTTCGAGCGGCCCGCGACTTCCTCGTCGAGCACGCCCACGACTACGAAGGTGCCGTCTCCGGGTTCCGTTGGCCTGAACTCACCGAGTTCAACTTCGCGCTGGAGTGGTTCGACGTGATGGCCGCCGAGCACCCCGATCGTCCGGCGGTGAAGATCGTGGACGCGGATCTGAACGCCCGCTCCTGGAGCTACGCCGGACTCTCGCGACGCTCCGACCAGGTCGCAAACTGGCTGACCGGCCTGGGCATGCGGCGCGGTGACCACATGATCGTGATGCTGAACAACACGATCGAGATCTGGGAGATCCTGCTGGGCCTGCTGAAGGTCGGCGGCGTGGCCATCCCGACCTCGACCCTCCTGGCGGAGAACGACCTGAACTACCGGATCGACCGCGGCGAAGCCCGGTTCACCATCGCGCCGGACGCGCTCGCGGCCAAGTTCGCGTCCGCCGGCGATGAGGTCGTCAAGATCGGCGTCGGCGAGGCCACCCCGGACGGCTGGGTCAACTTCGCCGACTCGCACGAGGCTGAACTCGACTTCACCCCGGACGGTCCGACGCCGGCCGACGACACGTCCCTGCTGTACTTCACGTCCGGCACCACCGCCTACCCGAAGCTGGTGCGGCACACGCAGGTCTCCTACCCGGTCGGCCACCTCTCGACGATGTGGTGGCTGGGAGTGCGCGATGGCGACGTGCACCTGAACATCTCCTCCCCAGGCTGGGGCAAACACGCGTGGAGCAACTTCTTCTCCCCGTTCCTCGCTGGCGCGACCGTCTTCATCTTCAACTACGACCGCTTCGACGCGACCACGCTGATGCGGATCATGGAATCCCACGAGGTCACCAGCTTCTGCGCGCCGCCGACTGTCTGGCGGATGCTGATCCAGGCCGACCTGACCCAGTTGCGCAAGCCCCCGCGCGAGCTCGTCGGCGCCGGCGAGCCGCTCAACCCCGAGGTGATCGCGCAGGTGCGCGCTGCCTGGGGCAACACCATCAGGGACGGCTTCGGCCAGACCGAGATGACCTGCTGCATCGGCAACTCCCCCGGTCAGCTGGTCAAGGACGGGTCGATGGGGCGTCCGATGCCGGGTTACGCGGTGGCCCTGCTCGATCCGGCCACCGGGGAGCCGGCCGAGGTAGAGGGCGAGATCTGTCTCGACCTCTCGGTGCCCAACATCGCGCTGATGGGTGGGTACTACAAGGACTCCGAGCAGACGGCCGAGGCCTGTCGCGGCGGGTTCTACCACACCGGCGACATCGCGCACATGGACGCGGACGGCTACCTCACCTACGTCGGGCGGGCCGACGACGTGTTCAAGGCCAGCGACTACAAGATCAGCCCGTTCGAACTGGAATCGGTGCTGTTGCAGCACGCAGTGGTGGCCGAGGCGGCGATCGTGCCCAGCCCCGACCCGCTGCGGCTGGCCGTGCCCAAGGCCTACGTCTGCCTCGTTGCCGGTGCGCTACCGGACGGGGACACCGCCCGAGCCGTGTTCGCACACGCCCGCGAGAACCTGGCCGGCTACCAACGCATCCGCATCGTGGAGTTCGTGGCGGAGCTCCCGAAGACCATCTCGGGCAAGATCCGTCGCGTCGAATTGCGCGAGCGGGAAGCCGTCCGGGTGGCCGAGGGCGCGCTCATCGAAACCCTGTTCCTGGAGCGCGACTTCCGCTGACTTCGAGCAGCGGTGGCTGGCCTGAGGCAGCCCCCTGAGAACGCTGGCTGAGCCTGACGAAGCCCCATGAACGGTGGCTGAGCCTGACGAAGCCCCCCGAACGCTGGCTGAGCCTGACGAAGCCCCCCGAACGCTGGCTGAGCCTGACGAAGCCCCCCGAACGCTGGCTGAGCCTGACGAAGCCTTCAGCTTCGGGTCG
>Ga0209477_1001270_pt1 | contig 15482 bp, 17 predicted proteins | sample KloWWTupernatant_FD_187180 | JGI IMG/M metagenome (GOLD analysis project Ga0209477, IMG submission 187180) | Active sludge microbial communities from Klosterneuburg, Austria, studying microevolution and ecology of nitrifiers - Klosterneuburg... | ecosystem: Engineered > WWTP > Aerobic digester >... | reverse complement strand
GCTCAGCCAGTCTATCGGGCTGATCACGCTGTCCGCGACCGGACGGCTACCGATCGCCGGATCGTTGTCGGCAAGTGTTGGCACGATCGGCCTATCGAGTGCCGCGGACCTCGATATCGTCGGGACGCTAGTCAAGACGATCGACCCGATCACGCTGTCGGCGACCGGGGAACTGGCGGGCGTCGGCACCGGCCAACTCTCGCAGTCGATCGGCACGATCGGGCTGTCCGCAACGGGTGCGCTGGCGCTTGCAGGGCAGTTGGCGCAGACGATGGCGCCGATCACGCTCGCGGGCGCGGGGACGCTGACGCTTTCGGGCGCACTGTCGCGGTCCATCGGGCAGATCATCCTTACGGCACGCGGCGGCGCACCGATCGAGGAACCAACCAAGATCGGCGGCGACGACGTACCACGAGATCGCGGGCACCGAGGATGGGACCAGAAGCGATCAACGATCAAGCGAAGCGAGGAACTGCGGCTGGAGCAATCCATCCGCAGCATCTACCGGGAACTGACGGAATCGCCAGAGATGGCTCCGCGCGCCGCCGCGGCGCTTGCCCGGCTGGCAGCGCCAGGCACAAGCGAAGATGAGCTACCGCGCATCGCAGCGCGCCGCGCGCTCGCCATGGACAGCGTTGGCGTCGAGGTCGAGACATCCCTTCGCATGTTGCGCGAGGAATTGTCAGAATTGGAGCAATTTCACGAGGCCACAATGATTGCGGCCTTACTCGAAAGGTTGCTGTAATGCCGCTTTACGCCTATGGATGCGCTGCATGTGGGAACGAGGACGATGCATTCAGGACCGTCGAGCAGCGCCACGATGGCCCGTTTTGCTGCGGCGAGCGCATGAGTCTCGAAATACGCCCATCGTATGTGCAGGGCGACTTGCAGGGATACGTCTCGCCTGTCAACGGCAAATGGGTAGAGGGCCGCACAGCGCGCAGAGATGACCTGGCGCGCACGCACTCGCGCCCATGGGAGGGCATGGAGAACGAGAAGCGAGAAGCCGATCGTCAGCGCAAGTATGCCGAGGACAAATCCGAGAAACGGTTAGATGAGGCAGCGCGCCGGGCCTACCACCAACTCTCACCAGCACAACGGCGAACATTGGAGTGATGAACATGGAAACGGAACAAGAGCGACCTCTTGAGCAGCCCGTCACGGACGACAAGCCGACCGACGAGACGCCGAGCAGCGATGGCCCGTCAATGGAGGACACCATTCGCGATGAATATCGCCGACTGACATCCTCGGAGAACGCGGACACCGGCGACGACACGACCGCCGCAGCGCCCGCCCGCGCGCGCAGCCCTGATGGCAAGTTCGCGAAAGCCACGACTGACGAAGCTAGCGCCACTGCGAAGGTCGAGGATACTCCGCAGATGACCGCCGCAGCGCCGCCCGCTGCGACCGACGACTACCCCAAGACATGGCGCAAAGAGGCCCACGGCGAATGGGCGGGCGTCAGTCCGGCGATCAAGGCCGAGATCAAGCGGCGCGAGGAAAACTTCTTCGAGGGCATCCGCCAGTATCAGGAACCTGCCGCGTTCGGGCGCGCGATCGGTCAGGAGATGCTGCCGCACGTCGAGATGATGCGCCAGGTCGGCATCACTCCGCAGCAGCTCACGCGCGAGATGATGTCCACATGGGCCGCCTTGGCGACCGGACAGCCGGACCAGAAACGACAGGTGCTATTGAATATCGCGCGGCAGTACGGTATAGATATCGCCGCGTCGTCCGCGACTTCCTCGACAGGAGAGGCAACGACGCAGGCCATCTCCCCGGACCTGTCGCCCGTACTACAACGGGTACAGAGCATCGAGCAGATGGTCCGACAGCAGGCCGAGAAGTCTGCGCAGATCGAATCCGAGAACGCGACCTCCGAAGTCGCGCGCTTCGCTTCAAGCCAAGGGCGCAACCACTTCGCAGCCGTTCAGGAAACGATGGCTCAACTGATCGGTTCTGGACAGGCAACCACGCTGGACGAAGCCTACGACAAGGCGGTTTGGATGGTTCCTGACGTTCGCGAACAACTTCTCGCCGAACAGGCACAGAAGCGTTCGCAGGACGATGCAGCAAAGGCCGCTGCCGCCAGAAAGGCCGCCTCAACAAACGTCGCGCGTCGTGGGACGACTCCTACCGCGCCGAAGCGGGGCTCGATGGAAGACACGATCCGCGATGAATATCGCAGGCTCATGTCGTCGTAACCGCAACGCTAGGAGTCCACCATGGCATCGCCTGGGCAAAGCACACTGTTCACGACGTTCACCGGACTGGTGACGACCACGTATCGCAACCACAAGCGGCTCATTGCCGACAACGTGTCCGAGCACAACGCGCTGTATCGGCGCGTCACCAAGAAGGGCCGCGTTCGGCGCGAGGACGGCGGACTGTCGATCGTCGAGCCGCTGGACTACGCCGAGAATGCGACGTACCAGCGGTACAGCGGATATGACCCGCTGAACACGTCCGCGTCGGATGTCCTGTCGGCGGCGGAGTTCCCGTGGCGCCAGCAGGCCGTTCACGTCACCGCGAGCGGTCTCGAAATCCGCAGCAACAGCGGCGAGAACCGCATCGTCAATCTCGTCAAGGCGCGCATCACGAACGCGCAGCGCACGCTCGCAAACAACCTCTCCGAGGACTTCTACTCGTCCGGGTCGCTGTCGAACCAGATTGGCGGCTTGCAGTCGCTCATCTCCGATGCGGGCACGGGCACCGTCGGCGGCATCGACTCGTCGGCGTTCCCGTTCTGGCAGAGCACGTTGCAGTCCGCAGCGGCGCCGATCCAGGGCGGCGGCGCGATCACGCCGTCCTCGACCACGATTGAGTCGCTGATGCTCCCGCTGTATCTGCGCACGACTCGCGGTGCGGATGTGGTGGACCTCATCGTGGCGAGCGAGGACTACTTCACGTTCTTCGAGCAGTCGCAGACCTCGCTCAAGCGGTATGCGCCGGAAGACACCGGGCGCGGCGGCATGGTGTCGATGAAGTACAAGAACGCGGACGTGTTCTTCGACTCAGCGGCTTCCGGCATCCCATCGGCCCACATGTACTTCGTCAACACGGACTACGTGTCGGTCGTGGTGCATCAGGACGCCGACATGGAGATCATGCCGGAGATGCGGGCGATCAATCAGGACGCCATCGTGATTCCGATCATCCACCAGTGCAACCTGACCGTGAGCAATCGCAAGCGTCAGGGCGTCGTCAAGGCGTAAGGAGAACCAAAATGCTCACGACAGGAATTAGCCCCACCGACACGCACACCGCGCCGCAGTTCACACTCGGCACGGTCGCGACTCAGGCATCGGACACCGGCACCAAGAGCTACATCTACGTGCGGGCCGGCGCGGCCATCACGGGCGCTGGCTACGTGTGTGACATCGACTCGTCCACGTTCGCAGCGGTGATGTCCACAACGACCACGACTGCGCCCGGCACGGGTGCCGGCAAGTCAGTGGGCGTCGCTCGCGTTGCCTTCGCGTCGGCCGACTACGGCTGGCTTCAGGTCTACGGGTCAGGCACGGTGCGCACGGCTGCGCTGGCAGCGGCCTACACCAACCTCAACTCGACGGCCACGGCCGGTCAGGTTGACGACGATGCGACGGCAGGCTCGGAAGTCATCGAGGGCATCGTGCTCGACGTGGCTACCGGCGCGTCTGCGGGTGTCACGGCTGGCTGGATCAACTGGCCGCGAGTGGGTCGCACGCTGTAATGGCGTAACCGGCGAGGGCTTCGGCTCTCGCCGGTTTTGGTGCTACGATCCCGCTGCCGCGCATGAGCGGCGATGTTGGAGCCAGACCATGCCACTCGCACAGATGGGGCCGGAGCGGCCGCCGTTCCTTCGTTTCCACGATATGTCCGTCGAGGATCGCAACGCGACCATCGCGGCCGGGCATCTCGTGCTCAAATCTCAGCATATGGTCACGGTTCGCCAGATCGGCTCGAAGGATGGCCCTGAGTTCATCGCGACGGAGTGGCTGACTCAGCAGGACAATCTCGCCACCATGAACCGGCTGCCCGGGGAGTGGGCGAAGTCCTACCGCGCGCAGTACGAGGCATGGAAGCAGGGCATGGAAGGCCCGGTCAATGGCTTCCCGCTGCGAGAGTGGCCCGCGGTGAACCGCGCGCTCGCCGAAGGCATGATCGCGGTCGGTATCCAGTCCGTCGAGGACTTGGCCGCGGCGAACGAAGAAGCACTCGGTCGCATCGGCATGGGCGCACGCGGGTTGCAGCAGAAGGCACGAGCATGGCTCGATGCGAAGGACGGTCGCGTGAACGCCGAGGAAGTCGCGGCGCTGAGGGCGGAACTCGATGATAGGGACGGGCGCATCCAGTCGCTGGAAACGCGCCTGGCCGCACTTGAGGCGAAGAAGCTGAAGTGAACGCGCTGGAAGTCATTCAGCGAGCGACGAAGACAGTCGGCATTCCGACGCCGAACGTCGCACTCGCGTCCACCGACGTTCAGGTGGTCCAACTTGTCGAGTTGCTGAACAACGAATGTCGCGAACTCGGCAGCCGCTACCCATGGCAGGCGCTCACGTTCGAGCAGACCTTCACGACCGTCGCAACGCAGTCTCAAGGTACGCTAGCGAGCCTCCTGACGGGCGGGCGCGAGTTGCGCTACATCGTCAACGAGACGATATGGAACCGCACTTCGCGCGAACCCGTCTACGGGCCTCGTAGCGGGCGAACGTGGCAAGGATACGAGGCGGTGTCGATCACGTCGCCCTACAGCGAGTACCGCATACGCGGCAACGAGTTGCTGTTCCTGCCCGCGCCGACTGCGGGGCAGACCTGCGCATTCGAGTACGTCACGCGCAGCACCATGACGGACTCGCTCGGGGTGACCTATCGTCGCAACGCGGTCGCGGACACCGACCTTCTCCTGCTCGATGACGAAATCATCCTCATGGGTGTCGTGTGGCGGTGGCGGAAGGCGAAAGGCATGGAGTATGCCGAGGACTTCGCCTCCTACGAGCGTATGGTCGCGGATGCCATGGCCCGCGACGGCACAAAGCCGACACTTTCACTTAGCGGCGGGGGCGTGTTCAACGATGACATCCCAATGGCAATCCCGCGTCTGATCGGGAGCTGACGCAGATGCGTCAGGCCGTCCTTTCGCGTAGACCCGGCGCCGCGAAATCGCAATCCTTGTCGCTCCCATCGCCGATCGGCGGACTCAATGCGCGAGACTCGGTTGCCAACATGAAGGGCACCGATGCGTTGCAGATGGACAACTGGTTCCCGCAGACGACCGACGTGGCGGTGCGCCGGGGGTACACCGCGTTCGCGACGTTCTCCGGCGTGTGTCAGTCCATCATCGCCTACAACGGGCTGACTGCGACCAAGGTGTTCGCGGCCGTGGACGGTGCTACGAACTCCATCATGGAAGCCACGTCGGGCGGCGCGCTCAGCACGGCTGTCGTCGGCGGGAGCGGGCCAGCGGTTCAGGCCATCACGAACTGCCGCTATGACTATGTGAACTTCGGCACAGTTGGCGGGCAGTTTCTGTCGCTCGTCAACGGCGCCGATGTGCCGCTGCAATACGACGGCACGACGTGGATCGCGTCGGCGATGACGGGCGGGACGCCTGCCGACTTCTTCACGGTAGGTGTCTATGCAGAGCGTCTCTGGTTCGGCGTGAAGAACTCGCTCCGTGTGCGGTACTTGCCCGTCAACTCGATCACCGGCGCGACGGTCGAACTGAACCTCGCGAGCCTGTTCGCATTGGGCGGGACGCTCAACAGCATCATCACTATCACCGACGCGACGAATGCACTCGCTGATTACATCGCGTTCGTGTCCACCGAAGGCGAGATCGTGGCGTTCTCTGGCACGGACCCCGCCGTGGCAGCATCGTGGTCGCGGGTCGCGCAGTTCAGGGTCGGGCGTCCTGTCATCAAGGGCAACAGGGCATGGTGCAAGTGGGGGGCCGACGCGCTGCTCATCTGCGCGGACGGCATCCTACCGCTACGCCGCGCGATCAGTCAGAACACGCGCGATCAGACCGTTGCCGTGTCGGACAAAATCAGGAACCTGGTGAACGGCGATGTTTCGATCCATGGCGCTCGGCAAGGGTGGGGGCTCACGCTGCATCCGACCGGGTTCAAACTGATCCTCAATGTGCCGACGAATGAGAACGTCGAATCGCGCCAGTACGTGATGAACGTGCAGACTGGCGCATGGTGCCGGTATATCGGCTGGAACGGCTTCTCCTTCGAGGTTGTTCGCGACCAACTCTATTGGGGTGGCGACGGCGTGCTCGCGAAGGCGGACCAAGTTGGCGCTTACTCTGACGCGGGCATTGCGATCACGGCGAGCAGCAAGCAAGCATTCAACTATTTCGGTGGTCGCGGCAGGAACGTGCAAGTTCACCTGATGCGACCGATCTTCTCAACCGATGGCGTGTCGGACGTGGCTCTCGGTGTGGACGTAGATTATGGCGACAATGAGCCGACCGTATTCCTGCAAACTGGCGCTGGCGGCGGCGACCCGTGGGGCGGCATATGGGATGTCACATGGAGCGGCGCGGCGGTTGTGCTGCGGGACTGGCGGACAGTGCAGGGGTTCGGCTCCGCGATCGCGCCTCGGCTGCGAGCGCGGACTGATGATGTGCAGATGACGTGGGCGGCAAGCGACTTCGTATACGAAAATGCGTCGTTTGGTCCTTGACCAAAAAGAGCGCGTCGGCGAGTTCGCGAAGGCTCTGATACCGCACGTTCCGTCATGGGGGGAGTGGTACGTTGCGATCGGCTACGAGCAGGATGGTGACCTGATCGCGGGCGTGGTGTATAACCTTTACTCAGGCGCCGACATCGCCATGCATGTTGCAGGTGTCGGCGCAAACTGGCTGTCCCGAAGCTACCTCCGGGCGGCATTCCGATATCCCTTCGTCCAACTCGGCTGTCGCCGGGTCTCAGGCTTTGTGCCAGCGACCAACGTCGCGGCGCAACGCTTCGACGAGCATATCGGCTTTCGGCGTGAAGGCTACATGCGACATGCCCTGCCGGACGACGATGTGATCGTCTACGGGATGCTTCGCGAGGATTGCAGATGGCTGTGAAAATCTACACGAAGTCCGTCTCAGTATGGGACGAGAACATCGGCCGGTACGTGACCGACGAGGGCGCGTCAGAGTGGCGGTGGTATGACGGCGCGATTGCGCTCGCCAAGAAGGGCGGATCGCCGCCGCCGCCGCCTGATCCGAACGTGACGGCCGCAGCTCAGACGCAGATGAACCGCGACACGTCCGCGTTCAATAACGCGATCACGCACGGCGCGACCTATACGCCGTGGGGACAGCAGACCTTCGCCGGGCGCACCGACCCAACCACTGGCGCGACCGTCTACGACCAGACGATCAGCCTCGATCCGAAGCAGCAGGAGCTGCTTGATATCTACAACGCGAATGACCTCGCATTCGGGCAGGCATCGCAGGGCATGCTCGGTCGCGTCACCGACACGTTCGGCCAGCCAATGGACACTTCTGGCTTGCCTGCTCTGCGCTCTGATGTGGCGCAGCAGGGCTATCAGTCTGGCCTCAACACGGGCGCATTACCGGGGTTGCAGAGCAACGTGGCGCAGCAGGGCTATCAGAGCAACCTCAACACGAACGGGTTGCCTGCTCTACAGAGCGATCTGAACGTGCAGGGGCCGGGCCTCGTCGGTAGCATCGACACGCAAGGGCTGCCGCAGTTGTATGGCGCGAACGATCTTGAGGGCGCGCGTCGTCAGACGCAGGACGCGCTCTACAACCGTCAAGCCGCCTACCTCGACCCGCAATGGCAGCAGCGCGAGAGCGCCGAGCGCACGCGCCTTGCCAACATGGGCGTCGTCGAGGGCTCGGAGGCGTTCAACAACGCGATGGACACGTCCAACCGCGCGCGCAGTTTCGACTACGATCGCGCGCGAGACGCCGCGATCATTGGTGGTGGCGACGAACTGTCGAGACTGGCCGGCATCTCGCAGGGGAACCGTGGGCAACTGTTCGGCGAGCGCACGACCGGCGCGGGTTTCACGAACAACGCGCGCCAGCAAGCCTTGTCGGAAGCCCTCGCACGCACGGGAACGGCGAACCAGGCGCGCGGCCAAGGGTTCGACGAGGCGGTGACTGGCGGGCAGTTCGCCAATCAGAGCGCGGAGGCCGCCAACCGCGATGCGCTGCTTGCCGGTCAGTTCTCCAATCAGGCGCGCGGCCAAGGGTTCGGTGAGGCTCTCTCAGGTGGTGAATTTGCGAATAGCGCAGCGGCTCAAGCGAACCGCGATGCCATGCTCAATGCGCAGTTCGCGAACCAAGCGCGCGGGCAGGGGCTCAACGAGCTGTTCTCGCTGCGCAATCAGCCGCTGAACGAGTACAACGCGCTGCGCTCGTCGGCGCAGGTCGCGCAGCCGCAGTTCCAGAACCCGCAGAACTCGATGACGAACCCGACGGACATCGCCGGACTCATCAATCAGAACTACGGGCAGCAGATGGACATCTGGAATGCGCGCCAGCAGCAGAATAACGCGCTGATGAGTGGATTGTTCGGACTCGGTGGCGCCGCGCTCGCATTCTCAGACGAGAGACTGAAGACTAATGTTGATCAGGTCGGATCACTTCCTGATGGCACCGGCGTTTACGATTATGAATACAAGGACGAGCCCGGCAAGACGTACACCGGCGTCATGGCGCAGGAAGTCGAAAAGACGAATCCGTCAGCCGTGTTCAAGATGTCGAACGGCTTTAAGGCAGTGGACTACAGCAAGGTCATGTCGAAGGCTTTGCGGGAGTTGTACTGATGGCACGCAAGATCGAGCTATTTCGCGACACGCAGCCTGATGACGCTTATGCCGATGTCGCGCGCCGCGAAGCCTATGCGAAGGCGTTGCAGGAGATGGCTGCACGGCAGCGAGGGCCAGCGCCGGGCGGTCGCGTGCAAGCGCAGTACGGCATTGGCGAGGGGCTCACACAGCTCGCGGAAGCGTTGCTAGCGCGTCGCGCCGGTAGGCAGGCAATCGAGACTCGAAACGCAGCCGATGCCAATACTCGCGTCCAGAACGAAGGCGTCATCAACGACCTGACGATGGACCAGCGCCCGCAGAAGATCGACGCGCAAGGGCAGCCGATCGCAGGCACGGAGCCTCAGCAGATGCTGGACATCGACACGGGGCGACCTGAATTGTCCGCGCGCGGACAGGCGCTCTCGCGCGCCGTCGCCGGACAAGACCCGCAGCAGATTCGGCAGTTCCTCATGCAGCAGCAGTTGTCGCGAATGTTGCCGCCAGACACACAAACCGTATTGCCATATGGGTCGAAGCTCGTAGATCGCAACGGTGGTGTGCTCGCGAGCAATGAAAGATCAACGTCGCCAAGCATGGTTGGTTCGTCGGCAGACATGCAATTGTTCCGGTACATAAAAGAAGCTGACCCCACCTTGACGGACGGCGAGGTTATGGAGCGAGCGCGTGCTTATAAGGAAACTTTCGCGAATGCAACTCGCGCTGGAATAGGCGGCGTAGTGGGGAATAGAAGCGGGGCGTTCACTCCACAGACCGATATAAACGCCGTTGCATCGAACGCGGAAGCGACAAATCGCGCTGGCGCAGCCGGTACCAAGGCTGGCACTGTGGAAACGGAGAAATTCTTCGATAAGCCGCGCGCCTTGGCGGCGGTCAATGAGCAGAATGCAAAGACCGATTTGTTCCTGAAGAAGATAAACGATCTTGCAACAGACCCAGGGTTAGAGCGCGCCACTGGACTTTGGGCCTATATCCCAAGCATTTACGGTGGCAAGGCGGCAAACGTCGAGGCTGCTACGGAGTCATTGAAAGCTCAGTTAGGGTTCACTTCATTGCAACAGATGCGCAGTGAATCTAAAACGGGTGGTGCACTCGGCAACGTATCCGATCGAGACATCGCGTTTCTTCAGCAAGAATTTGTCAGTCTGGCTAAATCGCAGTCGAAGGAACAATTCATTGAGGGGCTTCGCACTATTGCGACATATTTGGCTGGCGCGAAGCAGAGACGAACTGAGGCATTTAACGCGGATTATGCGAATGCCCGTGATCCCAACGCACATGGTGAGAATGGGTCGCAGAATCCGCCGACTGTTCGTTTCGAGGATTTGTCAGAATGAACGTCCGTATGCCAGATGGGACGATAATCACTGGCGTTCCAGAGGGGACAACGAAATCGCAGCTATTGCAGAAGTATTCACGTATGAAGGACGGCGCGCAGCCACTGGAGAATGGACCGCCGCATCGTCTGCACGGTCACGCGGCGGGTGATGCTGCTCCAAGCGCAAGCTTGGCTTCTGATGTTGTTGGCTCGCTGCGTGATTTGGTGATGGGGATACCAAAGCTCGCGGCGCTGCCGGTTGATATGGGAGTTAACCTCTACAACGCTGTTGAGCAAATAGTGACGCCTGGCGTAGCGCCACTTCGCACAATGTCAGAAGCAGCCGATCAATCGCTGAACGAAATGGGCGTGCCACAAACACGGAACCCAATCATAAGGGCCGTCAATGAAGCGGTAGGATCGGGAGGCGTCTCGATCGGTGCGAAAGGCGTTCAACTTGGTCAGGAGGCTTTCGCTGCTTCTGCTCCGCTGCTGTCAGCGGCCGAACGAAGGGCAGATCGAGCATTACGCCGATATTCCGGGACCGATGAACAACGACGAATCCTCGCCGACCGGCTGCGCAATTACCGCAGCCCGGTTAATGGTGTGAAGCCGACGGCCGCGGAGGTTGTCGGCGATATGCCAGAAGGCGCTCCGCTGCAACAGTTGCAGGCGTCTGTCGCACGTTCCGCTGATGCGCGTGCAGGCGGCCCGGCAATTGAGTTTGCGAGGCGCGAAGTCGCCAATGAGGCGGCGCGGGAAACTGCCGCGAAGGAATTAGGCGAATCTCATGGGGCAGCGAGAGAAGCTATCTTGGAAAAGGCGAATAATTTCAGCGATCGGCTCCGAAAACTGACCCACATAGCATCGGATAGTTCGCGCCGAGCGGGCCAAAACATGCAATTGTCAGGACAGATGGATGCGTTTGCTGCGGAGTCCGCGCGTCGAGCGGTGAACAAAGATGCACCAACTGGCCCGATCGCAAGGGCGCTCGGACTCGCGAAGGATGCGGTATCGTTTCCATCTCACGGAGCAGGCGCGACCCCTCGACCGCCTGCTCGATACACGCAACATGCCGCTAACGCGGAGTCCGCTGCTGGCGCCGCTGATGAAGCTATGTTTGCCGCTGACGCTCGAAAACTTCAAGCGGCGGGCGCCAATCTCGAAAAGGAGTTGCTAGAGAATACCGGGTTAGTTGCGCTTGGCCCGCGAGAAATAGTGGGTGCAGTCGGCGAGAAAATGACTGACCCGCGAAACTACGCCAATGAAATTGCGTCGAAAACGTATGCTGAATTTGCCAAGGAAATTGCCAGAATTACAAAACCAGATGGGAGCATCGACGCGCGGGCGATAGATGAAGTGCGTAAATCGTTCGGGCCAAAGTTGAGCACGATTTTTGAGAAGCAGGGATGGGATACAAAAGACGCGGCGTTTGTCCGCGCAATGCGTTCCTCGCAGTCATTCATTGACGATGCGATAGAGGCCGCAGGCGGGTCCGGGTACAAGGCGGAATTGGAAAGGTATAGCAACCGGATTAAGGATATCAAGGCAGATCGCGTGCGCGCCGAGGAAATGTATACCCCGAAGCACAAAGCGTCGGTGCCATTGGCAACCATGATCGATGAACAAACCGGCTACGGGGTTGACCGGATACCAGGATTCATCAGTTGGAAGATGAGCGCGGCAAAGGCGCTCGCGCGTGCAGTTCGCAGCCAAGCATCGCCTGAAGTCATTGGTGAGATGTCGAAGCTATTGCAAGACCCGTTTGAATTATCGCTTGCGCTTAACAACCTTCGCGGCGGAAGCAGACGAGCTGCGATTGCGAGCGCATTGGGGCAATATGGCCGTCGCTCGGGCGGCGCGGCAGTAGCAGCGACATCAATGGTCAACGGTGATAGGGAGGAAAAATAAATGCCATTCAGTTCCGGCACCTACAGCGTCGTCTACAACTGGACCACGGAATCCGCCGCCGCGCCGATCGAGATCGCGAAGCTCGACCAGCAGGACGCGGACATGGCGGCTGCGCTGTCGAGTTGCCTTTTGCGAGACGGTACTGGCTTGCCGACGGCGACGATCCCGTTCAACTCGCAGCGCATATCTGGCCTCGGGGATGCGACCGCAGCGACGGATGCGCTCAATCGGCAGACGGCCGATGCGCGATACCTGCCAAGCGGCTCGCTCGCGACCGATCGGTTGCTAGGGCGCGATACCGCTGGCACGGGAGCGCCAGAGGCGCTGACGGTCTCAGGCGGCATCGAGTTCACGGGCACGGGCGGCATCCAGCGTTCGGCGCTCACCGGCGATGTCACGGCGAGCGCGGGCAGCAATGCGACCACGATCGCCAATGACGCCGTGAGTTACGCGAAGATGCAGAACGTGTCGGCGACCTCGCGCGTGCTCGGTCGAGTGACGGCCGGCGCGGGCGACGTGGAGGAGCTGACGCCAGCTAACCTCGTGGCGTTCATCACCACGGCGGACGGAGCGGGTAGCGGGCTCGATGCCGACCTGCTCGATGGGCAAAGCGGGGCGTTCTACCAGAGCGCCAGCAACCTGAATGCAGGCACGATCCCGGACGCACGCATTCAAGCGAGCGGCGTGACGCAGCATCAAGCGTCTTTGGCGATCGCTTTTACGCAGCTCACAGGGTCGATTGCAAGTGCGCAGGTTCCTCAGGCCGCAGTTACACAGCATCAAGCGGCGTTGTCAATTGCGGCGAGTCAGCTCACTGGAACGCTCGCCGACGCTCGCGTGGCACAATCGAATGTCACCCAACATCAGGCCGCACTTGCCATCGCAGCGAGTCAGGTGACATCGGGCACGTTTGCCGACGCTCGCGTGGCGCAGTCGAATGTGACGCAGCATCAAGCGGCACTGGCGATCAACGCCGATCAGGCATCAACTGACTATGCCGATGACGCTGCAACCACATACACGCTCGGCACCGGCGACGCTGAAAGCATCCGTCGCTTTACGAGCGCGAGCGCGATTACCGTGACACTGCCGAGTAGCACCCCGAGCGGATGGGCGATTGGAGACAGCATTGTCGTAATTCGCGGTGGAACCGGAACACTTACTTTTTCGAGTGCAGGCACGATTCGATCACCGGGTGGCTCCGCCATCACCGTGCAGAACGGCAAGTGCTGTGTGACGCTTGCGGCGTCTGGCGTGTGGGAATTGTCCGGAAATCTCTGATGAGCGTGCGACTGAATAAGCTCGCTCTCGGTGGTGATAGTGTCGATATCATAGACGCCACGATTGATGGCACTGGCGTCGACCCTCAAAACGGGCGGGCGATTCTTCGCATGACGACGGCCGGTGAGCAACAAGTATCCATCAGCAGCTCGGGCATCCCAATCGTCTATACCACCATCAAGCAGGCCATTATACCCGGCGGCAATGCCGGTAACTACGAGGTCATGCTGTCCAGCGTCACCGGCAGTGGCGGCAATTTCGCCGGCACCGTGGATAGCTGGATCGCACTCTCGGCGAATGTAACTTGGACGCTAACGACAATCATTATGGGAATGGTGACCCGTAGTGGTACGTTGAACATTCGTCCCATAGGAGGATCGACGCTCGATACGGCGGCGATCACATTTATAGCGAGCAAAGAATCGTGAAGGAGAATGTCATGGAAACAGCACTCGGTATTCTGCTTTTCGTTCTGATCGTCGGCTCGGTCTGGTGCATCGCGCAACAGTTCCGCAAGCGCCGCAATGGCACGAATGCGTCGGGGGGTGGTGGTGGTGGTGGTGGTGGTGGCACGAATGGTCGCAGAACCGAGAAATTCTGATGCAGGGTAACGGGATCGATCGTCGCGCGCGGCTGCTTGAAGTCGGGCTGACGATGTTGTGTTCTATGGCCGCCTCGGCGGGCGCGGTACTCTGGGCGAATTCGTCGCGCCTGGTCGAATTCGATCAGAAGATCATCACGAACAGCGGACGGTTGTCGTCTCTCGAATCGCGTGATTTGTCTCAGATCGTGCAGATCTCCGCGCAGGACCAAGCGAACAAGGAAATCCTGCGACGGCTAGAGCGTATCGAGGACAAGCTTGATGGTCGCTGAACCGCTGTGGCTGCAGGTCGCACGCCGGTACATCGGCGTCGCGGAGATTCCCGGCAAGGACTCGAATCCGCTGCTGGTGAAGTGGTGGCTCAAGGGCGGCGCGGCCGTGTGGAACACGCTTGGTCGAGACGATTCCAGAGCCCCTTGGTGCGGCACGTATGTTGGCGAGTGCCTCGATGAAGTCGGCCTGCCGCGCCCGCAGAATTGGTATCGCGCGCGCGTATGGCTCGACTACGGCACGCGAATTCCCGCGCCGGTCTACGGCTGCATCGTGGTCTACGAACGCAAGGGCGGCGGGCACGTCGGCTTTGCCGTGGGCCGGGATGAGCATGGCAATATCCTGACCTTGGGCGGAAACCAAGGTGACATGGTGAGTATTCGGCCGTTCGATCCCGCTCGCGTGCTTGGCTACGTCTGGCCGCCCGGCGGGCCGTACTCGCATCAGCCGCTGCCGCGATTTGTCGGCAACCTTCCCGTCAGTCGAAACGAGGCTTGAACATGGATACCCTGCAGCGCGTCTGGCAGTTCGTGATCGGTTCCTTCGACTACCTGCTCGCGCACACGCAGCTCGGCTCGGTCGTGGTCGGCACGCTCGCTGCGATCTCGATCACCCAGGTTGTCAAGATGGCCGTGATCCAGTGGGCGCCGAAGAACGGCGGCCGTGGTCTGTGGTACAGCGTGCAGCTCGTGATCGGCATCGGCGTGACGTGGTGGAACTGGCACACGCCGCTCGGGCTGTCGTGGGGGCTGGCGGTCGGTGGGCTGATCGCGCCCTCGCTGTACACGGTTGGGACGCGGCTGCTGTACCGCTACTTCCCGGACGCTGAAGCGATGATTTCGGCGACGCCGCGCAGATGATCTTCCCGCCCCTATCCGCCCTGCCGTGGCGGCTGATCGGCGCCGGGGCGGCCGTCGTGGCCGTTCTGGGCAGCGCCTGGCACTACGGCCATACCCGCTACGAGGCCGGTGAGGCCGCCGTACAGGCCCGATGGGACGCTGAACGGCTGATCGCGGCAGAGGCTTTCGCCAAACAGGCGGCCGCCGTGGCGGCCACCGTGGAGGCCGACAAGGCCATTTCCGCAAAGGTGCAGCATGAACTGGAAACCCGTCTCGGTGACTCTGACGCTCGCGCTCGCGACCTCGCTGGCCGCCTGCGTGACTACCAAGCCAGTGCCCGTGGTTGCGCCGTGTCCGGCGCTGCCGACCGTGCCGCCGGGCCTGCTACAGCCCCCGGAGAGCCCGGAGGCGATGAAGCGATTGAGCGAGCTACTGCCGCCGTCCTGACCGCCTGCGGGCATGATGCCAGCCGATTGCAGGG
>Ga0209477_1001267_pt1 | contig 15492 bp, 12 predicted proteins | sample KloWWTupernatant_FD_187180 | JGI IMG/M metagenome (GOLD analysis project Ga0209477, IMG submission 187180) | Active sludge microbial communities from Klosterneuburg, Austria, studying microevolution and ecology of nitrifiers - Klosterneuburg... | ecosystem: Engineered > WWTP > Aerobic digester >... | reverse complement strand
ATCCATGAGCTACACCAACGCCAACATCACCAAGCGCAAGTTCGACGTCGTCATCATCGGCGCCGGCGGCTCCGGCATGCGCGCCGCCCTCGAACTCTCGCGCGCCGGCCTGAACGTCGCCTCGCTGTCCAAGGTTTTCCCCACCCGCTCGCACACCGTAGCGGCACAAGGCGGCGTGAGCGCGTCGCTGGGCAACATGAGCGAGGACAACTGGCACTACCACTTCTACGACACCATCAAGGGATCCGACTGGCTGGGTGACCAGGACGCCATCGAGTTCATGTGCCGCGAAGCACCCAACGTGGTGTACGAGCTGGAACACTTCGGCATGCCGTTCGACCGCAACCCCGACGGCACCATCTATCAGCGCCCCTTTGGCGGCCACACCGCCAACTATGGCGAAAAGCCCGTGCAACGCGCATGCGCCGCTGCGGACCGCACTGGCCACGCCATGCTGCACACGCTGTACCAGCAAAACGTCAAGGCACGCACCAATTTCTTCGTCGAATGGATGGCCCTCGACCTGATCCGCGACGCTGACGGCGATGTGGTCGGCGTGACCGCACTAGAGATGGAAACCGGCGATCTGTACGTACTGGAAGCCAAGACCGTGCTGCTGGCTACTGGTGGCGCCGGTCGCATCTTCGCGGCATCCACCAATGCGTTCATCAACACCGGCGATGGTCTGGGCATGGCGGCACGTGCTGGCATTCCGCTGCAGGACATGGAGTTCTGGCAGTTCCACCCCACCGGCGTCGCTGGTGCCGGCGTGCTGTTGACAGAAGGCTGCCGCGGCGAAGGCGCTATTTTGCTCAACAGCAACGGCGAACGTTTCATGGAGCGCTACGCCCCCACCCTGAAAGATTTGGCCCCGCGCGACTTCGTGTCCCGTTCCATGGACCAGGAAATCAAGGAAGGCCGTGGCTGTGGTCCCAACAAGGACTACGTCTTGCTCAAGCTCGACCACCTGGGCGCCGAGACGATCCACAAGCGTCTGCCCTCGGTGTACGAGATCGGCATCAACTTCGCCAACGTGGACATCACCAAAGAGCCGATTCCGGTGGTGCCTACCATCCACTACCAAATGGGCGGTGTACCCACCAACATCCATGGTCAGGTGGTCACACACGACGGCACCAGCAACACTGTTGTCAACGGTTTGTATGCCGTAGGCGAATGCTCCTGCGTGAGCGTGCACGGCGCCAACCGCCTGGGCACCAACTCGCTGCTGGACCTGTTGGTGTTCGGTAAGGCCGCAGGCCGCCACATCGTCGAGTTCAATGAGCGCAATGCGGTGCACAAACCCCTGCCCAAGGACGCGGCCGACCGCACGCTGGAGCGCCTGAACCAGCTCGAAAAATCCACCGGCGGCACCTACTCGCAGGCTCTGGCGGGCGACATCCGCGCCACCATGCAGCAACACGCCGGCGTGTTCCGCACGCAGGCCAGCATGGACGAAGGCGTAGTCAAAGTAGCCGCACTGCGTGAACGCGTCGCCAGCGTGGAACTGAAGGACAAATCCAAAGTGTTCAACACGGCCCGCATTGAGGCGCTGGAAGTGGACAACCTGATCGAAGTGGCGCAAGCGACCATGGTGTCGGCGGCGGCCCGCAAAGAATGCCGTGGCGCACACACGGTGTACGACTACGAGCACCCCGCCGACCACGCCACGGCGCCGCTGGGACGTGACGATGCCAACTGGCTCAAGCACACCCTGTGGCACAGCGCCAGCAACAGCCTGTCCTATAAGCCCGTGAACCTCAAGCCGCTCACGGTGGACAGCGTACCGCCCAAGGTTCGGACGTTCTAACCAGGCCGCCCCACGAGAGAAGCACCATGCAAAAACGTACATTCCAAATCTACCGCTACGATCCAGACAAGGACACCAAGCCTTACATGCAAACCATCGAGATTGAACTCGATGGCCATGAGCGCATGCTGCTTGACGCGCTGATCAAGCTCAAGGAACAGGATCCTGCACTGTCGTTCCGCCGCTCCTGCCGCGAAGGTGTTTGTGGCTCCGATGCCATGAACATCAATGGCAAGAACGGTCTGGCCTGCCTGACCAACATGAACACGCTGCCGGGCACCATCGTGCTCAAACCCCTGCCGGGCCTGCCCGTGATCCGCGATCTGATCGTGGACATGACGCTGTTCTTCAAGCAGTACAACTCGATCAAGCCTTACCTGATCAACGACAACATTCCGCCCGAAAAGGAACGTCTGCAGTCGCCCGAACAGCGCGAGGAACTCGACGGTCTGTACGAGTGCATTCTGTGCGCTAGCTGCTCCACCGCATGCCCCAGCTTCTGGTGGAATCCGGACAAATTCGTCGGCCCGGCGGGTTTGCTGCAAGCGTACCGATTCCTGGCCGATAGCCGCGACGAAGCCACGGGCGAGCGCCTGGACAACCTGGAAGACCCCTATCGCCTCTTCCGCTGTCACTCGATCATGAACTGCGTGGACGTTTGCCCCAAGGGACTGAACCCCACGCGCGCCATTGGCAAGATCAAAGAACTGATGGTGCGTCGCGCCATCTGACCTGCACGCTGCAACGCCATGGGTGAAACCTCGACCATCGACCTGTCAGCAGCATCACCGCTGCTGGACACGCGCGAACTCAGCAAGCTGCACTGGCGTTGTCGGCGTGGCCTGCTGGAAAACGACCTGTTCATTGAACAGTTTTTCTCCCGTTTCGAGTCCACACTGACCCAATGGCATGCCCAGGGACTGACAGCCCTGATGGATCTTGCGGACAACGACCTGCTGGATCTCCTGCTGTGTCGCAAAGAACCCGAAGGCGACTTGAACACACCGCCAGTATGTGAAGTACTCGGCATGCTCAGACAGAGTGGAGCCCGGTTGGCCCAGGCCTGACCCGTGGCTACAGATCAACCAGACCAGATCATCGGCAATCTCAAGAAGGACGAAACAATGAAGCTAGCTGACAACAAAGCCACCCTGTCGTTCAGTAACGGCAGCCCCAGCGTGGATCTTCCGGTCTACCAGGGCAACATTGGCCCTGACGTTATCGACATCCGTAAACTGTACGCACAAACGGGCATGTTTACCTATGACCCGGGCTTTCTGTCCACCGCATCGTGCCAGTCGGCCATCACCTATATTGATGGCGACAAGGGCGAGTTGCTGTACCGCGGCTACCCCATCGAGCAGTTGGCCACCAAGTGCGATTACCTGGACACCTGCTACCTGCTGCTCAAAGGCGACTTGCCCAACGAAGACCAGCGCAGCGACTTCCACCAGCGTGTGCTTAACCACACCATGGTGAACGAGCAGATGCAGTTCTTCCTGCGGGGTTTCCGCCGCGATGCGCACCCCATGGCCGTTCTGACCGGTCTGGTAGGCGCCCTGTCGGCCTTCTACCATGACAGCACGGACATCAACAATCCGCAGCACCGCGACATTGCCGCCATCCGCCTGATCGCCAAGATGCCCACGCTCGTAGCGATGGCCTACAAGTACGGCAAGGGTGAGCCTTACATGTACCCGCGCAACGAACTGTCGTACGCAGGCAACTTCCTGCGCATGATGTTTGGCACGCCGTGCGAAGACTATGTGGTCAACCCGGTGCTGGAGCGCGCCCTAGACCGCATCTTCATCCTGCACGCTGATCACGAGCAAAACGCGTCCACCTCCACGGTGCGCCTGTGCGGCTCCTCGGGTACCAACCCCTTTGCCGCCATTGCTGCCGGTGTGGCATGCCTTTGGGGCCCTGCCCATGGCGGAGCCAATGAAGCCTGCCTCAACATGCTGGAAGAAATCCAGGCCATGGGTGGCATCTCCAAGGTGGGTGAATTCATGGAGAAGGTCAAGGACAAGAACTCCGGCGTCAAGCTGATGGGCTTTGGCCACCGCGTCTACAAAAACTACGACCCGCGCGCCAAGTTGATGCAGGAAACCTGCGACGAGGTACTGGCTGAATTGGGCCTGCAAAACGACCCGCTATTCAAGCTGGCCAAGGAAGTCGAGCGCATCGCGCTGGAAGACGACTACTTCGTCTCGCGCAAGCTCTACCCCAACGTGGACTTCTACTCCGGCATCGTGCAGCGCGCCATGGGCATCCCTGTGAACCTGTTCACCGGCGTCTTTGCCTTGGCCCGTACTGTGGGCTGGATTGCACAACTCAATGAGATGATCAGCGACCCCGAGTACAAGATTGGCCGTCCACGCCAGCTCTATACCGGCCCGGTGCGCCGCGACGTTTGATCGGACTGCGCAATCTTTTGGCCTCCACCGCAAGGTGGACGCCGTCCGACCCGCCCTCTGGGCGGGTTTTTTATTGGTAAACGTCAACAGCGCAAAGCCAGCACATTAACCACGCAGGGCGGCGCCACATTCCCGATCAGCTACAGTTCCGCACTTTGTGCATTGCAAGGAAGTCCACCGTGTCCAAACCGCCGATCACCCTGTCCTCTCTGGATCTTGACCGCATCGAAGCCCTGCTCGCCGCGATTCCATCCAGCGTTTATCCAAGCAAGGCACAACTACAAGCAGAACTCGACCGCGCCGAAGTGCTTGCCCCAGAGCAGATGCCGGCCACGGTGGTCACCATGAACTCCACCGTCAAGTTCTCTATTGAAGAGACGGGCAAGGAGTTTTGCTTGACGCTGGTCTATCCACGCGACATGGATGGAAGCACGGATCGCATTTCCATTTTTGCCCCAGTGGGCAGCGCCCTGCTTGGCCTGTCGGTGGGCGATGCACTGGCCTGGCCGGGTCCGGGGGGCAAAACCATGACGGTCCATGTGACGGAAATCATCTATCAGCCCGAGCGTTCTGGAGAGCTTCATCGCTGAACCATGGGCGACCATCCTAAAATGGTTCTGTGAACCCTCCACCCCCCCGCACGCTGACCGACCTACCCGCCCCGACTGACCCGCACTCCAACGGGTCCTCTGCGGGTACCGTCGACTTCGACCCCGATTCCACCACGGCTTTCCAGCGGCGCATGGAACGTGCGCCGGATTGGTTCTGTTCTTTTCTCGCGGGAAACACCCGTGAAAAGAACCGCTTGCGCAGCGAACTGACCGTCATGAAGGGGTCGGTGGTGTGGCTGGTGCGCCAGCGCCGCCTGGGGCACTGGAGCGCACCCGAGCGCACGCACCTGCGCCAGGTCATGCGTTCGGCCTCGTCGGTGAGCCCCTATCTGATCATCTGGGTCGTTCCCGGCTCCATGCTGCTCCTGCCTTTTCTGGCCTGGTTTATCGACCACAAGCGCAAGAGCCGACGAGCAGCAGACCAAGACTGACCCCACCAAGAAATCCGCCACAACCGGTTTGACCTACTGGTGCAGGGCGATCACATCCAGGCATTGGCGCGCACCACCAGCAACCCGGCGCCAACCAGCCCAGCCTGCCAGCGCAGGCCTTGGTGCCATGTGGGCGCTGGTTGCTCCACCCAGCGGTACAACAGGCGCCCCGCCACCGCCGACAACATGAATGCTGCAAGCATTCCCAGTGCATTCGGCAGTGCCGCCTGAGGCCACAGGCCATGCACCAGTGCGTTCACCAGAAGACACACGGGAAAATGCACCAGGAACACGGAATAAGACATCTGTCCCCATTGCTGCAACCATGTCACCCACACTTGGCGGGGCCAGAGGATGGGACGCCGCAGCGCCCATGCCAACCCCAACGCGGTCAGCAAGGCCACGGCGATCCGCGCGCGAAAATCCAGCACCAACGCCAGCCCAACCAAGGCCACCAAACCTGCCAGCCACCACCCCGGGCGGGGTGAGCGAACCGCCCAATAAACCACCATGCCCATGCCGTACGATCCAAAAAAGTACAAACCCCACATGTCCAGTGCGGGCTGGCGGTTGAACACCAACAACGAAGCTGCCATACCAATAACCACCAGGGCCTTGCCCACCAGAGCGCCACCCTGGTCGCCCAGACTGCGCACGGCCCTGACACCTGCAAACAGCAGCGTCGCCATCAGAAAGAGCTGGAAATCGATGGCTACATACCAAGCGCCAGCCGACAAAGACTCTTCGCCCACAATGTTCTGCAAGAGCAAAGCGTGGGCCACCAACTGCGGCAACCGAGGCTCGGCAGGTACGCTGGAATGGTCTAGCCAGGGCCGCACCAATGCAGCAGCCAGCACCGCCACTACCAGCGCTACAGCGTAGGGCACCACCAAGCGAGTAAAACGCCGCACCACCTGTTGCTGCGCGCTCCCAAAACGGGCCAGGCCCTCGGGGGCCAGATGGGCGACCGAAAGGTACCCTCCCAACACCAGAAACACCTGCACCGCCATGCGAGCATCGTCGTACAGCCAGGTCAACAGACCAGGAAACAAAGGCATCACGGCATCGGACATGGGGCCATAAAAAGCCAGGTGATGCCAGATGATCAAGGCACAGGCCAGCGCCTTGAGGATGTCGATCAGTGGGTCACGGGAGAGAGGAGAGGACATGAAGAAGAGTGGGGTGGAGCGGCACCCCGACCTGAATACCCGGCCATGCGCCCATCAGCGACGGTGCCAACAACCCTATGTAATCACCGAGCGAGCGACCAGGTTGACAAGGCAGCACTAGAAGGACAAAAATTTTCCAATAAATATTTTGCTTACCACATTTTCAAAACCCTGTGTTTTGACTAAATGTTTCAAATAACTATAATTTAACCTCTTTTAACACCTGCAATGCAGGTAATGCAAGACCTCGGCGGTTCTTCCAGGTTACCCAGCGGGCTGTGCGCCCCATTCGTCAAGCTGGCCAAGCGCCTCGGACTTCCCCAGGAAGCAGGGTGCACCGCTTGCACGCTGCCTGCGTTCTTCAAAAGTCCTCTGCCAGACTTCTTTTGAAGCCTGCGACCACTTTTCATGGCCCGACGCCGTGCAAAGCAGAGGGCCCCACCCTAGCGCCCGTTTTTTATCGCCCTGCGTGCACCTGCACCACCGGGCATGGCGACCGCATCGGCGCGACACGCACCGATGCGGTTGCCATCTATCGAGGAGACCACCCCATGGCCAAAGAAATCACCATCGAGCATGTATTCAAGGTGTTCGGCGACGCGCCACAAGCCGCACTAGAGCTGGTGCGACAAGGCTGCAGCAAGCAGGAAATCCTGGCACGAACTGGCCAGTCTATCGGCGTGTTTGACGCCCACTTCACCATCGGTGCTGGCGAGATTTTTGTGGTCATGGGCCTGTCCGGCTCCGGCAAGTCCACCCTGGTGCGCATCCTCAACCGCCTGATCGAGCCCACCGCAGGTCGCGTCCTGATCGATGGCGTCGATCTGGCGCCTTTGCCTGACGCCCAGTTGCGTGCCCTGCGCCGCAAGGACATCAGCATGGTGTTTCAGTCGTTCGCGCTCATGCCACACATGACGGTACTGGACAACACGGCCTTCGGCCTCGAACTGGCAGGCGTGGACCGGGCCGAACGCCAGGCCCAGGCCGCCCAGGCACTGGAGCAGGTTGGCCTGGCCGGCTGGGGCGCCAGCTACCCCGACGAGCTCTCGGGCGGCATGCAGCAGCGCGTGGGGCTGGCCCGGGCACTCGCCTCCGACCCCTCCATCCTGCTGATGGACGAGGCCTTCTCGGCGCTGGACCCCATCATCCGCACCGAAATGCAAACCGAACTGCTGCGCCTGCAGCAGGTCAAACGCCGCACCGTGGTCTTCATTTCGCACGACCTGGACGAAGCCATGCGCATCGGTGATCGCATCGCCATCATGAAGGACGGTCAGGTCATCCAGGTGGGCACACCAGACGAAATCCTGCGCAACCCCGCAGACGACTACGTGCGCAACTTTGTGCGTGGCGTGGATGCAGCGGCCGTCTTCAAGGCGGGTGACATTGCACGCCGCCCGCTCACTATCGTCTCGGAACACCAGGACCGGGGCTCGCGCGCCGCACTCAAACTGATTGAGAACGATGACCGCGATTTCGCCTACATCGTCAGTCCCAAAGGGACCTACCTTGGCACGGTATCGGCCGATTCGCTGCGCAGCGCGCTCGATGGCCACCAAGGCCCGCTGGGCCTGCAGCACGCCTTTCTGTCTGGCCTGGAGCCGATTGCCTTTGACGCCCCCGTGGCAGACCTGTTTGGTCAGGTGGCGCATGCGCCCTGTGCGGTACCGGTGGTCAAAGGCGACGGGCGCCTGGCCGGCGTGATCAGCAAAACCACGCTGCTGCGCTTCCTCGACCGCGACACCCCACCCATCGAAGCCACCGCCGCCCCCCAAGCCGCTGTCGCCCTCGCAAGCTGAAAGGCACGCTATGAACGAATCCACCGCCACCCCACAGACCGCGCCCGACATGCCCCTGGCGCCCGCCGTAAACGCCAACCCCTGGGCCACCAGCAGCGATGCCGCGCCGCTCACTCCATCACCGTGGGATAGTGCTGCAGCCCCTGCGGCCTCGGCACCGCCCGGCACCGATGCCTGGGGAACCGCCACCGCAACGCCCGACCCGGCCGCCGCCAGCGGCTGGCTCGATGCCCCCACAGGCGCCACTGACGCACTGGCCGCGCAAGCAGACGCCACGGGCAACCACATGGGGTTTGCATTGCACCAATTGTGGGACGGCTCGCTGCCCATCGAGGCCTGGATCAACCACGGCCTGGCCTGGGTGGTGCAAAACTTCCGCCCGTTCTTCCAGACCGTGCGCGTACCGATTGACGGCACCTTGTCCTGGGTCGAAGGTTTGCTCACCAGCATTCCCTCGCTGGCGATGATCGCCTTGCTTGGCGTGCTAGCGTGGCAATTCGCGGGTCGGTTGATTGCTGTGGGCGCAGTCATCTCGCTGTTGATCGTCGCCATGCTGGGGATCTGGCCCGAGGCCATGGTGACGCTCTCGTTGGTGCTCACTTCGCTGGTGTTCTGCGTCGTCATTGGGCTACCGCTGGGAATTTTTCTCGCATCCAGCGACCGGGCACAAAGCATCATGCGCCCCTTCCTGGATGCCATGCAGACCACACCGGCCTTCGTGTACCTGGTGCCCGTGGTCATGCTGTTTGGCATTGGCAATGTGCCCGGCGTCATCGTCACCATCGTGTTTGCGCTTCCACCGCTGGTGCGCCTGACCAACCTGGGCATCCGCCAGGTGCGGCCCGACCTGATCGAGGCCGGGCGTGCCTACGGCGCCTCGCCCCTGCAGATGCTGCTCAAGGTGCAGTTGCCTCTGGCCATGCCCTCGGTGATGGCGGGTATCAACCAGTCGTTGATGCTGTCGCTGTCGATGGTGGTCATCGCATCCATGATCGCCGTGGGAGGCCTGGGCCAAATGGTGCTGCGCGGAATTGGCCGCCTGGACATGGGCTTGGCCACCGTGGGCGGCCTGGGCATCGTGCTGCTGGCCATCACGCTGGACCGCATCACCCAGGCCATGGGCCAGCCGCGCCGCGGCGTGCGCCACTGGTGGCAGACCGGCCCCGCCGGGATGGTGCTGCGCCTGGCGCGCCCTGCCCAGCCCGCGCCCGCGCCTGCACCTGCTGCAGCCGCTGCACCAACCGACCTTTCATCCGCCCGCTGATGAAAGCCCCCTTCTTTTTTTTTACCCGCAAGGAGACATCTATGCATACACACACCTTCAAAGCCCATCGCCTGCTCGCAGCCACCGCACTCGCCTTTGGCCTCGCCGGTGCCGCGGCCGCCGAATCCATGCCCGGCAAGGGCATCGAAATCCAGCCACTCAAAAGCTCGATTGCCGAAGAAACCTTCCAGACCGAGCTGGTCATGAAAGCGCTGGAGGCTCTTGGCTACGCCGTCAAGCCGATCAAGGAAGTGGAATACCCCACGGCCCACATCGCCATTGCCAACGGCGACGCCACCTTCATGGCCGACCACTGGAACCCCATGCACGCGGACTTCTACAAGAATGCCGGCGGCGACGCAAAACTCGCGCGCAAGGGCGTGTACTCGGACAACGCCGCACAGGGGTACCTGATCGACAAGAAGACGGCCGACCAGTACAAGATCACCAACATTGGCCAGTTCAAGGACCCCAAAATCGCCAAGCTGTTTGATGCTGATGGCGATGGCAAGGCCGACCTGACGGGCTGCACCCCCGGTTGGGGCTGTGAAGCGGTGATTGAGCACCAGCTGACCACCTTCAAGCTGCGCGATACCGTGACGCACAACCAAGGCAGCTACTCGGCGCTGATTGCCGACACCATCACCCGCTTCAAGGCCGGCAAGCCCGTCTTCTATTACACCTGGACCCCCTACTGGGTGAGCGCCCAGCTCAAGCCCGGCACAGACGTGGTCTGGCTCGAAGTACCCTTCTCCTCGCTGCCAGGCGAGCAAGGCAAGCTCGACACCAAGCTCTCTAACGGCAAGAACTACGGCTTCGTGGTGAACAAGCAGCAGATCGTGGCCAACAAGGCTTTTGTGGACAAGAACCCCGCTGCTGGCAAGCTGTTTGAAGTGATGAAGCTGTCGATCAACGACATCAACGCACAGAACAACCGCATGGCCCAAGGCGAGAACACTGCCGCCGACATCACCCGCCATACCGAAGGTTGGATCAAGGCACACCAGAAGACGTTTGACCAATGGCTTGCACAGGCCCGCGCTGCCGCAAAATAATGGTCTTTTAGGCCTCTAGCGCTTATGTATAAAGCGCTATAAGCTATTATTACAATAGCACCCTAAAGCCCCTGCCGTATTCACCGGACAGGGGCTTTTTTGTGCACGCCCTCTCCCACACGCACCATCCACATGCACCCCAGGCCGCCACAGCACCACCATGGTGCAACATACCCGCACCACCCCCAGCCCCTTGTTGGCGCATTTTTTGCTTGACCCCGGTGCTCGCCGGGCGTTTTGCTCTCCAGCGCACCAGAACAGCTCACACCACAGCACAAGGGTCACCATGGAATCACTCCAACAGGGCACAAATACATTGTTCATACTGCTGGGCGCCATCATGGTGCTTGCCATGCACGCCGGTTTTGCGTTTCTGGAGTTGGGCACGGTGCGCAAGAAGAACCAGGTCAATGCATTGGTGAAAATTCTGGTGGATTTCTCTGTCTCCACCGTGGTGTATTTCACCGTGGGCTACGGCGTGGCCTATGGCACCCACTTCTTCGTGAGCGCGGAAACCCTGGCACTGCACAGCGGGTACGGGCTGGTCAAATTCTTTTTTCTACTGACCTTCGCTGCGGCCATCCCCGCCATCGTGTCGGGCGGTATTGCCGAACGTGCCAAGTTTTGGCCCCAATTGCTGGCAACCGCCGTGATCGTTGGCTTTATCTACCCCTTCTTTGAGGGCATCGCCTGGAACCAGCATTTTGGCGTCCAGGCCTGGATCAAGACGCTGACAGGCGAAGAATTCCATGACTTTGCCGGCTCGGTCGTAGTGCATGCCGTGGGCGGCTGGATTGCCCTGCCCGCCGTACTGCTGCTGGGCTCACGCGCCAATCGCTACCGCAAGGACGGCGCCATCTCGGCCCACCCACCTTCGAGCATTCCTTTTCTGGCGCTGGGCTCGTGGGTGCTGGTGGTGGGCTGGTTCGGCTTCAACGTGATGAGCGCCCAAACACTGGACAAAATCTCGGGCCTGGTCGCTGTGAACTCGCTCATGGCCATGGTGGGCGGCACGCTGGCGGCGCTGGTAGCAGGCCGCAACGACCCCGGCTTTGTGCACAACGGCCCGCTGGCCGGTCTGGTGGCCGTGTGCGCAGGCTCCGACCTGATGCACCCACTGGGCGCGTTGGTGGTGGGTGCCGTGGCCGGCTTCATCTTTGTGTCCATGTTCACGCTCACGCAAAACCGCTGGAAGATCGACGACGTGCTGGGCGTCTGGCCGCTGCACGGCCTGTGCGGCACCTGGGGCGGCCTGGCAGCCGGCCTCTTCGGCAGCAAGGCCCTCGGGGGCCTGGGCGGCGTGACGTTCACCGGCCAGCTTCTGGGCACCCTCATGGGGGTGGGCTGGGCGCTGCTGGGGGGCACCGTGGTCTACGGTGCGCTCAAGGCAACACTGGGGCTGCGCCTGTCGCAGGAAGAAGAGTACGACGGCGCCGACCTGTCCATCCACAAAATCAGCGCCACACCCGACCGCGAGGTGAGTTGGTAGAGGCCCGGCGCCGTCAACGGCATCACGGCCCAAGGGCAGGCGCGGTCTTGTCTGACAGGCGCGACCGCACGGCCGGGATATACCGTTGAGGCGCTTACCTCGATGGGCGGTAATTCTGTTTCTCGATCCATCGCGCACGCGAAGGCGAAGCGCCGACAGTGCTGTAGCACGGCAAGCGACGCCGGCAAAGCAATCGTTTGATCTGGAAATGGACTAAGCTGCCTCGAAGGACACCACGCCATGCACCCGCCCTCACACCCCAGTCCCCCACCAAGGCGCCCGGCACGCAACTGCTGGGGCCGCTGGCTGGCGGGTGTTGCGGCCCTGCTGGCCGCCGGGGGCTGCACCGGACTTCCGAAAGATGTGGACCGCCCAGTCAGCCACGCGCTGGAAGCGCCCCTGAGCACCCCGCTGGGCCGCTTGGTGAACGAACGCCGCACCGCAGCAGGTGCCCGTTCCCCTTCAGGATTCCTGCTGCTCAGCGGCCCGCAGGCCGCCTACAGCAGCCGCCTGGCCCTGGTCGATGCTGCCCAAAAGACACTCGACCTGCAGTACTACGCCATCCACGCAGACACCAGCACCGAACGCCTGCTGCTCGGTGTAGTGGCCGCTGCACGGCGGGGGGTGCGCGTGCGCGTGCTGCTGGACGACTTCCACAGCACAGAGCGCGACGCGCAGGTCATGCGCCTGGCATTCGTACCCAACATCGAGATGCGCATGTTCAACCCCGTGCCGGGCGCACGTGGCTCAGACCTGCGCCGCATGTTCCGCATGCTGGGCGACTTCCAGCGCCTGCAGCAGCGCATGCACAACAAGCTCTTCATTGCCGACAATGCCATGGGTGTCACGGGTGGGCGCAACCTGGGCGATGCGTATTTCGGCAACGCCGACACCGGCAATTTTGTGGACCTGGACGTGCTGGCGGCGGGCCCGGTGGTGCAGGAACTCTCACACAGCTTTGACAGCTACTGGAACAACCAGCGCGCCTACCCGGTGCAGTCCCTCATCACGCGCAAGGAACTCGACACGATGCGCAGCCGCTTTCAGGCGGCGGATGCCGCCGAGCCGACCACACCCGAAACACCCGCCGCTGCAGAACGCCCAGGCCCGCACGAAAGCACCGCCGCCCAGCGCGCCTACATCTGGAACCAGCAGCCCATGGACCTGGCCCAGGCCGCCTTCATCTGGGCGCCCGCGGCGGTACTGGTGGATCAGCCAGCCAAAATACCCACAGAAGAACGCGAAGGCACGGCCCCTCTGCCCGAACGGTCTCCGGCCAAGGCCTCGCCCCTGACCTTGACAGCGCGCAAAGGCCGAACCACTGCACCTGCCGAACCACAACCCACGGACGCAGCCACCGACACCGTGGTCGATGGCCTGCTCCAGCTCATGGGCCATGCGCGCAAAGACCTGCTCATCATCTCGCCCTACTTCGTGCCGGGCCCGGACATGCTCCAGGCCTTTGCCGCCGCCCGCGCCCGGGGCGTGCGGGTGCGGGTACTGACCAACTCCCTGGCGTCCAACGACGCGCCTATTGCGCATGTGGGCTACGCGCGCCACCGGCCCGCGCTGCTGGCCATGGGGGTCGAGCTGTTCGAGATGCGCAGCGAACTCACCGGCCTGCGCGGCGCCTTCAGCGCCACAGGCAGCACCGGCGGTTCGCGGGCCATGCTGCATTCCAAGCTGCTGGTGATGGATGGGCGGCTGCTGGCCGTGGGGTCGATGAACCTCGATCAGCGCTCACAGCGGCAGAACACCGAAATTGCCCTGCTCATCCGCAGCAGGGATTTGTCGGGCCGGGTCACCGAACGTATCGAGCAAGCCCTGGGCGCGCTGGCCTGGCAGGTCACACAAAGCCCAGAGCAGCCACTGCACTGGCACGCCCCCGAAGGCAGCGACCTGCCTGACAGCGACACCGAGCCCGACGCCAGCCTGCCCTTGCGGTTCATGCTCAGGCTGCTCGGGCCACTGGCGCCGGACAGTTTGCTGTAGGCAGCGCCTGCAGCCACAGCGTGATGGCCACCTGGTCCGTCATGGTGCGCACCTGCTGGTAGGCCCGCTCGGCCTCGGGAAAGCGCCTGCGCATCAGATTGAGCCACTGCTTAAGCCGCCCGGCACGCTGGAGCGGCTCCAGGTCGGCACACACCAACCGCCAGAAGTCCATCAGGTGCGGCAGCAGCTCGGCCCATGCCACGGTATCAGACCCGGGTTGCCCGGCATCGGCAGCCCGCAAAGCGCGCGCCAGGCCCGGGTCGGCCACCATGCCCCGGCCCAGCATCAGGGCGTCGCAGCCCGAGACGGCACGGCATCGCTGCGCATCTTCCACCGTCCAGATCTCGCCATTGGCCACCACCGGCACCGACACGGCCGCACGAATGACTGGAATCTGATCCCAGTACGCGGGCGGCCGGTAGCCATCGAGCTTGGTGCGCGCATGCACCACGATCTCGCACGCCCCGCCGTCCTGCATGGCCTGGGCGCATTCCAGCGCCAGGCTGGCATCGTGAAAGCCCAGGCGCATCTTGGCGGACACGGGCAGGTGCGCGGGCACCGCCCGGCGCACGGCTGCCACCAGGGTGGCAATGCGTTCGGGCTCCTGCAACAGCGCCGCACCGCCGCCATGTCGATTGACCACCTTGGCTGGGCAACCAAAATTCAGGTCAATGCCCTCGGGCCCCAGTGCGGCCAGACAAGCCGCGTTCTCGGCCATACACACCGGGTCAGAGCCCAATAGCTGCGCACGCACCGGCACACCGGCAAGGGTGCGACCACCGTTGAGCAGTTCAGGGATATAGCGCAGAAACACCTTGTCGGGCAGCAGCGTACCCGTGACGCGGATGAACTCGGACACGCACCGGTCCACACCGCCCACGCGCGTAAGCACATCGCGCAGCACAAAGTCGAGAAGGCCCTCCATGGGGGCAAGCAGCAGGGTCATGGCGGGTGGTTCAGGCGGCAGGGGAATGACTGAGAATTCATGAAAAACGGCATCCAGTCCAATATGGACAAGCGCTACAAGCTACTATTTTAATAGCATTCAGCCCACTGGCGTCGGGAGTTGCCGGCAACGGGAGGGGAAAGCGGTCACTCAACCTCACCGGCGTCCGCGTGCAACATGGCCCTCGGTGTACAACGCTGAATCCGGCTGACGCTCCTGTTCTTCGAGCGCCAGCAACAAACTCGTTCGATGCTCTTTCGCAACCACTTGCCAGTGCTCACCGCTCAGCGCACCTTCCAGCGCCCAAAGCAAGTTCAGACGCACGTTGCCACCTGCCTGCTTGACTTTGATATACGCGGCTACAGAACCTAGCGCACGAAGCTGGGCCAGGCTACTGATTCCTGCATGGACGAGCAGGGCCTGCGACTTCGGCCCAAGGTTCGGAAGTTCAGCCAGTGGATTCATCTCGTTCACCAAATCATCATCCTCATTCGTTTCGACTTCACGAG
>Ga0209477_1001265_pt1 | contig 15499 bp, 11 predicted proteins | sample KloWWTupernatant_FD_187180 | JGI IMG/M metagenome (GOLD analysis project Ga0209477, IMG submission 187180) | Active sludge microbial communities from Klosterneuburg, Austria, studying microevolution and ecology of nitrifiers - Klosterneuburg... | ecosystem: Engineered > WWTP > Aerobic digester >... | reverse complement strand
ACATGACCAGAGACAATCTGCACCAGCTGAACGGCATGACCACTCTGAGGTTCACCTGGACCCACATCGTCGGCAATCCGTGCGGCGCAGCCGAGCAGGTGGCTGCCATGCTGACGGCCCGCGGCTGGTCAGGGGGCCTTCAATCCTGCCCACGGTGCTAATGCGGAGGATTGTCCACCGTAGTCGGTGGACAATCCTCCGCACTGATCAGACGCCGACCCCGGCGAAATGCGCGGCCAGCGCGTCAGCCAGCCACTTCGGGTCGTGGACGCCGCACAATTCGCGGGCCGAGTGCATGCTGAGCAGCGGAATCCCGACATCGACGCTCTCGATGCCGAGCCGGGTCGCGGTCAGCGGGCCGATCGTCGATCCGCACGGCACCGAGTTGTTCGACACGAACGGCTGCGTGGGCACCCCCGCCGCACGACAGATGCGCAACCAGCGTGCCGTCGAAGGCCCCTCCGTCGTGTAGCGCTGGTTGGCGTTCACCTTCAGCAGCGGGCCCGCGTTCACGATCGGACGATGGTCGGGATCATGCAGTTGCGGATAGTTCGGGTGGAGCGCGTGCCCCGCATCCGCGGAGACCACGAACGACGCTACGAAAGCCCGCGCAAGCTCGTCGCCCGTCCAGCCCAGCGAGCCTGCGATCCGGCGCAGCACGCTCTCCAGGAACGGTCCGGACGCGCCGCTGCGCGTCGAGCTGCCGATCTCTTCGTGGTCGAAACAAGCCAGCACCTGGATCTGGTCGGACGCGTCCGCGGCCAGCAGAGCGGTCAGGCCGGCATGCACGCTGGACAGATTGTCCAGCCGTGGGGACGCGAAGAACTCCCCCACCACGCCGATCACGGCCGGCGCCTCGGTGACCGCGGCGAACAGATCGTGACCGTCGATCTCGTCGCGGTGCAGGTCGAGCAGGCCGGCGACCGCCGACAGGAGGTCCATAGACGCCGTTCCGAACACCGGCTTGAGGTGAACCTGCTTGTCCAGGCGCAGGCTCTCGTTCACGCTGCGATCGAGGTGCGGAGCCACCTGCGGAATGCGCAGCCAGGCCGGGGTCGAGACAAGGTGGACGGTGCCGTCGCTGGTGACCACCCGTCCGGCCAGACCGAACTCGCGGTCGAGCCACGAGTTGAGCAGGGGCCCGCCGTAGACCTCCATACCCGCTTGCGACCATCCGAATGCGTACGCCGACGGCTCCGGCTTGAGCTTGAAACCGGGCGAGTCGGTGTGCGCACCGACGATCCGGAACCCGACCGGCCCGGACGCGGAGGCGCTTGCGGACCGCCACGCGATGATCGCACCGTCGCGCACGACGTAGCGGTTGCCGGCCGGCCGCCATGGGTCGGCCTCGGACTGTTCGGTGAAGCCGGCCTCCCTCAACCGCCGTGCGACCTCGGCGGCGGCATGGTAACTGGACGGAGACGCGGAGACGAAGGCGGCCAGGTCATCGATGAACATGCGCCCAAGTCTGCACCCTTGCCGTGTCGAGCTTGAGTGTGGCTGAGCACACCGCAGACGGTGCACTCAGCCGCAGCCAAGCCGAGTTCGGGACGTTTGCGCGCCCGGTGCGTGGCGGTTGGCCGAACTGTCAGTGGCGGCGGGCAAGATCAATGCCATGGAGCTGTTGGGTTGGTTCGTGGTCGGGATCGCGCTTGGCGCGGTGGTCGCCTGGCTGGTGTTGCGCGCGGGAACCGGACGGACGGATGCGGAGGGTGTCGCCGAGACCGAGCGGCTGCGCTCGGAGGCTGAGCGGGCTCGGGCCGAGACCGCGCAGGCCCGGACCGACGCCACCCGCGTGGCCCTCGAGGTGGCGGTCGCCCAGAGCGAGACAGCCGACGCGCGCACCGAGCGAGCAGAGGCCCTTGCTCTGCTCGCGGCAGCCCGTGCGCAGGCGGCTACCGCGGAGGCCGAGCGGCACGCTGCGGTGCAGCGCGCCGAGGAGATCGCTGCCGATCGCGAACAGCTGACCAACCAGTTCAAGGCGCTGTCGGCCGAGACCATCCAGCACCAGACCCGGCAGCTCAACGAGAGTGCCGACCAGCGCCAGAAGGCCACCGACCTCATGCTGACGCCGGTGAAGGAGAGCCTGCAGCGGTTCAACGACCGCCTCATCGAGGTCGAGAAGGAGCGCGTGGTGATGGCCACCGACCTGCGCAACCAGGTCGACGCCGTCCGGCTCACTGGCGACACGCTTCGCCGCGAGACGGCCGCTCTGGTCACCGCGTTGCGGAAGCCCCAGGTTCGCGGTGCGTGGGGCGAGTTGCAGCTCAAGCGCGTGGTGGAACTGGCCGGTATGGTCGAGCACTGCGATTTCGTGCTGCAGGAGACCAGCCACACCTCATCGGGGGCGACCATCCGTCCCGACCTGAAGGTGATGTTGACCGACGGACGGTTCATCTACGTCGACTCCAAGGTGCCGCTGAGCGCCTTCCTCGACGCCCACGACGCGTCCGCTGAAGCCGACCGGACGCGGCTGCTGCGGCAGTTCGCCAAGAACGTCCAGACCCACGTCGACCAGCTGTCGAAGAAGGACTACTACAAAGCCGACGGTGGCTCCACGCCCGAGTACGTGGTGCTCTTCCTGGCGAGCGAGGCGCTGGCTGCGGAGGCGTACAACCAACTGCCGTCACTGCTGGAATACGCGGCTGAGCGGGGCATCATGCTGGCCACGCCGAGCTCGCTGATCGCCACCCTCAAGACGGCGGCGTTCACCTGGAAGCAGGTCGCCCTGGCTGAATCGGCCAAGCAGGTGTTCGACCTGGGCAGGGAGCTGTACGACCGGCTCGGCATTCTCGGCAAGCACTTCGACAAGGTCGGACGCTCGCTGACCAGCGCGGTGGGCGCCTACAACGAGGCCGTCGGCTCGATCGAGGGACGCGTGTTCCCCACCGCCCGGAAGCTGCGCGAGCTGAAGGTGACCGACAAGGAGCTCCCGGTGGTCTCCGCCTCCGAAGCTGCGGTGCGTCCGCTGACCAGCAACGAACTCGTCGAGGACGCCGCCGGGGTAGCACCGATGATCGGGCGCGCCCGTGCGGAGGAGCTTTCGCTCACCCGACAGCAGCCGCCGTTGGACGAGCTGCTGGCCAATGAGGCTCCAACTTCAAGCACGGCGGAGGCCAGGACCGCCTGATCAGTGCCGCGGTGCCACAATGAGCCCGTGACGATCGATGCCCAGGCAGTGGACGCGGCCGCGCAGCGACTGGCGGCCGTGATCACTCGCACGCCGCTTCAGTTGAACGAGCGGCTCAGCGCGGCCACCGGTGCCTCCGTCTGGCTGAAGCGGGAGGACCTGCAACCCGTCCGCTCGTACAAGATTCGCGGCGCCTACAACCTGGTCGCGCAGCTGCACGAGGACGAGCGACGAGCCGGCGTGATCTGCGCGAGCGCAGGCAACCACGCCCAAGGCGTGGCGTTCGCCTGCGCTCGGCTCGGCATCCATGGGCGGATCTTCGTCCCGGCGACCACCCCCCGGCAGAAGCGCGAGCGGATCGTGGCGATCGGTGAGGGCAGCATCGATCTGGTGGTCACCGGCGACAGCTACGACGACGCCGCGGCGGCCTCCCTGGCCGAAGCCGCGCAGACCGGCGCTTCGGTCGTCCCTGCGTTCGACCATCCCCACACGATCGTCGGGCAGGGCACCGTGGCCAAGGAGATCGTCGAGCAGTTCGGCCACGCTCCCGACGTGCTTGTCGCCCCGGTCGGCGGCGGCGGCATGATCTCCGGTTGCCTGGCCTACCTCGCCGAACGACATCCCGGGACAAAAGTGATCGGTGCCGAGCCGGCCGGTGCCGCGTCCATGTCGGCAGCGTTGCGGGCCGGCAAGCCGGTGCCGCTCGACCGGATGGATACCTTCGTGGACGGAGCCGCCGTCCGCAAGGTCGGCGACCTGACCTTTGCGCACGTGCAGCGATTCGCACCCCGTCTGGTGGCAGTGCCAGAGGGCCGGATCTGCTCGGAGATGCTGGCTCTCTACCAGACCGAAGGCATCGTGACAGAACCTGCGGGAGCCCTCGCCGCGGCGGCGCTTGGCCTCTACCAGCCCGAGGTTGGCCAGAATGTAGTTGTGCTGATCTCGGGCGGCAACAACGACGTCTCTCGATACTCCGAGATCGTCGAACGCTCGCTGGTCTACGAGGGCCGCAAGCACTACTTCCTGGTGAACTTCCCGCAGGAACCCGGTGCGCTGCGGCGCTTCCTGGACGAAGTTCTGGGGCCGGATGACGACATCACGCTCTTCGAGTATGTGAAGCGCAGCAACCGCGAGACCGGCCCGGCCCTGGTGGGCATCGAGCTGGGCGACCCGGACTCGTTCGCCGACCTCCTGCTGAAGATGGACGCCAGTCCCATCACCTTCGAGGTGGTCGCCGCCGACAGCCCGTTCTATCGCTTCCTGGTCTAGGCGCCGTCGGCGGTGGTTGGGTCTCACACGAGCAGAAGGAGAGTGCCTCCGACGAGGAGAATCAGGCCGATGCTCGCCCGTCGACTCAGCCGCTCACCGAGAACCAGAGCAGAGAAGGCGACCGTGAACAGGATGCTCAGCTTGTCGATTGGCACCACGACGCTCGCCGGACCTTCCTGGAGCGCGCGGAAGAAGCACAACCAGGACGCGGCCGTGGCCAGCCCGGAGAGGACGATGAACCACAGATCGCGGCGCGACATCGCCGGCAATCCCGGAATCGCACCAGACACGCCGGCCACCAGCCAGGCCATGACCAACACGACACTCGTCCGGATCGCCGTCCCCAGGTTGGATTCGACTCCGACGATTCCCACCTTGGCGAGGATCGTCGTCAGACTCGCGAACCCCGCGGAGGCAATCGCGTAGGCCAGCCACCCGCGACCTCTGGCACCCACCACTCCAGTCAGCTGCCGGGAGACCATCAACCAGGTGCCGAAGCCAAGAACGGCAAGTCCAAGCAACCGGGTGGGCAGGCTGTCGGTCTCACCGAGGAGCACCATGCCGAACAAGCCCGTCATTACCACGCTGGAACGGTCGACCGGCACCACAACGTTCACGTCAGCGAGTTTTAGTGCTCGGAAGTAGCACAGCCAGGACGCGCCGGTGGTTAGGCCTGAAAGCACCAGGAACCAGATTGTGGTGGCGTCCACAGTGGCCAGCTGCCCAGCCGAACCCACCATCAGAACCATCAGCCAGGAGGCTACGAACACAACAACGGTCCGCAGCGCCGTGACCAGGTTCGAGTCGGCGTGCCGTACCCCGATCTTGGCCAGGATCGATGTCAGACCCGCGAATGCGGCTGAAGCGACGGCGAACGCGATCCACATTTCATGGCCTCCCGCCCTTACCAGCCATCAAGCTACGCCAACACCTGCCGTTGGTGTGGTCGAGCCGGAGCACTTCGTCTGGTCGGGCTTGTCGAGACCCCGCGAGGTCTCGACAAGCCCGACCAACCGAAACTCCGGATCAGGCCAGGCCACCGGCCTTCAGCCACTCGGCGGCAACGTCGGCGGCGTCCGCCTTGTCGACCACGACCTTGGTCACCAACGTTGCCAGAGTGTCGGTGTCGAGTTTGGCCGAGACCGCGTTCAGGGCAGCGGACACCTCAGGGGTCGCCTTCGCCTTGGTCAGAACCGGGATGACGTTCTGGGCTCCGAAGAAGCTCTTGGTGTCCTCCAGGGCGACGAAGTCGTTGGCCTTGATCGCCGGGTCGGTGGTGAACAGGTTGGCCGCCTGCACCTGGCCGTTCTTCAGCGCCTGAACGGTCAGCGGGCCGGCCACGTCCAGCGGCTTGAACTCCTTGAACTTCAGACCGTAGGTCTTCTCCAGGCCCGGGATGCCGGCAGCGCGTTCCTTCCACTCCGGCGGGCCACCCAGGACCAGCTCGCCGGCGACGGGCACCAGGTCGTCGATGGTCTTCAGCGAGTACTTGTCCGCAGTGGCCCTGGTGACGGTGATCGAGTCCTTGTCCTGCGCACTGGACGGTTCCAAGGCGGTCAGGTTCTCCGGCAGCGCCGCCTTCAGGGACGCCAGCGCGGCGGCCTCGTTCGAGGTGTCGGAATCCTTGTTGAGGTAGGACGCGAACGCCCCGGTGTACTCGGGGATCAGGTCGATCTCGCCCGCTTTCAGCGCGGGCACATAGGTCTCGCGCGACGCGATGTTCAGCTTCGTCGAAACCTCGACGCCCTTAGCCTTGAGCGCCCCTGCGTAGATCTCGGCGAGCAGTTCGCTTTCGGGGAAGTTCGCCGAACCGACGACGATCGCCGGCTGCGCAGCGCTCTCGGAGGCTGGCGCCGAAGTGGCCGGCGCGCTCGCCAGTGGGTTCGCCGATGCGCATGCGGCCAGGGTTATCGCCGCCAGTGCTGTCGCGAAAGTGGTGGTCAGTTTCTTCATCAGGTTGTCCTTCGTTCAGGTCTTTGGTCAGGTTGTGACAGGTATGGGTTGGAGCGATGGCCGCCGACATCGCCCGGTGGCCCTGGGCGCGCTCAGTCCAGGTGAGACCACCAGTCGTTGTACCCCGGCGAAGGCCAGATCAACCGCTACCGCGAGCACGGCCACGAGCAGGGCGCCGCCGGCCATCTCGCCGTAGTCGCGATATGCCTGGCCGTCGATGAGGAATCGGCCCAGCCCACCCACGCTCACCGAGGCCGCGATGGTGGCCGTCGCCACCACTTGGAGCGCTGCGGAGCGCAGACCACTGAACAACAGCGGCAGCGCGCAGGGTATCTCCACGTTGAAGAGCAACTGTCGCCGGCTCATCCCCATTCCCCGGGCAGCATCACGGGCGGACGGATCGACGCTCTCCACTCCGGCGTAGGCACCGGCAAGGATCGGCGGAATCGCCAGGATCACCAGGACGAAGATCGCCGGCGCGAGAAAGGCGATGTTGCCCGCGAGCAGCGGCCCGGCTACCAGGACGGCCACGAACAGCAGCCCGAGTGTGGGCACGGAACGCATCCCGTTGACCAGGTTCACCACCACGACCCGGCCCTTGCCGGTGTGCCCGATCCACAGCCCCAGCGGAATCGCCACGATCGCGGCGAGCACCAGGGTGATCGCGCTGTACAGAAGGTGTTCGCCGATCCGGGCGGGGATGCCGTCCGAGCCCTGCCAATTGGCGGGGTCGGCCAACCACTCCCAGAGAAGGTTCATGCCGCCCGCCCCGCTCGCAGCCAGGGCGTGAGCAGCCTGGTCAGCCCGTGGATCGCCAGGTCGAGCGCCACGGCGAGCAGCATGCAGGCAATGATCCCGACGATGATCGGGTCGAGGAAGTTGCGGGCGAAGCCGTCAGTGAACAGCGAGCCCAACTGGGCGATGCCGAGCAATGCGGCCACCGAGACGATCGACACGTTGCTCACCGCGGCCACCCGCAGCCCGGCCGCGATCACCGGCACGGCCAGCGGCAGTTCGACGGCGAAGAACCGGCGGACGCGGCCGATGCCCATCGCGGTCGCAGCCTGGGTGACCTCATCGGGGACGGCCGCGAGCCCGTCCGCCACCGTGCGGACGAGGAGCGCGACGGTGTAGATCGTCAGCGCGACCACGACGTTCAGCGGGTCGAGGATTCCGGTCCCCAGTACCAGCGGCATCAGGATGAACAGCGCCAGGGACGGGATCGTGTAAAGCAGCCCCGTGCCCGCGATCAGCGGCGTGCGGATCAGCCGGTAGCGCCGGGCGAGCCAGCCCAGTGGAATCGCCAATGCCAGGCCGATCACCAGCGGGATCACAGCCAGCACCGCGTGGGTGATCAGGAGCGAAGCCACCTCATCGACGTGGTCGAGGAACCACTTCATGTCGTTCCTCCATCAGTCTCGCTCGACCGATCGGCCTGGCTAGCTCCACCGGCCTCGCCCAGCCAATCGGCTGGTCGAGCCTCACTCACGACATCGGCTGGTCGAGCTTGTCGAGACCGCGGTCCACCGCCGGACGGCCCCTCGAGCTCACTCACCACATCGGCTGGTCGAGCCTGTCGAGACCCCCCGCCGCCGGACGGCACCTCGAGCTCACTCACCACATCGGCTGGTCGAGCTTGTCGAGACCGCGGTCCACCGCTGAATTGAGGCTCGGACCGCCCTTCGACAGGCTCAGGGAGCGTTTGGGTTGGCTCAGGGAGCGTTTGGGTTGGTTCAGGAATCGTTTGGGCTGGCTCGGGGAGCGTTTGGGTTGGCTCAGCGAGCGTGTGGGTTGGCTCAGGGAGGGCTACCTCGCGCTCGATCTCGGTCAGCACATCCTGGGCGCGGACGGTGCCCGCCAGGCGGCCATCCCCAGTCGCCAGGACTCCACGGCGGCTGGGCGCCGAGAGTGCCGCGTCCAGAGCCGCGCGCAGAGAGCCGCCGACCCGGGCGACGGTGCCGCCACGGTGCAGGTCGTCGCGTCCGATCGCCCCGCGCAGGAGATTGGGCTGCACCCAACCGGCCGGCGCACCGGCCTCGTCCACCACGAGCAGCCACTGCTCTTCGGCCGCCACCCGCCGCGCTTCGTCGGCGCTTGCTCCCAGCGGCACCGTGGGTTCAGGGCTGATCGGCAACCGGGGCGCGGCTTGGAACGCCAGACCCCGATAACCGCGGTCGCGTCCAAGGAAGTCGGCGACGAAGTCGTCGTTCGGATCGGACAGCAGCCGCTCGGGGGTGTCCAACTGAGCCAGCGTCCCGCCGACCCGCAGCACCGCCACCTGATCGCCCAGCTTGATCGCCTCATCGATGTCGTGGGTGACGAAGACGATGGTCTTGCCCAGTTCGCCCTGAAGCCGCAGGAACTCGTCCTGCAGCTGTTCGCGCACCACCGGGTCGACCGCGCTGAACGGCTCGTCCATCAGCATCACCGGCGGGTCGGCGGCGAGTGCCCGGGCCACCCCCACCCGCTGCTGCTGGCCCCCGGAGAGCTGGTTCGGGTAGCGCTTGGCGAGTTCGGGGGCCAGTCCCACCCGCTCGAGGAGTTCGAGCGCGACCCCCCGCGCCTTGGCCTTCGGCCAGCCGAGCAGCAGGGGCACCGTGGCGATGTTGTCGACGATCGTACGATGCGGGAACAGCCCGCCGCTCTGGATGACATAGCCGATGCCGCGGCGAAGCTCGTTGGCGTCCAGGGTCGCGGTGTCGCGTCCATCGATCGCGATCACACCGGAGGTTGGCTCGATCATCCGGTTGATCATCCGCAGCGACGTGGTCTTGCCGCAGCCGGACGGGCCGACCAGCACGGTGATCCGGCCAGTGGGGGCGGTGAGGCTCAGTCCGCCGACCGCCGTGGTTCCGCCCGGATAGACCTTCGTGACGTCAGTGAAGCTGATCATGCCTCAGCACCTCCTGGTCGTGATTCGCCACCGGTGCGCGGTACACGGGTGCTCGCATCTCCGAGAGGTTGTCGCCACGACGCTCCCTGCGCAGCGCCTCGATCACCCACTCGATGACTTCCGCGGTCACCTGGGTCCGTCCGGTCACTTCAATGATCGCGGTACGGAGTCGCTCCACGGGCCGTCCGAGCTCAGCCGGCTGGCGTTCCTGGTGCACCGAGAGCACGGACGCCGCCAGTAGCGCCTCCACCGCGAGCAGTCGCTCGACCACGTCCAGGGACGTGTCGGAGGCGCGGACGGACGGGTAGGCCATCGACGAATGGTCCTCGATGCCGTCCCCGACAGTGGTGCCGGTGAGCGAGATCGGCGCGGCCACGTGCTTGGCCTGGGCCACCAGGGCGGACGCGGTCTGAGCGAGGATCACCGGGGTCACATACCCGGTTGCGGAGGTGACCGCCTGCACCTGGTCGACCAGCGAGAGCCCCTGCCGCAATTCCCGCACCAGCAGCGCCACCCGGCGCTCGGCCATCTTCGCCACGTGCGCCAGCCCGATCCGTAGCGCGTCGAACCGGATCGCCAGGTTGGTGATCGAGAAGTTGCCGTTCGGAATGAAGACCCCGGCTTCGGCGTCGAGAAAGGGGTTGTCCGGCGCGCAGTTGAGCTCGACCACAAGGATGCGCTCCAGCTCGTCCAGTTCGTCCAGCAGCGCGCCATGCACCTGCGGCACGGTGCGCAGCGACACCGCGTCCTGCAACGAAGCGGACGGACGCAGCCCGCGCGCGAGGTCGCCTTCGGCCAGCGCCGCGCGGATCCGGCGTCCGCTGGCCTGCTGACCAGGATGCGGACGGGCCGCGAGCGCTCGCGCATCGAACGGGCTGAGGTTGGCGCCGAGCGCCTCGACGGTCAGTGCGGCGACCAGGTCGGCTCCTTCGGCCAGCAGCGTGGCCCGCCGCTGGATGAGTGCGGCCGAAGCCACCGACAGCGCGTTCGACCCCACCAGGGCGAGACTGTCCTTGGCTGCGAGTTGGACGGGGGCCAGCCCGGCGGCGGCCAGCGCGACCGCTCCGGGCACGATCTCGTCCCTGCCCGGCAGCCATGCCCGTCCGGAGCCGATCAGCACCTGCCCGATCGCAGCGAGCTGGGAGAGATCGCCGGCGCCCACTGAACCCTGATCGGGGATCACCGGCACCACGTCGCGGGCGAGTAGTTCGAACAGCCCGGTGAACAGCGCCTCCGAAGCGCCGGACGCGCCGCTGGCAAGGGTGTTCAGTCGAGCCAGCAGTGCTGCGCGGCCCTCGGTGCGCGAGAGCGGATCGCCGATCGCTGCCGCGTGGCTCACCAGCACGAAGCGTTGGAAGTCGGCCATCAGTTCAGCCGGGATCTCGGAGTTCCGCAGCGGACCGAGGCCACGGTTCAGGCCGTAGGTGGGCACACCGGTGGCCAGGGCATCGTCGACGTGGGCGCGGGCGTCAGCGAGCCGCCGCAACACCGCGGCATCGAGGGCGACCGAGGCGTGCCCGATGGCGACGTCGGCGATGTCTTCGGGGGTCAGTTCGGAGCCGATACTGACCACGCGGGCGGGCTGGTTCATCCGGCCGCCGGTGGTCGGGCATGACGGCGCCGCCCAGCGTCCGAGGGCCGGCTCACTGTCGGCCGGGAAGGGCCCTACCGGTCGGCCCGGGTCGGTCTCGACAGGCTCGACCAGCCGTGCCGGGTTGGCTGAGGAATCAGCCCGCGGGGTCGGGTCGGTCTCGACAGGCTCGACCAGCCGCATCGGGTTGGCTGCGCGGTCGGCAGGGTCGGCGAACGAGTTCAACGCTCCTCCCCGACGTACGCAGCAGTACCCGGCTCAAGGGTCGAGTCGAGGTGTCGCAGAAAGTCGATGCCCATGATCTGCTCGCATTCGGCCAGGCCGACCCGGTCGATGCTCGAACTGGAGACCGGCAGCACGCCCGCCTTGGCCACCAGCAGCACCACTTCCTGGCCACCGCGGCCTGCGTCCTTGACCGCGAGGCCCTCGCCGGTGGCCTTGTCGAGGATCACGATCGTGTCCGGATAGGTGGCCACGCGGCCGCCGTCGTTGTCGACGGCCATGTACTCGTTCAGGTAGGGCACGGTGTGGTCGCCGATCCGGAAGACCCCGCGATCCCAGCCGCCGACGGTCCGCGTCCGCTTCTCGATCCGCAGTGGACCGGCGTCCACCACCTGCGCGCCGAGGCGCTGGGCGACGGCCTCGACCGCGGCGTCAACGTTTCCGGATGCGTGCGCCGCAGCGAGGTCGCGACCCAGGTCGAGGGCGAGCGAGATCGATCCGTGGGCTCCGTTGGCTTTGACCCACGCCAGTTCGACCGGGTTCCGGGCGGACGCGATGAAGCCGCCGACTCGCACGGAGATGTCCCGCAGGACGTCGTCGACGGTGTTGAGGTTGCCTCGGTTCACGCTCACGAAGTGCCCGTGCAGTTCGCGGTTGCCGCCTGCGACCACCTGGATCGACTCGTACCCGTCCCGCTCCCCCAGGCCCAACCCGCCCAGCTTGCCGGTGGGGTGAGCGCGGACATCACCGGCGGTGTCGAGCACTCTCACGCCGAGTACGGCCGATTGGATCCAGCCATTCACAGTGGTCGAGTACCCGTTCTGTGCGGTCATCACCGCGCCGATCGGCACGTCCGCAACCTTGGTGAGCTCCTGCAGGGCATGGACGTAGTCGACCGGACGGATCTCCCAGTCCTTCGCGGCGGGCGCTCCGATCGCCGAGACCGTAGCCACCCAGGTGTCGTCGGGAAGCTCATCGATCGAAGCCAGGATCGGACGCTCCAGGCTGGTCGCCAAGGAGCCCATCAGCTCGCCGTGGTGCTTCCAGCCACCCCCGCCACAAGCCAGGACGCCTCCGCCGAGCACTGCGTGCCGGGCGTCCTCGCTGGTCAGTTCTCTCATCGGTTCTCCTCGATGCTCTGGTTCGGCTGGTCGATTCTCTGGTTCGGCTGGTCGAGCTTGGCCTGCCCTGAGCCTGTCGAAGGGTCGAGACCACGCGCGGCCGACCGCTGAAGCCACGTGACTGGCGCGTCCCCGGTCTCGCCACCTGCCGCGACGCTCGCTTCAGCTTCTGGATACCCCGCGAACGCGTGCCGAAGCACCCCCAGCCCGGTGTCGGCGTCCAGTGAGCGACGCAGGCGGACGACCGTTTCCGGGCGTCCGTCGGCGACGATCGATACCCCGGCTGACTGCATCCAGCCGGAGTAGCCGCCACCGCCGGAGTGGATCGCGACCAGGTCGGCTCCGGTCGCGGCCAGCAGCAGTCCGTCCAACAGCGGGAAGTCGGTGGACCCGTCCGAACCGTCGCGCATGCCCTCGGTGCCGATCCGAGGGTGCGTCATCGCCGCGGAGTCGAGGTGGTCGCGGCTGAACAGCACCGGCGCTTCCAGGGATCCGTCGGCGACCAGTTCGTTCACCGCCACCGCGAAGGCCGAGCGTTCGCCATGGCCCAGCCAGCAGGACCGCGCCGGCAGACCCTGCGCCGGCACGTGCCGCCGGGCGAGATCGATCCACCGCGCGATTTCGGGACGCGCCGGGAAGAGCCGGGACGCAAGGTCGTCCAGCACCCGCTGATCCTGTGTCGACCCGGAGAGCGCTACCCAACGGAACGGGCCGATCCCCCGCGCAAACAGCGGACGCAGATAGGCCTCCATGAAGCCCGGAATGCGATTGACCTCGTCAGCGGCCGCTTCGCCGAGGTGCTCGACGGCCTGGACACGCAGGTTGTTGCCGTTCTCGAATACCACCGCGCCGGCGTCGGCCAGCGCCAGCATCGCCCGCACCTGAGCGGCGATGGACGCGCGCGCGTCCGCTTCGACCCCCTCGGGATCGCTCTCGCGACGCTGCCGCCATGTGTCGAGGTCGTAGCCCTGCGGCAGGTAGCCGTAGCGGGCGTCGTGGGCGGCGGTCTGGTCGGTGACGATGTCAGGGACGACCCCGCGACCGGCTATCTCAGCGAAGACATCGGCCGCGTTGGCGATCAGAGCGACGGCGGTCGCGGTCCCGCTCCGGGCTGCGGCGCTGATCGCGCCCAGGGCGGCGTCGGTATCGGAAGTGACCACATCGAGCGCGCCGGTGGCGGCCAGCCGGTCGGCCTTCGCCTCGTCCACCTCCACGGTCAGCGAGCTCAGGCCGAGCATTCGGGCGCTGATCGGCTGGGCCGATCCCATGCCGCCGAGTCCAGCGGTGAGCACCCAGCGTCCGTCGAGCGCCGTGCCCTCCGAGCTCGGGGCGGCGCCGAAGTGCGTCCGCGCGATCGCGCCGAACAGTTCGTAGGTACCTTGCAGCACGCCTTGACGTCCGATGTACTGCCAGGCCGCGGCGGTGAGCCCGCCCCACATGGTCTGCCCGGCGTCCGCGCGGGCGTAGAAGCGCTCGGCGTCCGACCAACGACCGACGGTGTTGTTGACCGCCGAGAGCACCAGGGGAGCTTGGGTTCCGGTTTCGATGATCCCGACCGCGGCGCCGGAGGCGAGGACGAGGGTCTGGCGCTCGTCGAGTTCGAGCAGTGCGTGCACGATGGCGTGGGCGTCCGGCCAGGAGCGGGCGGCCTTGCCGAGCGCGGCGTAGACGATCAGTTCGTCGGGGTTCTCGCCGACTTCGAGGACATTCTCGAACATGCGCAGCAGGGCCTCCGCACGCCAACTGCGGGCGCGCAGCTGGTTGCCGCGTTGAGCGAGGTAGGTGGTGCCCGGGCCGGCGAGAATAGCCGAGCGAACGGGTGCTCCGGGGTTGGAAACGGTGACCTCCGGTGGCTGTTGCCGCTGCTCGTGCAGGAGGATCCTGGTCCGGTCCTGATCAGCGGCGATGGACGATTCAAGGGCTCGACCCCGGCGGGTCGGCGTGAGCGCAGTGGCGGTGTGGTTACTTCAGCAACACACGGAACAGCGGGCGCCACAACAACACACTGCTCCGCAACACATGCGGCGACAACAGTTGTCGTGCACAGCCCACCCCCCTAGTTGAATCGTCAATCGGCGTACCGGGAGCCTAGCACGGCACTACTGCGCTCTCTTCGTAGACGAGCCCGGGCGAAGGACCCCGACCCGACCCAGAAGCAACCCCCGAGAGTGAACCGCCACCACCGTTCCAGCACAGCGTCCGCGAGAAACAAGCAGCCACCGGTCCCTGAGGAGCGTCCGTGAGAAACAAGCAGCCACCCTCCTACCGGTCCCTGAGGAGCGTCAGTGAGGACCTAACCCACCCTCCAATCGGTCCCTGAGGAGGTCGCTCTGCGACCGTCACGAAGGGCCCTCGCCACCCTCCTACCGGTCCCTGAGGCGCGTCCGTGAGGAACGAACGGACGCGTCACGAAGGGCCCCGCCACAGTCAAAAACAGATAGTCGAATCTCATCACAATGCTTGCCCAAAATGTTGGACGAGATTAGAATAGGACGTATGCAAAGCAGCTCCGATCAGGAAGATCTGGCCGAACTGCTCGACGCCCACATCGCCGCAACCCTGGCCGAACTTCCACCCGAAGAGCGCCCACTGTGGAGCTACACCGACCCCGAACTGCTGGCTGAAGCCACCCGCGCCCAGCACGCCGTGGACGCATCCAGAGCCCACCATTTGCTGGTGGTCGCCGAAGCCGAGAGACGCGAAGCCACCCGGCGGCTCACCTCGCTATCGACCGCCGGATGGCTGGTCGACAACACCACCCACAGCCCGCGTGCCGCCCGTGAAGATGTACGCCTGGCGATGGGCTTGTCCCAGACCCCGCTGGTCGCCGACGCACTCGCGGACGGGAGGGTGTCTGCTGAGCAGGCTGGTGCGATCCTGAACGGCCTACGCCGTCTGCCCGAGGATTTCGACGATGATCAGCGGTCGGCGGTGGTCGAACAACTGGTGGGGTTCGCTGCCGACTTCGACCCCAGCCACCTGGCCCGGTTGGTGCACCGGGCGATCGAAGTCGTGGCCCCCGAGGTCGCCGAGGAGGCCGACCGGAAAGCGGTCGAACGCCTCGACGCTGCTCAGCGCCGGGACCGGTACGTGACGTGGCGGCAAGACCCCGACGGGGCCTGGACATTCCGGGGCAAGCTGCCGACGGTGCAGGGTCAACAGTTGGTGAACCTGCTGCGCGCGATCTCAGCCAAACACCGCACCAACGTGCTCCTAGCCGGTGGGCAGATCGAACGTTCCCAAGCCGCAGCCGACGCCCTCACCATGATCGTCGACCATCACCTGTCGTGCGGCCAGGCACCAACTTTCGGTGCCGATCG
>Ga0209477_1001261_pt1 | contig 15525 bp, 16 predicted proteins | sample KloWWTupernatant_FD_187180 | JGI IMG/M metagenome (GOLD analysis project Ga0209477, IMG submission 187180) | Active sludge microbial communities from Klosterneuburg, Austria, studying microevolution and ecology of nitrifiers - Klosterneuburg... | ecosystem: Engineered > WWTP > Aerobic digester >... | reverse complement strand
ACTTATTAAAAGACTCTGTAAATATCAGCGGAAAAATTAATTCCGAAAAGATGTATTTTGAAACAACTGATATTTCCAGTTCCGATGATATGATAATTTACCATATGAAAGAAAAATTTCCAATTATATCTGAATCTGATCTTAACAAAATAATTTCCACTAAATCAGTTATTTCCATAGCTGATCCCGACACAACTACCGGTATTCAAACTGAGGAAAAATTCAAAGTTTCATTTTATGTACCCGAAAATTTCCTTGTCGACTCTACTAAAATTTTCTGGGAACTAAACATTCCTGAATTTCAGTCAAAAATTTATCAGCTTTATAATGGTCAAAATATTTACATAGATACCTGGCCAAATGTAGTAGGTACAATGAAAGACAAAACTTATACAGGTAATTTTGAAGTATACCGTGTGCGGAATTATCCGTTCTATAAAGATCCCGATCCAAAGAAAGCTCACTTAAGTCCGACACCTCCGGGTAAAGGAAATCCGCTTGGATTGTTTGTAGTTCATTATGATGAAAATTCCCTTCGGTATTTTCATGGGAACAACAACAATAAGCTGCTCTACTCAAAGATGAGAAATCTATCACATGGTTGTGTAAGAAATGACAATGATAATATTGAAGAGATGAAGCAGTTCATAATTAAGAAAGTAATAAAATCCGAGGATCTCTCCGGATGGCTGGACAGTAAAAAGACTTTGGTTTATAATTTAGAAGAAAGCGATAAATTTCCTGTAAAGATAATTTATAAGACTTATGAAATAGATAAAGACAACTCAGGATATTATGTCACATTGTTTAAAGATATTTACAATTATTCATCAGGCAGGATAAATGAAACTCTGAATGATCCGGGTCTGATCTTTTTATCAAACAATGAAAACCTTTTTGCAGAATACAGGAAAGTAGTTGGGAATGATATTAGTGATGATGCTTTGAATATTCTGGTTGAATATGTTTTAAACAAAGGAATTGAATATGAAAAACTTTACATTTCTGATCTTAAAAATTCATTGAGTATCAGCAATTAAAACGTTTCATCCCGCCAGCGGATTATTTTCCAGACATCATTGGTGGAAGGTCTTACTAGATTCATATCAGCAAATCCGTTAAGTCGGACTACGTCACTGGGATTGAAAGTAATCGTCAGATTAAAACTTCTCTTAACATTTCTGACAAGAGAATCTCCGCCTTCGAAAATTATATTATTCCAGACTACTTCGAGCTTTTGAGCATTCTGAAAAAGGCCGTTTGTAGTTCTCATCTCTGTCGCTCTGTCCCATGAAATATCAAACCCGGAATTATAATCTCTGTAAATAAACAGGAATTGTTCGCCAAGTAAATTTCCATAAACAGTTGTATCTTCAAAGGTATATGCATATTTGAAATTCTGAAAAACCCCTTCAACAGTTTTCTGATCAGTGATTATAGATGTTGATGTACTGAGGTCTAACTTAGGTGAAAAAATATTTTCGCATGAAGCAAAAGAAATAAGCGTAACGATAATTGCAATCGGGAAAAAATATTTAAATGCAGTATTTAATTTTATGTGACTCATTTTTTAGTTAAACATATTTGCTTTAAGCACACTCCATGTTGTATCACCATTATCATTGATAAAATCACTCCAGCTATGAATAGACCACAGACTTCTTACATCCGGACTCATAACGAATCTCAATCTTCCTTTTGTGACCTGTGCAATATTTTGTCTGTTGTGATTAAATACAAGTATATAGTCCGAATCAATAACTGCTGAATCAATACCGGTATTGAAATTTATATTGGACAAGAATAGATTTGTAGAAGAATTTTCTTCTGTGGAAGAAATGAGATTACTGAAATAAATACGCTCACTGCTTAAATTCCAGTTAAGAAAAACAGGATACGCAGTTTGTGATACTGCATCAGGAATAAATTTAAATCTCTTTGTTGAAAAATTTGAATCCACGAGACATCTCATATAATTATCAAGATTTTTTTCGGTAACGGCAAAATTAAGATTGGCGAGAACTATGTCAGGAGAAGTAGGCTGAGTGAATGTTGATCTGACTTCTGTAGGCGGTTCAACACTTCTCGTATCGAATAGACCGCAGCCGCTGTAAAGAATAAAGATTAAGATCAGTATTTTGTCAGGTCTTTTTAGCAATTATTATAAGCCGTTTTGATTTTTTTTCATCGAATTTATTTCCGTAGTAATCTCCGAACAATGTTTTTACTTTAAAGTTAAATTCCCCAAAGCATTTTACCAGTTCTTTTCTGTTATACAGCTTCAAAATTTCTTTGAAATTTCTAACCTCAGTATCTTTTTTAACTTCAATATCTTTTATAATAAACCCGTTCTCGATCCTTCTTTTCTGAATCACTTTAATTTCGCCAAACTTATTTCGGCTGAGAGGGACAATGTTATTTTTAATGAATTCTGAATTAATAAAATCAAAAACAAAGTATCCTCCTTTTTTAAGTGAATCTGAAATATTTTTTATCACACTAAAATTTTCTTCGTCATTATCAAAATATCCAAAACTTGTAAAAATATTTACTGCAAGGTCAAAGGAATTTTTAAAATTAAATTTTCTCATATCCCTTATAAGGAACTTTACTTTAAGATCATTTTCCTTTGCTTCTTTGTGAGCTTTTTTAGCTTCACTAATCAAAAATTCAGAAAGATCAAATCCGGTTACATGAAATCCCCTCTTCGCCAACTGAAGTGAATGTCTTCCGGCACCGCATGCGACATCTAATACTTTAGCACCTGTTATGATATCAATATTTCTCTGAATGAGATCTATCATATGACCCGCTTCCTCTTCATTCCTGTGACTATAAATATCGAGATACAATTTATCGGAAAACCATTCCTTATACCACATTGACAATTTTAAATATTAAATTTTAATTATTAAATTAAGATCCTTCCTCATTATTTCCGAAGAGTCATTTGCTTTATGGACTCTGCAGTTATAGAATTAAATTAAGATCCTTCCTTCTAAAGCTCTTGCGAGAGTAACTTCATCTGCAAATTCCAGATCTGATCCGACAGGAATTCCTCTTGCAATTCTTGTGATCTTCAACTCAAGTGGTTTCAGAAGTTTATTCAGATAAAGGATTGTAGTTTCACCTTCCACTGTAGGATTCAGTGCAAGAATAAGTTCTTCGACTTTATCGTCAACATTGCTGCCAAGTCTTTCCAGCAATTCTTTGATCCGGATATCGTTTGGACCAATACCGTCCAGCGGAGAAATGATCCCGTGAAGCACATGATATTTACCTTTGAATTCATTAGTCTTTTCAATAGCAAAAACATCCTGCGGCTCTTCGACCACACAGATCATATTTCCTTTACGGCTGCCTGATCTGCAGATATTACAAATTTCGTCTTCAGTAATATTACAACACACACTGCAAAACCTGAGCTTCTCTTTGATCTCCGTCAATGCTCTGGAAAATCTTTCCACGTCTTCACGAGGCTGCCTTGTTATATGCATCGCAAGACGGATTGCAGTCTTCCTGCCTATCTGCGGAAGTCTTGCAAATTCATCCACAAGATTTTCCAAAGCATTTGAAATATTTACCATTTGGTTAAAATATTATAAAATTTTTTATTGAACGAAATTCTTTTACGATAGAACCATTAATCCTAAAATCAAAAATTTTCACATACCTGAAATTTGTTAAACCCGAACTGGAATATTAAAGGTATTTAGAAAAACTTTAATGCCCTTGTGGAAATAGTAATTCCTTTTATTAGAACTTAGGAAGATTCATTCCGGGAATATTCGGCATCATTCCTGAGGTAGCTTTTGACATTTCTTCATCTGCCATTTTTTGAGAGCTCTCCAGCCCTTTATTTACAGCAGCAATGATCAGATCTTCAAGCATCTGAGGATCTTCCGGATTGATTATTTCTTTTTCAATTTCAATTTTTGTGATTCTGTTTTTGCCATTCACTGTCACTTTTACCATTCCTCCACCTGATTCTTCAGTAACGGATTTGCCTTCCAGCTCTTCCTGTATCTTATCCATTTTATCCTGCATCTTTTTTATCTGTTTCATCATTCCCTGCATTTGACCCTGATTCATTTTTAAATCTCCTTGATTTATATTTTTAAATTATTTTTTAATTAAATATTATTTTATTGATGCTACTTTTAAATCTCAAACATTGTATCAGGAGCGATATTCAACGGCTCATAGCTGTAATAAGGTTCACCGAATTCCACACCAATCTTAAAGCCAAAATATCTTGCACGTGTTTCAATCTCTTTGTCAAAAAGTTTTGAGCTGATAAATGTCTCCGGCTCTTTGCTTTTCGGATCATAGAATTGTGTCGAATAACATTTAAGTAATTCGAGCTTTTTTGCAAATGTTTTACTCACGTCTATAATAAAACTTACCGGCATATCAGAAGCACTTTTATAAAAGAAAACTCTTTTGGGTCTGTACTCTTTGAATTTACCCGTTATAATTTTTTTCAGTCCCGAATAAAAGATACAGTCTTTGATCAGATTACCTGCATGTATATGATCCGGATGTCTGTCAAATGGATAAGGAGCGAATATTATCTCAGGACGGTATTTTCTGATTACAGTAATAATTTTATTTTTATTAATTTCATTTAATAAAATATTTCCATCACTGATACCAAGATTTTCCCTTACATGAATTCCCATTAGTCTGGAAGCTGCAAGTGTCTCTTTTTTACGGGAAGCAACGGTTCCTCTGGTACTCAATTCACCATTTGTAAGATCTATAATTCCGACTTTTTTACCGGTCAAAGTAAAATTCAAGATAGTACCACCGCAATTCAACTCAGCATCATCTGGATGAGCAGCAAAAAATAATACGTCGAGTTTTTTTTCGGGATTAATATTTAAAGATCTATTTTTGATAGGTCTAATATAATTATTATAAGAATTGAATTAAATTGATTTTTCATGAATAAAATTTACAAATTGATTTTTAGTTTATATAGAAAATAAAAATTTTCTCATTAAAAATTTCAATGATCCTAAATTCATTTAAATTGATTTAATTGTCACCATACTTACATACAAAAAATTCCGCCTCATGTTTAAATTATAGAATCATTAATCAGTAATTAATTTTGTAATTTGGTCCAGTTAAAAACTAAATTCAAACTTAAGATGAAAACTATTAAATTTTTTATTTTTTGTTTTACAATAACTTTATCTTTAATATTAAATGGTTGCAGTGAAGATTCAAATGTAGATCCGGTAACTCCAACACCTCCTATTGGAAGTTCAATCGGATCAGTAACCGCAAATCCCGATATCATGGGAGTCAACACACCTACAGGCATTACCTTTAAATTTACATCCGGATCAGGAATAACAATTAATGATTCACTTGTTACATTAATGAAATCTGACGCATCCGGTAACTTTACTATTCCATCAGGAATGTTACAGGATAATGGTAATCTTACTAACGGAGATGAAATTGCGGGAGACGGAATATTCAGCGGTATAATTTCATTTACTGAAACCTCTACAGGCAAGATCAGATTTGCAGCTACAGCAAATGCATCAGCAAGCGGTACTTCATTTGCAGGAACTTCTGCAGCCGACACAGTAACTGTTTTTGAAAGTCTAAGCAATGACGCAGTAACCCTTGTAAATACTACTTTACTTGCAGGACAGAATAAATTCATTACTACACTTGCCGGTAACACAGCGAATTACAATACTGCAATGACTGAGACTGTTTCATTCCTACAATCACAATTTGGTGTTACTACTGTAAACCGCGGAGATGCAAATAGTACAAGCTTAGAAATCAATTTTGTCTCCGGTCTTAAAGGTTGTCTTACTTTTTCATTACAGGATGCAAACGGATCTGTTCAGACCAGAGGAGGTTTTCCTGAAGATTCTTTAAGGTCAATGAGATCCAGAAATGAATCCATCCCACCGGAAAGACAGACTATTGGAGAGAACAGTAACGTTCCTCAATATATGACGAGAACAAACTCCGATAATGTAAATCTCGATCCTATGACAGTCGGCAACAGAAACGTTTTGATATTTGCACCATATGAAGCTGCCTTTGCACCTTTTAATGAAAGAACAAAAATAGTAACTAACCTTACTGCAGGTCAGTGCAGAGGATTTCAATTTACTGAACTTGTGAATCAGAATGCAACTGTAAAATCAATTTTGGATATGACTAAATACGGATTGATAGTACTGGCTACTCACGGTGTTCAGGGTAAATGGTTTTATACTGCTGAAATAGTGGATACTACTTCTCCTGATTATATAAGTCTGTATAAAGTTTTATTAACTGCAGGAAGACTTGCTATAGCAAACAATCTTGTAATTTCTACAACCGGAGGTGTAAGCACAAGTGCTACTGTTTATGCTATACATCACACATTTGTATCCAATCTGACGGGGACATTTTCAAATACAGTAGTTCTGAATAATTCATGTGAAGGTACAATGAATAATGATCTTGAAAATGCATTCAAAAGCAAAGGCGCAAAGACATATTATGGATATACAAAAGTTGTGAACAGCGGATTTTGTGTAACAGTAGCTGATACAGTTTCAAGAAGATACAGCAGAGGATTAAATTCAGGACAGGCTTTTTTCAATGCAACAGATCCGGTAACTCCATTTGCAGTATTTCAGATCAAAGGTGCAAATGATATGTCATTCTCTTTGAGTCTGATTAACGGAGATTTTGAAACCGGTACACTTGAAGGTTATACAAAAGACGGAGACGGCAGAGTGATCACAAGACTCGGCACTGTCAATCCAACTCAGGCTTCATATATGGGAATAATTTCTACCGGACTTGGATTTACAACTTCCAGCGGATCTGTTTCACAATGTATTTCCATTACACCGACTCAGACTAATCTAACACTAAAGTGGAATTTCCTATCAGAAGAATTTCTTGAATTTATCGGTTCACAGTTTCAGGACTTTTTTGAAGTCTCAGTAACAAATTCCGCAGGGGTTAAAACTGTTCTATTCAGAAAAACAATAGACGAGATCGCTGCTCAGTTTGGTGCGACTAAAACTGATCCGGGTACTCTTATAAATGTATCTCCCGGAATAGTTTTTGATCAGGGCGGAATCTATATGACTGACTGGCAGACACTTACTCTCAATGTAGCTGCATTTCAAAATCAGATTATTACAATTAGTTTTAATGCAGGTGATGTAGGTGACAGCATTTATGATACAGCTATTTTACTTGATCAAATTTCAGTTCAATAAATATTTTCTTTTTTCAAAAAGTCCATTTCGGTTTTCGGGATGGACTTTTTTTATAACCTTTTTTTCGCAATCGTTGATGTTCCAAAAAATTTGTGAATCTTAATACTCACTTTGAATATAATACCATTGCAAACATTTTGAATACCAAAAACGTGAACTTAATAGACTGTTAGACGAATTCCATATCGAATTAAACTGATCAAATTGTTTGTTAATCAATTTGCTAATCAAAATAATTATTATCAGCAGTTGAGTCAAGTTGAAATCATATAAGTCATATAAATAGATTATGCTGGAGTTTGTTGATGATGGTTAAAAAGTTTTTGTGAAAAAAATCGCAGAATTCAAATTAGGTTATAAAACTTTTTAGAACTCCAACAGCAGCTTAACGCTCAGCCATTATTTTATCTCTAAATTTGGAATCATTTGTTAATAAATTAATAGTTAAATTTTCAAAATTTTTTATAATTTATTAAACTATTAATGACATGATTTCAAAAGTACAAAAGATTTTCATATTTACTTTACTTGTAATTATTGCCGGCTGCTCATCTTCTCAGTCCTCAATGTATAAACCCGGTGACGGAGGAGACGGATGGAAAGTAGATGTTACAAAAAAAGACGGTTTGACAGAAGAATTCATTTGCAAAATAAACGGTACTACAGTAATGTCAGACTCCTTTCCTTTGATAGGTGATAATTTTGAAAAGACCGGTACATACAAAGGTAAGAAGGTTGTTATGAATGGTTTTAGAAATACTGCTGCTACGGTTGGCGCAGACGGTAAAGTTCAGAATAAAGATACTTTTCAGATAAGAGTATTTATAGACGATCAGCTTGTAGATAAATTTGATTTTTAAAAATCAGGTTTCAATAAGTAGATTTTTCTACTAAGAAATATCTCTCTCTATTATTTATAATTTACTTTGAAAATTGTTCATTGCACATTATACATTGAACATTGTGTTTATTATGTACTTTAAATTTTTCTTAATTTCAGATAACTTGCATAAAAAACTTATTGATGGTAAAAATATTTGCAGAAGATTTAAAAGCAATTCGAGAAGAGAAAAATATTTCATTAAAATCCATATCTCAACAAACACGCATAAACCTTTCAGCTCTTGAAAATCTTGAAAATGGTGATTACAGTTTTCAGCCTCAGGCTTATATAAGAGCTTTTTTAAAACAATACATAGCATGTCTTGATCTTGATGTTGAAGAAGTTTTATTTGATTATGACCTTGCGAGAAGCGGTAAGTATAAATCCAATCGTCCGGAAAAAGAAATTGCAGAAGAAAAGATTATTGAAAAAGTATCAGACAAATCTGATGATAAAATAGTATTAGAGATTGACAATGAAACGGACAGTTCAAAGGAAGAAAAAATTTCACCCGGAGATGAATTACCTGAAGTTGATCTTAATGTTGAAAATACTGACGAAGATGAAAAAACTTTTAAAAGAGCAGAAACTCCTTCAACACCGAAATTAAAAAGGATAAGGACAGAACCTGAATCAAACATAGGTACCTCAGGCATAAGAAAGGAAAAGCCAACTTTAAAATCAGTAGAAGACAGATCAGTTTCTCAGTATTCAAGAATGCCTCAAAAAAAATCGTTTTCATTCGCATTTCTGAAATCAAGAATATTCCGGAACATATTGATGACTCTATTTATTCTGCTGATACTTGCAGGTATTTATTCTCTTATTAATATTTTATTCCTTGAAGGAAAAAGTGACAACCCTGAGATCATAAGACAAAATTTTGATGAAGTAATTCAGGAACAGGAAAAGAAACTTCTTGGGAAAAAAACTGAAGAAGAAATTCAGGATTCAATAAAAAAAGCAACTGAAGAATCATTAGCTCCAGGAGATTCCATCACATTAAAAGTAACCGCATTAAGTGAGAGCGTTTTCTATATTGTAACAGATTCCAGTAATTATTCAAAACCCGAAAAAATTTCTCTTGATCCAAAAGATGTAAAAGTTTTTAAAGCTGCAGGATCATTTCATATTTCGACTTCTAATACAAACAGTTTAAATATATCAGTGGATGAGAATCCTCTAGAGTTTGAAAAAACTGCAGTAAGCAAAGTCAAGATAACAAAAGACGGATTTGTAAAACCTTCATCTAAATAAAAAGAATTAACGAAAATTATTTATATGTCTCCATCACCTGAAATTATAAAAAAAATTAATTCTCTCAGGGAAAAAATAGAGGAAGCAGATCATAAATATTATACTCTTGCAGATCCGGATATTGATGATTTTGCATATGATAAAATGTACAAGGAGTTGTCTGAACTGGAAACAGAATATCCCGACCTTATTACTTCTGACTCACCTACTCAAAGAGTTTCCGGAAAACCCGCTGCAAATTTTAAAACTGTAGTACATAGAATCCCAATGCTCTCTCTTTCAAATTCATATAATTTTGAAGAGCTCTTGGAATTTGACAAAAGAATTCAGAACTTATTAGAAACTAAAAATTACGAATATATTTGTGAGCTAAAATTTGACGGAATTGCTATTTCACTAATTTACGAAAATGGCTTTTTAACAACTGCAGCAACACGCGGTGACGGAATCAAAGGAGATGATGCAACTCAGAATATTAAGACTATCAGGTCAATTCCACTTTCTGTCAGAAACGATTCAATAAAAAATTTTGAAGTTCGCGGTGAAGTTTTTATTACCAAAGATGATTTTATAAAAATAAATGAAGAACAGGAATTCAAAAATGAGAAATTATTTGCTAACGCCCGTAATACAGCAGCCGGCACATTAAAGTTAAAAAATACAAAAATAGTTGCTACAAGACCTTTGAATTTTTATTCATATTATTTCTATGGTGAAAATGTAAAAGTGGATTCTCATTCAGCAGGTCTTGATATTTTAAGAGATCTTAAATTTCCTGTAAATAATAAAACCAAAACTGCAAAGAATATTGCAGAGGTAAAAGAATTCTGTGACAATATAGAGCTGATCCGGGATGAACTGGATTACGAAATTGACGGTGTAGTGGTAAAAGTAAATAAACTTTCACAGCAGGAGATACTCGGCAGTGTTTCCCGTTCTCCGAGGTGGGCAGTCGCATATAAATTTAAAGCCAAAGAAGCTGTCACAAAAATTAATAATATTTATTGCCAGGTCGGAAGGATAGGAACAATCACGCCTGTTGCAGATTTGCAGCCTGTTTTCCTTGCAGGTTCTACTATTTCAAGAGCGACACTTCATAATTTTGATGAGATAAAAAGAAAAGACATCCGCGAAGGTGATTATGTAAAAATTGAAAAAGGCGGCGACGTTATTCCAAAAGTTCTTGAAGTTATCATTGATAAAAGAAAAAAAGATTCAAAGCCGTATGAGATACCTGAAAATTGCCCGGTCTGTAAAACCAAATTAGAGAAGCCGGAGGATGAAGTTTATTACTACTGTCCGAATTATACCTGCGAAGCACAGATACTAGGCAGGATAGAACATTTCGTTCACAGAAATGCTATGGAAATAGAAGGTCTCGGAACTAGCATTATAGAAATATTTAATCAAAACGGATTACTTAATAATTATGCTGATATTTATTCTCTGTATAAGCATAAAAAGAATATACTTGAACTTGAAAGATTTGGAGAAAAGAGCGTTGAAAATATTCTGAATGCTGTTGAGCAGTCAAAAGATAAACCATTTGATAAAGTTCTTTTCGGATTAGGCATCAGGCACATTGGTGAAAGGACTTCAAAGATCTTGGCAAAGAATTTTCAAAATATTGATAATCTTATCAAAGCTACAGAGGAAGAGATCACACATGTTCATGAGGTGGGTCCAAAGATTGCAGAGAGCGTGATAAAATTTTTTAAGGATAAAAAAAATCTTAAGAACATTGAGAATCTGCGAAAAGCCGGATTAAAATTTGAGACTGATAAAAAACCGGGTAATGAAGTGACCAATGAAAATTTTAACAATAAAACTTTTGTGCTGACAGGTACACTTGAAAAATATAAACGCGATGAAGCTCAGAAGATAATAGAAGATCTCGGAGGCAGAGTGAGTTCATCAGTAAGTAAAAAAACTGATTACTTACTGGCCGGATCTGAAGCCGGCAGCAAACTAGAGAAAGCAAGATCGCTTGGAGTAAAAGTCTTAGAAGAAAAAGAATTTGAGAAACTGATCAAACAATAATAATTTTTAAAAAGTAATATGGCATTTACAATTGATACATCCGCAGCATCTGACAAATCAGAAATTTATAAGACATTAATTCCTCAGATAAATTCTCTTATAGAAGGTGAAAATAATCTCACAGCAAATCTTGGGAATATCTGTGCGGCTTTAAAATATTCATTCTATAGTTTTATCTGGGTCGGATTTTACCTAAAAAGTATCAACAATAAAAATGAACTTATTCTTGGTCCTTTCCAGGGAAGGGTTGCCTGTACACGAATCACTTTTGGAAAAGGAGTATGCGGGAAAGCAGCAGAGAATAAAGAAACTGTCGTAGTAGATAATGTAAATGATTTCCCCGGTCACATAGTCTGTGACCCACTTTCTAAATCCGAGATTGTAATACCTGTAATAATAAATAAAGAGACAGTCGCTGTTCTTGATATTGACAGCGGTGAATATTCAAACTTTGATGAAACTGATAAAGAATATCTTGAAAAAATGATCGACAACATTAAACATATTTTTAAAAATGAATAGAAAAGAACTTATTAAAATTGTCAGTGAAGAGACAGGACTTAAAAAGAAAAAATGTGAACGGGCAGTCGAGTCAGCATTTGAGCTTATATCACAGGCACTGATAAAAGGGAGTAAGGTTTCAATTACAAATTTCGGCAGCTTCAGAACTCAAAAAATCGGATCTGAAATTTATTGTGACGGATCTTTTGTAAATATAATTCCGCCTTCAGTTATGATCAACTTTGAAAAAAATATCTGAGACTTATGAACAGTGAAATGAACAGAACTGAATTGATCTCAGGTGTATCGATCCAATGCGGAATAAGCAGGCAGGAAGCAGAATCTATTTTGAATTCAATTTTTAAAAATATATCGAATTCTTTAAAAGAAGGAGAAGATGTGAAAATAAAATCATTTGGTGAATTCAACCCGAGAGCATCTTTAAATGGAATAGAAAAGACAGACAGAACAGAATTCAAACCTGCAAAAAAATTTTATTCAAAAATAAATAAGATATACGAATACCTTACACCTTCCAGAAAGATCTATGACAAGACAAGATTAGAAAATATTTACAATGAATTTGGAATAAAAGATTTTATACCGGCTGATATTCATTCAGAAAAAATTAATGAAAACAAATTGACTGAGAATAATGAATTACCCGAAAAGAGACTTATCTCAGACAAGCTGATAAATCTGCATAACGAAATTGTGAACCCCGAAAAAAAATCTGTCAAAAAAAATCTATGGGGATGATCATTCATTTTTTTTCTTTTTTATAAAAAAGCTTAATGCAAAAACAAATAATGAAATATAAAGAAAATACCTTGCAAGAAAATCTCCGTGCTGAGTATAAAAAGTTTTTTCTTTAATTAAACTTATCTCTCTTACGATCTCAGCTTTTTCATTTATAGCAGTCTCCTGAAACAGTTCACCATAAGGACTTATGAAATCAGATATGCCTGTATTGGCACATCTTGCGATCCATCTTCTGTTTTCAATTGCTCTGAACACTGCAAACTGATTATGCTGATATGTTCCAAAAAATTTTCCCCACCAGCCGTCATTTGTGATGATTACACAAAAGTCTGCACCTTTGTTCACAAATTCAGCAAAGAATTCAGGATATACAGACTCGTAGCAGACAGCAGTATTGAATTTGGATTCAGAGTTAAGATTATTCAGAACAAAAATATTCGAATCATTTCCTATCTGCCAGCTTCCCAGTCCGACTCCCCATTCGATCAGACTTTTTGTAAATGGAAGATATTCCTGATATGCCATTCTTTCACTTCCTATTACCAGCTTGATCTTCCTGTGTTTCTGAAAATCATTTACTTCCCTGTCCGGCTCGAATAAAACTGCGGTATTATATGTATCATATTTTTTACCCGTACTACGCATGATCTTTGCATCTACAGGCGCGGCTTCCTGATCTTCGTAATATTCAAGGTCCGGTGTTCCAATCAGGATCGGAATATTTATACTGTCACAAAATGTCTTTATGATCTGCAGATTATCTTCAAAATATCTTTCACGATAATAATAAGGAAGTGCTGTTTCAGGTAGTATAAACAGATCTATATCAGATGAAGAATCATTCAATTCCTTTATCTGCGAGACATATCCGGTTATGAGATCGCTTTGTTTACCTCCCCACTTTTTCCAGGGATCTACATTCGGCTGGATGATACCTATCTTAATTTTTTCATCCGATTGCGAATCAAATTTTTTATAATCCGATAAGTTTGAATTATAAAAATCCGGAAAGAAATAAATAAGTAATAGAATAAATGCGGTTGAAATATTACCGGCTGTGAAAGGACGGAACTTTTTTTCGTAAATGTTATGGAATAAAAGATATAGAAGTACAGATATACAACAGACCCAGAAGGAGACGCCAAATATACCTGTGATCTCGGCATATTGAATTTTCGACGGCTGATAGGTCATTGTATTTCCGGCAAAAAGCCACGGGAAATTTATCTGACCGAGAGTTGAGATATATTCAAAGCCGGTCCATATAACTGGAAAAAGTAAAAGAGAAATTAAAAATCCGGATCTGAAAGTAAAGCTACTTTTTATTTTATAATATACCAGCATCGGCATTACAAAAAACAAAGGATACGTCAATAAAATAAAAAATCCACCGATTATCAAAAACCTGTCAGCATTCTCCCTCATACCGCTAAACATTACCCAGGAAACTGCGAACAGAGAAGCTATAAAATATATCAAATATGATCTTAAGAAAACTGATTTAAAACTTTTGGATCGGAGGTTAATAAATATCTGAATTGCAAAAGAAAAAAATATAAGAAAGCTAAGATCAACGGGAGGGAAAGATAGTCCGAATAAAACTCCTGCAAGCGGTATAAGTATTTTAAACAACCATCCGGAATCAGGTATATCTTTATTTCTGACCAACATGATTATTAAGTTAATGCTTCAGGATCTTTTAATATCCCGAATTTTTTATTAAATAAATTCCACAAATAAATTATAAGCATTGCAAACAAAATTCCAATCACTGCGCCTGCCATAATATCAAAAGGATAATGCACTCCGCACATTACTCTTGATAAAGCAACCAAAGCCGCGCCGGTGAAGAGAAAGCCTTTCATCCGTGGATAAAAATTTGAGAATAGATAAGCAGCTGCAAAATTATTTACTGCATGATTTGAAGGGAATGAAAATGACTCGGAACAGTTGATCAGTAAATTCACATCTGTCAGGACATGGCAGGGTCTTGTTCTCTGAAAATATGATTTCAATATATTATTCGAAAACTGGTCTGCAAGTAATATCAGCAGCAGTATTAGAATTGCCGATACTTTTCCTTTTCTTCCTCCTTTAAAAAACAAGTAAAGCCAGATCAGGACATAAAATATAAACCAGTGATCTCTTTCGGTAATGAACGGCATTAACCTGTCAGTGAAGGGATTTGCCAGTATGTTATTTATAAAATAAAATAATGCAGCATCTATATTTTGTAAAATCTCCAACAATAATATTTATTTATATAAAAGAACTGTTGCATAAGCCACGCAGCCTTCTTCCCTGCCGACAAATCCGATACCTTCAGATGTAGTTGCTTTAATTGAGATCTCATTTGTCAAGATTATATCTGAAATGTTCTTTTTCATCTGATCGGTGTATTTATAAATCTTTGGTTTTTCGAGTACAAGCGTGCAGTCAATATTTGCGATCTCCCATCCTTTACTTTTGATAAGTTCAAATGATCTCTTCAGCAGAACAATACTGGAGATGTTTTTATATTCAGGATCAGTATCCGGGAACTGATGTCCAATGTCTTTGAATCCAGCCGCGCCAAGTAGAGAATCGCAAACAGCATGCAGGAGAACGTCAGCATCAGAATGACCTGCAAGACCTTTATCAAAAGGAATTTCAACTCCACCGAGAATCAGCTTTCTTTCATTTGAAAATCTGTGAACATCATAACCAAAGCCAGTTCTGAAGTTAATTTTATTCAAAAATAAATTAATATATGATAATGAAAATTGGTAATAAACTTATCGGTTTTTAATATTTAAAACAATTTAACAATATTTACTTTTCCATTTG
>Ga0209477_1001256_pt1 | contig 15541 bp, 13 predicted proteins | sample KloWWTupernatant_FD_187180 | JGI IMG/M metagenome (GOLD analysis project Ga0209477, IMG submission 187180) | Active sludge microbial communities from Klosterneuburg, Austria, studying microevolution and ecology of nitrifiers - Klosterneuburg... | ecosystem: Engineered > WWTP > Aerobic digester >... | reverse complement strand
AGCGGGGTGTGTTCAGCATTTTCAGCGTGTCGCCGTAGCCGATCAGCCCGCCCAACCCGAGGATCAGGTTTTCATAGATCAGCCCGCTGATGAGGGCGACGATGATCAAGCCGTACGAATTCGACTTGCGGCGGAGCTGCCGGATGGCGGCGACGAGCAGCGCCGCCATCAGCAAGCTGATGACGAGATGGATGATGGATTCGATGGTCAGCATGATTCTTGTTTTCTCCCGTGGAGGTCGTCAGGCAGGGGCCGGCTGCATTGCCAAATGATGGGCGGATTTTAGTGATCAAACGCAGACTGTCAAATCAGTCCGGCGTTGCGGGCGGTCAACGCGGCCAAACGGAGTGCTTGGGATTCAGCGCGTATGATCGGCCCGATGCTGGCACGTGTTCTGATCATCGGCGCTCTGGCCCTGGCTGCCTGCTCGGCCGCAGCCCCGGCGGCGACGCCCGCCCCTGGCGCGCCGGCCGAGGCGCAAAGCCGGGTCATCCCGCTTGCCGCGCCGCTCAACACCCCTCTGGCCGAGATTTCGGGCCTGGCCTGGCACGGCGACGATCTGATCCTTCTGCCACAGTACCCCGACCGATATGGCGGGCTGTTCGCCCTGCGCCGCCAGTCCATCCTGGACGCGCTCGACGGCCGGGCCGAAGGCCCGCTCAGGCCCCGGCTCGTTCCGTTGGACGAAGACGGGATTCCGTATCGGGTCGGCGGCTACGAGGGCTACGAATCAATCGCGTTCATTGGCGATCAGATGTTCCTGACGCTCGAGACCCACCGCGGATTGCCCGGGCTCGGGGCGATGCTGGGCTACATCGTCGCCGGGCAGATCGCCCCCGACGGATCGGCGGCGAGCCTGAGCGCGATGACGCGGATGGAGATCCCGGCTCAGGCCGGGCTCGACAACACCACCGACGAGGCCATGACAATTGTCGACGGGCGGTTGGTCACCTTCTACGAGGCGAATGGCGCGGCCGTCAACCCGCGCCCGGTCGCGCATGTCTTTGAGCCGGGCCCGGCCCGCCTGAGCGTTGCGGCATCGATGACGATGACGGCGCTCGAGTATCGCCTGACCGATGCCACCCCGGCCGGGCCGGATGGCCGGTTCTGGGTCATCAACTACTTCTTTCCCGGCGACCGCGACAAACTGAAGCCCGCCGCGGACCCGATCGCCGCCCGCTTTGGCGCAGGCGCCACCCACGCGGCCTGCCCGCAAGTTGAGCGCCTGGTCGAATTGCGGGCGGCGGCCGGCCGGATCGAGCGAACCGATACACCGCCTGTCCAACTGACTTTGTTGAGCTGCGCCACAGCCCGCAATTGGGAAGGCCTGGCCGAGCTGCCCGGGCGGGGCTTCCTGCTCGCCACCGACCAGCATCCGGAGACGATCCTGGCGTTTGTGGCGGGCGCTGTGCGCTGAGTTTGATTTTGGAGGCGATATCCCCCGCCCCGGCGTACGCCGGGGCGGGGGATATCGCCTCCAAAATCAAAACCTTTCGCGCGTTACATCTCAAGATCAATCAACATCCCCATCTCGGCCGCGGCCGCGGCGAGCGCGCCAACATCCGACCCGCGGATGAGGGCGACTCCCGGCCCGACCCGTTCGATCAACCCTCTCCGGCCGGCATCCAGCCGCAGCAACGCGTCAAGAAGGGCCGGCTCGCGGGCGCGCAGCAATACGCCGGCCTCGGCCCGCGCTTCAGCCCCGCGCTCGGTGACCCGGCCGATGGCCCGCGACAGCGCCGCCGGCAAGACCGCGCCGGCGCCCTTCTCGAGGAATTCAATCGCGCGATGTTCGGTGATGCCCTGGCGCGCGGCGGCGCCCAGCACGCGCGGAGTGAGGGCGAAAACCCAGCCCCCATCCTCGCGCGGGCCGAGGGGCTGGGCGATGCGGGCCAACTGAAAGCGGGCGAAGCGCGCGCCCGGCAGCGCGATGACTTCGGCGCCGTTCCCGAGGCGCAAGCTGGGTTCTGGGGCGGCGATGGCCGGCTCACCCAGGCGATCGGTCTCGAGCCACGCCAGCGGACCGCTCAGAAGCGCCATCAGATATGCGCCTTCGATCCGCTCCCAGTGCTCAAACCCGTTTAGAAACTCGCCGGTGCGCGCATCCCGGATGTGCCAGGTGTCGTAACGCCCGTCCGGGCGCATAAACTCCGGCGCGTCGCGCTTGACCGCCGCGACGATCGCGCTGGCGGCCAGCACGGCCTGCCAGGGCGGCGGCGATGACCGCAGGTCGCGTAAAAGCGTGTGCCATCCGCCTGGCGTGGCGCGCTCGGCCGCCGCCTCGAGCGCGCGCAGCGCCGACTGGCGCTCCCGAACAGGCGCATTCGACCAGGCGTGGGTCATCTCAAACGACAGCCCCGCCACCCGCCACAAGTCATTCCAGTCAGGGTTGTCGCGCCAGGCGGCGAATAGCGCGTCGCGCTGGCGGCCGGGCGTGAGTTGAAGCCAGCTTGCGACCGGTTGCGGGTTCAGGCGCAGGCGGCCGTCCTGCGCGCGCGCCCAGCCCATTGCCCCAACCAGCCCGGTCAGGAAGGCGAATCGCCCACCCGGCCGGCCATCGGACACACCCTCGGGTTCGCGCAGCCAGCGGCCCGCGGCCTGGCGCGTCTCGCGCGCCCATTCGCCATCGCGCCGCACCCGGGCGTCCTCGGTCTGAATGTGGATGAGGAGCGTGGTGATGTCGTCGAGCAGGTTCGAATCGATCGCCCCCGGGCTGGCCCCTGAGTTGGGCCCTGAGCTTGCCGAAGGGTTCGCAGGCGTCGCAGGGGCCGCGGTCTGGGGAATCAGCGCATCCCGCAGCTCGGCCGGCACGAAAAACCATTCGGCCGGGTCGCGCGCGGCGCGATCAAAAGCGCGGAAGATGAAGCCGCGGTACCACAGCGTCTCGGCGGCGTTGGCGGGCGCCCGCCATGGGCGCTCGCGATCGAGCCGGCCGGGGCCCATCGGGCGGATTTCGCCAAAACGGCGCTCGAACGCAGCGGCAGGCAGTCGGCCGTTGGATACGAGAAGCTGGTTGAGCGCGGCGAGGGCGTCGGCGGGCAGCCCATCCCGGACGCGCAGGGCAGCCGGGGCGCCATCGATGTCCGAGTCACGCATCGCGGTCGAAAGCGCCTCGGCCATTTCGGCCGGCGAGGCCGCTTCGAGCGGGATGTCCCAGGCTTCGGCAATCGCCATCACCCGCTGGGGCGGTTCATCGAGCAGGCTGGCCCGCAGGGTGCGCATGGCGCAAATGATAAGCCGGCCTGAGAATGTTTTGCGAGATGGCAATCCCCGCGCTTCGCGCGGGGATTGCCATCTCGCAGGATGTTCTTCAGGCTTCTAGAACTTGAGGGCGGACATGGTGCCGCGCACCAGGTCGGCGCTCTTCTTCATCATCGCGGCTTCATCGTCGTTGAGCTTGACCTCGATGATTTTCTCGATGCCGGTGCGGCCCAGCACAACCGGGACGCCGAAATACATGTCACTCAGGCCATACTCGCCATCAAGATAAGCCGCGCACGGGCGGATGAGCTTCTTGTCTTTCAGGATGGCCTCGACCATCTCGGCGACGGCCGCGCCGGGGGCGTAGTAGGCGCTGCCGGTCTTGAGCAGGTTGACGATCTCGGCCCCGCCCGAGCGGGTGCGCTGGACGATGGCGTCGACGCGCTCTTTGGGCATCATTTCGGTCATCGGCACACCGGCGATCGTGCTATAGCGGGTGAGCGGGACCATTTCGTCGCCATGGCCGCCGAGCACAAAGGCGTGGGTGTTCTCGACACTGACGCCCATTTCCATCGCCATGAAGGTCCGCATCCGGGCGCTGTCAAGCACGCCGGCCTGGCCCATCACCCGGTTCTTTGGGAAGCCGTGCTGGCTCAGGACTTTGTAAGCAAGAAACGCCATCGTGTCGAGCGGATTGGTGACAACGATGACGATGGCGTTTGGCGCGGCCGCGGCGATGTTGTTGGCCACGTCGGTGATGATCTTCTGGTTGATACCGACCAAATCTTCGCGGGTCATGCCCGGCTTGCGAGCCACCCCGGCGGTGACAACGACGATGTCGCTGTCCTTGATGTCGGCGTAGTCGGTGGTGCCGGTCACTTTGGTGTCGTAGCCCAGCACCGGGCCGGCTTCGGCCAGGTCGAGGGCCTTGCCCTTGGGCATGTTCTCAGTGGCCGGGATGTCGAGCAGGACGATATCGCCAAGCTCGCGTTCAGCAAGCCAGTGGGCGGTGGTGGCGCCGACAAATCCGGCGCCGATGATGGTGATCTTGTTTCGCATAATGGTGATCTCCGTATGGGTGGAATTGTGGTTATGATACTCCCGGGCCGGGGCGGCTAGAATCACTGCAAAATGGCCCATATTGCGCTTCTCTATTCCGACACGGGCGGGGGTCATCGCACCGCCGCCGAGGCCATCGAGCAGGCGATTCTGGGGCTCGCCGGCGGCGCGCACCGCGTGACACTTTCCAATAGCATCGCCTACCTGCCCTTCCCCTTCAACCGGAGCGAGGCGACTTACGCCGACACGATGCGCCACGCGCCGTGGCTGCACCGGCTGAGCTATCACGCCCTGGATGGCGACCTGCGGCGGCGTTTCATCGGTCATTGGGCGATGGCCTTCGACGGCCGGCGGGTGATCGCCTTCGAGCGCGACACCCGGGCCGATGTGTATGTTTCGTGTCAACCCCACTTCAACCCGTTCATGCCGCGGGCCCTGTTGGCGACCGGGAGCAAGGCCCGCTACATGCACGTGGTGACCGATCTGCGCGACGTGCACGCCTTTCATTTCACGCCGGTGGCCGACCTGATCATCGTACCCAACGAAGAGGTCCGAGCGCAAGCCATGCGGCATGCTCTGATTCCGGATCGCCTCGCCATCGCCGGGTATCCCATCCTGCCGGACTTTGTCAGCCGTCTTCAGGCTGGGCCGGAAACGCGCCTCGCGCTCGGGCTGGCCGCCGACAAGCCGGTGCTGCTGCTCATGGGCGGAGGCGAGGGGATGGGCGAGCTGTATGCGACCGCGGCCGGCCTGATGCGCGCGCCCTTGCGCGCGCAATTGATCGTGATTTGCGGGCGGAATGCCGCGCTGAAGGCGGCCCTGGACGCTCTGGATGCAGCCCTGCCCACCCGGGTGCTGGGTTTTGTCGACAACGTGGCGGAGCTGATGGGCGCCAGCGACATCGTCATCACGAAGGCTGGCACAGGATCGTTGTGCGAAGCCCTTGCGGCAGGGCTGCCAATCATCATCTATGACGCCGTGCCAGGCCAGGAAGACGGAAACCGCGACTACATGCTCGATCATGGCGCCGCGGTATACCGCCCCACGCACGATGGTGTGCTCGCCCAGGTGACGGCCTGGCTGGCCGATCCTCGGGCGCTTGCGCGCGCCGGTGAAGCGTCAGCACGGGTGGCGCGACCTGCCGCGGCGCTGGAGATTGCGCGCGCGGTGCTGGCCCATCTCGAGCGATGACCGCGTCCCTCGAGCGGCCTGTGGTTATGGTCGCCGAGACCGCCGCTCTCATGCCCGTCTCCGTTTGAACGCGCTATTTCAATTCGTCGCTACAATATCGCTCGATCTGCGCTTCGCGGGGTGGTCTTTGCTTTGCCGCGCCCCTCAAAACGCATGTCATCCATCTCGTGATAACGCCTCAGCGCAGAAGCCCCAAAGCCAAGACGACCCGTCCGGGTCGTGCTGGCGCGCGTCCGGCGCCGGAACGGGATCTGGATGATCTGGACCCTGCCCAGATCCTGATGGACGGCAATGCGGACGCGATTGAGGACGCTGGCGACGACGATATGGCCGAGGACGGCGGCCAGGATTCGAGCCCGGATTTATTTGCCTCCGAGGAGGACGATCTTGCGGCGGCGTATGCCCTGGCCGAAGCCGATGATGACGCGCAGGACGATCTCAGCGATCTGGAAAAGCGCCGGGGCGGCGAGGGCGACGGGAGCGGCGGCAGCGAGGGCGCTGATCCGGTCCGAATGTATCTGCGTGAGATCGGCGAGACGCCGTTGCTGACGGCCGACCAGGAGCTGCGCATCAGCGCCGTCATTCGGGCAACGTCGCTGGTGGAACTCGTACGTAAGGAGCTGGGCGCGGAAGCCGTGCTTGAGTCCGCCTTCAATCGCCTCATCAAAGCCTGGCGCGAGATGGGTGTCGAGGCCCGCCGGCGCATGGCCGCAGCCACCCCGAAGGAACCATTCTCGCCGCCTGATTTTGCGGCGTTGATCGCCGACGCGCGGTTGACCCCGGCCCGCTTTGGCGACAATACGCCTTCCTACATGCGCGCCTATCTGCGCGGCATCGGCTGGGTGAGCGACCCAACCGTCACCCAGATCAGCCGGCCGATGTTCGACGCGATGCTCTCGGCGATGATCCTGCCCGCGCCTGTTGTCGAGCAGCTCGAGCAGGTGCCCGACGATGCGCTCGGATCCATGGAATGGGACGAGGCCATGGCCTGGCTCCCTTCGCCCGAGGAGAGCGAGGAGCATCTGATCGGGCTGCAGTCTTTGAGCGACCGCGCCCACAAGCTGCTGGTCAATTCGAATTTGCGCCTGGTGGTCAGCATCGCCAAGAAATACATCGGGCGCGGCATTTCATTCTCCGACCTGATCCAGGAAGGCAATATGGGCCTCCTGCGCGCAACGGACAAATTCAACGCATGGCTGGGCTTCAAGTTCAGCACCTATGCCACCTGGTGGATCCGCCAGGCGATCAGCCGGGCCATCGCTGATCAGGCCCGCACCATCCGCATCCCGGTCCACCTCGTCGAGACCATCAACAAGATCCTGCGCCTGCAGCGCCGGATGACCCAGGAGCTGGGCCAGGAGCCCACCTCCGAGGATCTGGCGATGGAGATGAATGTCTTCACCGAGCGCGAGCAGATGCAGATCCTCGAGGCCGAGAAAACCGGCAAGCCGCTTGACCCAGTACTGATCCGCAAGCGCGAGCAGGCCGTCAAGCGTGTGCAACAGATCCTTGGCGCCGCGGTTGAACCGATGTCGTTGGACACGCCGGTGGGCAGCGAAGAGAGCAGCATGCTTGCCGACTTCATCAAGGACGAGACCGAGATGTCGCCGTCGGACAGCGCTTCGCTCGAGATGCTCAAAGAGCAGGTCCGCAAGGAACTGGGCAACCTGGGCGAACGCGAGCGTGGCGTGCTGGAAATGCGCTTCGGATTCAAGGACGGCAAGACCCACACCCTCGAGGAAGTCGGGCAGGCCCTGCATGTCACCCGCGAACGGGTGCGCCAGATCGAGGCCAAGGCCCTGCGCAAACTGCGCCACCCGCACCACAGCCGCAAGCTTCGCGATTACCTCGGCGATCAGTAGCTTTGCCGGAAATGAATACCCCCGGCTGCGCCGGGGGTATTCATTTCCGGCGAGAGGATTTGCGTTTTGGGGCTATGATCATTGCAGGAGGATCTACATGATTACCAGACGTTTTGGCCGCAGCGGGCACATGAGCACCGTGGCCATTTTCGGCGCGGCCGCTTTTGGGCAGGTCGATCAGGATGTCGCCGATGCGACTGTCAAGCTGATCGGCGAGCACGGGCTCAACCACATTGATGTCGCGCCATCCTATGGCAAGGCCGAGGAGCGCCTTGGGCCGTGGATGCCCAAACTGCGCGAGCGGTTTTTTCTCGGCTGCAAAACGCAGGAACGCAGCCGCGATGGCGCGGCCGCCGAGCTTCGCCGCTCGCTCGCGCTTCTGCAGGTCAAGGCCTTCGACCTCTTCCAGCTCCATGCCGTGACGACAATGGCCCAGCTGGACGAAGCGACCCGGCCCGGCGGCGCGCTGGATGCGGTTCGCGAAGCGCGCGAGCAGGGATTGACCCGCTACATCGGCATCACCGGCCACGGCATCGAAAGCCCGGCCGTCTTTCGCGAGGCGCTCAACCGCTTTGACTTCGACTCGGTCCTGTTCCCGGTGAACTTCGTGCAATGGGCCAACCCGGTCTATCGTGAGAACGGCGAGGCATTGCTCAAGGCCTGCCGCGATCGGGATGTCGGGGTGATGGCCATCAAGTCGATCACTCGGGCGCCATGGGGGACCCGGGCGCGGACCGCCCCAACCTGGTATGAGCCGTTCACAGATCCTGCCCACATCCAGGCCGCCGTGAACTTCACCCTGTCCCAGCCAGGGGTGACCGGCATCTGCACCGTCGGCGACACGCGGGTGCTGCCCCTGGTGTTGAATGCCTGCGAGCAATTCTCACCGCTCAGTCTGGCCGAGCAGGAGGCCCTGATCGCCACTGCGGGTCAGTTTGAGCCGTTGTTCGCCTAATGTAGCCCGGAAGCAATGGTCGCCGGCTCCGCCGGCGACCATTGCTTCCGGGGACCTATGCGGGGAGTGCCCCCAGGCGGGTCAGCATCGCCGCGCCGGTTTTGATCCCGGCGATGAAGCGCCACAGCTCGAGGTTCTCGTTCGGGGCATGATTGGCCTCATCGGCATTGGCGTACGGCACGGTGAAGGCCGGGATGCCCAGAATTTTGGTAAAGACGTAATCGGGCAGGCTGCCTCCCAGGGCCGGCACGAACAGCGGCTCGGCGCCCTGGGCGTCGACGATGCCACGCCGGAGGGGCTCGGTGTAGATCGATTCGATCGGGGTCTTGCTCGGCTCCATGCTGCCCTGGAATACGACCTCGACCTCCGGCGCATGCCGGGCGACATGGGCCTTGACCCGCTCAAAAATGTCGGCTGCGCGCATCGCCTCGACCAGGCGGATGTCGCACTTGGCGATGGCCGTTGAGGGCAAGACGGTCTTCGATCCGGGCCCGCCGTAGCCGCCGTGCAGCCCGTTGATGGTGAATGTCGGCCAATTTGACAGGCGTTCGTAATAGCCGCGCCCGGCCGGCGCGTCCAGCCGGGTCAAACCAAGCCCGCCCAGCGCGCCCGCAACGTCCAGCGGCAGCGCATCGAGGGCCTGGCGTTCGAGCGGGGTTGGCGGCAGAACGCTGTCGTAAAAGCCGTCGATGAGGACCTTGCCCTCAGCGTCCTTCATCGTGCTTAGCAGATGCACGAGCGTCCAGATCGGGTTGGGCGCCACGCCCCCGAAGTTGCCGGAGTGTAGATCGCGATTTGCGCCGCGCGCCCGCAACTCGAAGCTCAGCACCCCGCGCACACCAAACATGATGCACGAGCGGCCGCTCTCGTGGACGGGCCCGTCGCTGGTGATGACGAGATCGGCTTTAAGTTCGTCGCGGTGCTCGCGGACAAAGTCGGCCATGCGCGGGCTGCCGATCTCCTCTTCACCTTCGAGCACGACGATGACACTGCAGGGCAGGCGGCCGGTCACGGCCAGGAGCGACTCGAGGGCGAGGATCTGAGCAAAGTGCTGGCCCTTGTTGTCGCCCACACCGCGCGCATACAGCCGGCCGTTTCGGATCGTCGGTTCGAAGGGCGGCGAGATCCAGGCCTCGAGCGGATCAGGCGGCTGCACGTCGTAGTGGCCATACAGCATCACCGTTGGCGCGCCGGGCGGGCCGGCATAACGGCCTACGACCACCGGCCAGCCGGCGGTCGGCACGGCCCGCGCCTCCAGCCCCAGCCCGCTCAGGGTCTCGACCAGAAAGGCCGCGACCTCGGCGATGCCTGTTCCATGCGCGCTGATGCTCGGCCGGCGGACATAGTCGATCAGCCTGGCGATAAAGGCATCCTGATTGCGATCAACGTGGGCGAATAGGGCATTCATGTTCGTAGTATCTGTCATGCTGGCCCGGGGCACGGTCTTTTCAACAGAAGAAGGGAAGAAGGAAGGGGAAGGAAGGTACCGCTCTTCCTTCCCCTTCTTTCTTCCCTTCTTCTGTTCAGAAAACCCAACCGCTGAAAAATGACGGATGACGGATGACGCGTGACAAATGACGGGCTAACATAGCCCCATGTCCGGATACCCAATCCCCGCCGGCGAAGTGCGGGTGGAGACTATCGTCGTCAACTCGCGCTTTGTGTGTGTGTTGGGCGAGGCCCGCACCGCCGCCGAAGCGCACGACTTTGTCAAGCGGGTCAAGGCCGAGTACCCCGATGCGAGCGCGCATGCCTACGCTTTTCGGGCCGGGCACGGGGCGAGCGTGACCGAGGGCTGCAATGATGGCGGCGAACCGTCCGGCACGGCCGGCAAACCGATGCTGGCAGTCCTGCGCGGGACCGATCTGGGCGATGTGGCGGCCGTGGTGGTTCGCTATTTTGGCGGGACCAAGCTCGGCACGGGCGGGCTGGTCCGCGCGTTCAGTGGCGCGCTCAAAGCCGGGCTCGAAGCACTCCCGCGGACGGAACGCGTCACCCGCGTCCGGGGCCGCTGCGGCATGCCCTATGCGTTGTACGAGCGGGCTCGCCTGCTCGTCGCCGCGCGGGGCGGAGCGATCGTGGCCGAGGACTTCGGGGCGGAGGTCACCCTCGATGTGCTTTTCGCCGTGGATGCAACGGCCGGATTCGAGGCGGCGGTGCAGGAGCTCAGTGGGGGCGGCGTACAGGTAATCTGGGAGACGACCGGGGCCTGAAAGGCTCCGGTCGCCTCCTATAATCCCCAGCATGCCCTCCGAAGACGCAAAACTGGTGCTCGTCGTCGACGACGAGCCGCGCATGATCAACTTTATCCGGATGAACCTCGAGCTCGAGAGCTTTCGGGTGGTCTCGGCCGAGAATGGCCTTGAGGCCGTGAAGCGCGCCCGCGAGCTCCTGCCCGACTGCGTCCTCCTCGATGTCATGATGCCCGAGATGGACGGCTTTGAGACCCTGCGGGCCATCCGCGAGGAAAGCAGCACCCCCGTCATCATGCTCACCGCGCGCAGCGACGAGGACGACAAGGTCCGCGGCCTGAACCTGGGCGCCGACGACTACATTACCAAGCCGTTCAGCCCGCGCGAGCTGGTCAGCCGGGTCAAGGCCGTTGTGCGCCGGTCCGAGCTGCCCTCCCAGGTCGACAAGGCCCCCATCCGGGTCGACGAGCACCTGCAGGTCGACTTCAACCGGCGCGAGGTCATCGTGGGCGGCACAACGGTCAAACTCAGGCCGACCGAGTGGCGCCTGCTGTATCACCTCATGCAGAACGCCGGCTGGGTGGTTCCGCACGAGACCCTGCTGTCAAAGGTGTGGGGCTGGGAATACCGCGACGAGACCCAGTATCTGCGGCTGTATATCACCTATCTGCGCCAGAAGATCGAACCCGACATGCAGCACCCGCGCTATATCATGACCGAGCGCGGGACGGGCTATCGGTTTGTTGACTACAAGACCAAGCCGAAAGGGTGATTCTGAATGAGTATCCACCGGCTTCGCCGGTGGATACTCATTCAGGGAATTCTCTCAGGCGCTGAGCAGGGCGATGAGTATCGCCACTAAAACGAGGGCGATTGCCGCCCAGCGCAGCGCGCCGGACAGCCAGACCGCGCGGCCGTGTTGCTGGTGGGCGGCTGTGCCGGCGGCGAGATCCCGGGTGTTCGTCGGCGTCACGCCGGCGATGCGCTGCAGCCACCAGTTCCGCGCGCAGTAGGCGTATTGGCCCAACTCGCTGGCCCGGATGATGCGGCGTTCGGGCGGCTGCGACGGCATGCCCTACTTCACCTTGGCCTTGGCGGCCGCGCGCTGGTAGCTGTTGCGCATCACGATCGCGCCCTCTTCCATGTTGGGCGTCTCGCACATGACCCGCCCGCCGGCCCCGAAATCGGCCAGGGCCTGGAAGAGCTCCTTGTATTTCACATCAGCGACGTCGAGGTTGAGGTGGCGTTTCTCGCCCTTGCTCGTGTACTCGATCCCGCTGAAATGGATGTGCATGCGTTTCAGCCCGCGCTCGCCAAGACCGGCGGCGATGAGCTTGAGCGCGCCGGCGAACTCGGCATACGTGTTGAACGAGCCGTCGCCCGGGCGGGCGTGCAAATGGGCAAAGTCGACGCAGGGCAGCACATCCTCGATCTCGCGGCTCCAGGCGATGCACTCCTCGAGCGAGCCCAGCATCGCGCTTTTGCCCATCGTCTCGGGCCGCAGGGTTACGGCCACCTTCTCGCGCCGGATTGTGTCGGCGACCTCGGCCAGCCGATCGCGGGCGATTTTCCACGCGACGGGGGGTTCCATCTTCATGTACGAGCCGGGGTGAAAGATGATGTCGGTGGCGCCGGCCTTGTAACCCGCCCGGCAGGCGGTGAGCAGGCGCTCGCGGCCGGCCAGCCACATCTCCTCGGTCAGGGCATTCAGGTTGATGAAATACGAGGCGTGGACGCTGAGGGCGACATCGGCGGCGAGAGCAGTCTCGCGGAGTTTGGCGCAGGCCTCGTCGCTGATCCGGATGCTCTGCACCCAGGCAAACTCGAGCGCGTTCAAGGTCATCTCGCGGATGCGCTGGATGCCGCCGACGCTCCCGCCGTTCTTGGGCGCGCTGAGTGGCGTGCCCACGGTGCCAAATCGAAAGGGGAGGGTGACGTGGGTGGCTTTGCTCATGGCCGGCATCATAAGCCATTCGTCATCCGTCCTCCGTTATTGTTCAGCGGGCGCGGCTCTTTTCAACAGAAGAAAGGAAGAAAGAAGAGCAGAACCGTCCATCTCCTTCCTTCTTCCCTTCTTCTGTTAAGAAAACGAACCCGCTGAAAAATGACGGATGACGCATGACGCGCCTTAACCCGGAAAACCCCTTCCGCCCGTATACTCCCCGCCCATGAACGACCCCAAAAAGATCCGGGCCTGGAGTCTCTACGACTGGGCCAACAGCGCCTACAGCACCACCGTCGTCGGAACCGTCCTCCAGTCGTATCTGGTCGCCATCACCCCGGAGCGCCAGGGCCCGGCTCTGTGGGGGGCTTGCATCACGATCTCGGCCATCTTGTCGTTCGTCCTGGCCCCGATCCTGGGCGGGATCGCCGACGCCACCAACATCAAGAAGAAGATGTGGACGATCTTCATGCTGCTCGGTTCGATCACGACCGTCCTCATGTTCTTCATCACCCCCGGGCTGCACATCCTCGGGGCTGTGCTCGCGGTGATCAGCAGCATCGGGTTCTCCAGCTCATTCGTCTTCTACAACGCCTTTCTGCCCGAGATCGCCAGCAACGACAAGCGCGACCGGGTGTCGTCGCTTGGCTTTGCGATGGGATATCTCGGCGGCGGGGTCCTGCTTGCCCTTAACCTGGCCCTGATCCTGGGCGGCGAGTCGTTCGGCATTCCGACCGGTCTGGCGACCCGGATCAGCCTGGCGTCGGCCGGTCTGTGGTGGCTGGGCTTCTCCATCCCGATGCTGCGCCGGATTCATGACATCCCGAACGCCAAGTCGGGGACGAAAATCAGCGGCAACGTCATCACCGCCGGGTTCAAGCAATTGGCCAACACCCTCGGCCACGCCCGCCAGTTTCCGCAGGCCTTCAAGTTCCTCATCGCCTTCATCCTCTTCAACGACGGGGTGCAGTCGGTGATCGGCCTGGCCGCCACCTTCGGGACAGACGAGCTCAAGCTCGGGCAGACCACTATCATCGGAGTCTTTCTGATGGTTCAGTTTCTTGCCTTTGCGGCAGCCTGGGTGTTTGGCCGGATCGCCGAGAAGATCGGCGCCATGCGGGCGATCAAGGGCAGCCTGGTGATCTGGACTGTCATCGTCACGATGGCATTCCTTTTCGTGCGCGAAGCTTGGCACTTCTGGGCGTTGGGCGCGGCCGTGGCGATGGTCCTGGGCGGGACCCAGGCGATCAGCCGCTCGCTCTTCTCTCAGCTCGTGCCCCGGGACAAGTCGGCCGAGTTCTTCGGCCTGTACGAGACCAGCGACAAGGCTTCCTCGATCTTCGGGCCGCTTATTTTCACGATCGTATTTGGGTTCACCCAGAGCGTGCGCGGCGGGATTCTGGCCCTGATCATCTTTTTCCTGATCGGGCTCGTGATCCTGGGATTTGTCAGGGTCAAGGACGGCATCCGCGATGTGGCGGAGTACGAGGCGAAGATCGGGTTGGGGACCGCAGACGGCTGACCTCAGTTAGGGTATTTCCGTTGTAGGCGCAGCCTTCAGGCTGCGCGGGCTGCACGGGTCGATGCGCAGGCTGAAGGCCGCGCCTACAGCCGTCATCCCGCGCTTTCGCGCGGGATCCATACAATCGCCCGCGTATACTGCCCGCCTCACTTTGCGGTGCCGCATGACGCGGCTTCCAACAACTTGGGGCCTCTGCTCCCAGGTTCACAAAGGAAAACCATTCATGTCAACTCTTTCTCTTGTCGCGCGTCTCGGCGCGCTGTGTCTGGGCCTGGTCATCGGCCTGCCCATCCTGACGATTTCGGCTGTATCCGCTGACGATCCGATGGCCTACGATTGCGCGAGCCAGAGCGCCATCCCCCAGCCCGAGTGCGCCGCTCTGGTGGCGCTCTACAACGCGAACCCTGGCGCCAGCTTCAACGCGAACTGGCTTCAAACCGGCAGCTCGCCCTGTGACTGGACCGGGATTACCTGCGCCGGCGGTTCGGTGACTGAGATACAACTGACCGGCATCGGTCTGACCAATATCCCGGCTTCCATCAACGCCCTGACCCAGCTCACCCGGCTCGGCCTCGACCAGAATCAGCTCAGCGGCGCGCCCACCCAGATCGGCGCGCTGAGCGCTCTTCAGTTTCTCGACCTGTCGAACAATCAGATGGTCAGTGTGCCGGTGTCGCTTGGCAACCTGACGAACCTCAATCAACTCTGGCTGAACAACAACCAGCTCGCCAGCGTCCCGGCCGGGATATCCAACCTCGTCAGCCTGACCGTGCTGTCGCTTCATCAGAACCAGTTGACGGCAGTGCCCAATGTCCAGGCCCTCGTGAGGCTCACCACGTTTTCGCTGAACGACAACCAGGTCGCCGTCGCCCCGATTGGGATTGGCAGCCTGCTCAGCCTCACCCAATTGCCGCTCAGCCGCAATCTGCTCGTCACCGTCCCGGCTGAGATTGGCAACCTGACCGGCCTCACCAGCCTGTCCCTGAATGAGAATCGGCTAATTGCTGTCACAGGCGCAATATCGGGCCTGGCCCAACTCAGCATCCTGGATCTCTCAAACAACCAGCTCTTGACGGTGTCGAGTTCCATCGGCGCGCTCAGCAACCTGACCGAGCTCTACGTGGGCGCCAACCCGATCACGGGGCCGCTGCCCAGCGCCCTGCTCGCCCTAAACCTGATCGAAACATTCTGGTTCCAGGACACGGGGTTGTGCGTGCCGAACACGCCCGCGTACACAGGCTGGCTGGCCGGGATCACCACCGTCAACGGCACGAATGCGACCTGTCTTGCGCCCAGGGCGTTTCTGCCCATTGCGCTCAACCCCTGATTCGGGTAGCTGCTGCGAGAGCGATATCCCCCGGCGTACGCCGGGGGATATCGCTCTCGCGGCGGTTTTTTGTCCTACCGGTAAAACGTATACCCGTTCGCGATTGATTGGGCCAGCAGAGCCAGGGCGTGCGGGGCAAGCCCCACCCACACGATCGTCACCGCCGGCGCGATGACGCTGAGGTGCAGGGCACGGGCCTTGAGCCGGCCCCAAACGTCACCGATGAGCTGGCGCAAGGTCTCCAGCCGGCTGGCCGCTTCCATCTCAAGGGTGGCCGGGGCGTCCTCGGG